>OGJO01001094.1_pt1 | contig 11858 bp, 8 predicted proteins | sample 1572121 | NCBI WGS metagenome assembly OGJO01 (sample SAMEA2582081, study PRJEB24529) | metagenome | biome: Human gut stool | place: China | collected 2011
CACATGTAGCACCTACGTTACCTGCGCCTACTACGGTTACTTTTGACATAATACTTATATTTTAATAAAGTTGATAATTAGTTCGTATCGTTTTCGTGACGACAAAAGTACAACGATAATCGAAATTAAAGAAATTTTTCCATAATAATTTTAGTTAAAGAAAAGTGAATAGACTGTGTTACTCTGTATTGAAATGATTACTTTTGCAGCGTTTTATCATTCAACCTTATAGAATATGAATAAAAAGAATCTGCTGATCATTGCCGTATCTGTTCTGGTGCTTGCACTCATCGGTCTTACCTATCTGTTATTCTCTGAAAAACAGACTAACCGTGAACTGGTTCAGGAATTCCAACTGGATAAAGAAGACCTTGAAAATGAATACACTCGCTTCGCACAGCAATATGACGAATTAAAACTGACCGTATCGAACGACTCTCTGGCAGACTTGCTGGCCCAGGAACAGGTCAAAACGCAACGCCTTCTTGAAGAGCTCCGTACGGTAAAGAGCAGCAATGCCACAGAGATAAGACGCCTGAAAAAAGAATTGGCAACACTAAGAAAAGTAATGATCGGTTACATCAATCAGATTGACTCACTAAACAAACTGACTGCCCAGCAAAAGCAAGTAATAGCCGAAGTAACGCAAAAATACAATGCCGCTTCACGACAGATCAACAATTTGTCTGAAGAAAAGAAAAACCTCAATCAAAAAGTTACGTTAGCCGCCCAACTGGACGCAACTAATATCTGGATTGAACCTCGTAACAAACGTGGCAAAAAGGCTAAAAAAGTAAAGGATATCGTGAAACTGGCCATCGGCTTCACCATCGTAAAGAATATCACAGCCGAAACCGGAGAGCGTACACTTTATATCCGAATCACCAAGCCGGATAATGATGCGCTTACCAAGAGCCCGTCAAACACATTCCCTTACGAAAACCGTACGCTGACCTACTCCATCAAAAAATATATCGAATACAACGGAGAAGAACAGACCATCAACGTATTCTGGGATGTAGAAGAGTTCTTGTATGCCGGTGCTTACCGGGTAGATATTTTTGCTGACGGAACGATGATTGGGTCGCAGAAATTCACATTGGACTAAAATTTTAAAACCATATATTTTAAAGAGGATGTGCCAGAAGCCGGTCACTTAATAATCGGTTTCTGGCACATCCTCTTTATTACTTTAATTCTATCTCATTGAATGCTTTCCATTTCAACAACTCAGGATAGTGGTGATACGACTATTTTATCCCCTTCCACTATGAATCTCGCAATTTGCAAATCATTCAAAACATTTAATATTTCCCCGACAGGAAGGTGACGACTGGCAGAAAAATAAATCCGTTCCTCCAGCAAAGAATGGGAACGGAAAACAATATTTGTGTTATACCAAGCCCCGATTTCCTGCATAACATATCTCAGAGTGACATTATCAAAGATAAACAGACCTTCTGTCCAACTCTTTTGCATACAGATATCAGCCTGAGAAATACAGATATCACCTACTCTATCCAGATAAACCTGTTCACCCGGCTTTATCTTACAGGCTTTCGTATTGGCTTTATCACTGACTTGCACCGAACCTTCATACAGCACAACTTTAGAAGTCGTACCACATCCATAGGAATCAACATCAAATACCGTGCCCAATACACGCGTTTGTAAACTCCCGGTTTCTACAATAAAGGGATGTAAAGTATCTCTTTGAACATTAAATCTCGCAGCACCTTCCAACATTACCCGCCGAAGATCACCGGTAAACGCTTTCGGGTATTCCAAGCGGCTATTGGCGTTCAACAGCACTTCAGTACTGTCAGGCAAATGAATAGTAATAGTGGTAGCGGGTGGCGTTCTGACTGCAATGATCCCTTTATCCTCTGTCATCACCAATTTATCAGGCGAATTTACAGAAGCAAACACTTCGACTTCTTGGGATAGAAAGTTTTCCTGAGAAAAGCCCCAAAACAAAAGTAATGTCACGGAAGCAACTGCTGCAAAGCCGAATACCAAAGTTCGGACTCTTTCCTGCCGTCGGCGAGAGGCAAACGCCTGCCAAGCGGTTTCCGTCTCTTCAACAGAAGACAGGTCACCAAGAGCCTCTCCGAAAAGATTTTTGAGCCTACGGGAGGCTATATCGTTTTTATTATCCTCTCTCTGTTCCATTTGTTTCCTCCTTTCCGTTCATTTCATTACGTAAAATCCGTAAAGCTTTCGAAATATGTTTCTTCACCGTATCCGGACTTATTTCCAACCGTTCTGCAACTTGCCGATAGGTCAGTTTCTCCCAATAACAAAGTCTCAAAATGGTACGCGTCGGTTCCGACAGACTGCAAGCAATCGTCCGCTTGCTGCAACTGTGCCTCATGCTGCCGATATCCGGTATTCACATCCATCCGGGTCACCTCACGTAAAGTATCCAAATGCTGCTGTTCCACACGCAGGTGCTTTAACCGATTCAGGCACGTATTACGTGTAGCTGTATAGAAATAAGCGTTCTGCGTTTCCGCCTCCAGTCTATCAAAACATTTCCAAGCCTCTTCCATCACTTCGCCAACAATATCCTTCGCTTCTTCCCGATCGCTCGTTAGCTGAATGGCATAACGCAACAGGCGGGGATATATCTCCACAAACAATTGCCTGAAGCGTTCTTCCCGTGAAATATGTCCACGAAACCGGAATATCGTTAATTTTGCCATAAGCCGACAAAATTAGCGATAATTCTTTTATCAGGCAGACTAAAGGCGCTGCTTTTCACTCTGTCCCGCACCGGTACCTTTATACTTACTCTTAGTTGCATTAAATTTATAAGATATCTGAATACCAAAACGTTGATTATCATTATATGAACGGGTCAGTATATGACTTCTGACTCCATATCCATCCATATAATGATAACGGGTATGAAAAATATCATCGGCTGTAAGTGTTATCATCAGAGCATCTTCCAGAAATGATTTCGACAGGCGGGCATTTACCGTACCCTCCCTGTGTATCAAAGAATAACTTTGTTTGGCGGCTGTCGAGATATTCCCGTTCACATTCAAAAACCAACCATCAGGAAAAGTAAAACTATTATCAAGTTCAAAATAAAACTGAGGTTCATTCCAATGCCGGGTTATCCCTAAAGAACGAACATCGGCATCATAAAAATACATGCCTCCATTCAATTGCGGTTGCCAGCACCCGATTTTAGGAGAAACATTAAGATTCATCCCATAAGTATCTGTAGTAGGTATGGAAGCCATGGTAAACAACAACACTCCCGGATGGGTTTCATCATTATAAGGTTTGAGGAACCTCGTATATAAATCCAATGTTCTATCAAAAAAGAGATTTACAAATGCCCATCTTGATCCGGCATCCAATATAAAGACATGGTGTTTTTGTGGAACCAGTAGGGGATCTCCGCTACGATACATATATTTACTTGAATATGTAATTGAGCTTGAAAGCATGTGATAGTCAGGATTATTCCTTATTAAGCGATAAGAAAGGGATGCATGCCAACCTTTATCTTCATATCCTACTAAAGCGACAGGAACTATATCATTATACACCGGACTTTGTTCATCTTGGTGAACCCCATATTCATAATAATCCGTTTTTTGATGTTCATAACGCAGCCCCACAGCAACATTGAATTTATCCAAATGCAGCGAATAATCGGCAAACACAGAATAAATAGACTGTTTGATATGATCATCGGCGTTGTCAGAAAAGCCACTTTGAACAAATACGTCGTGCCTGTTCGTAAACGTTTCCTCGGTACCAAACGACAATGTCCCTTTTCTGAAAGATCGTTTTACAACCATACGCATAGCATACAGATAGTTCCGGACTTCATTTTCAGATTGAGCGGCTTTATCATCATTGTTGAAAACTTCATTCGTGGAATTATTCTTTCCCAATAAATAATCAGCATTGAAATCCACATTCCATTGGCCGAACACCCCATTATAGTATCCATTCACCGAATGAGTCCAGGTAGGATAAGCATGTGCATGCTGCAAAGAAGATATTTCTTCTATCTTTTCACCATCCTTATACACAAAATTATTGCCAAGGTTAGTCCGATTCACAGAACCGACATTTGCACCCGGCATATATCGAGCACCCAAAGAATTCTTGTCATCCAACTCATAGTTGAAACCTACCTCACCGGAAAAATAAACAGCTTTATGAAAACTGGCAGCTCCTCCTTTGACCTCCCATCGGGAAGAAGCGTCAGTTTCCTGATTTAAGATTGATTCCTGATAATAATTTCCATGTTTCAAGTCACCTTTCACAAATAAATCCAATCCACCCGTACGGTAATTCAAGTATAGATTCTCACTGGCATTATAGTCATGTCCCTGAGAAAAAACACCTCGAAAGCCACTGCTTATCCCTTGTCCTCGCCAACGGATCGTGCGGATACGAATGACTGAAGATACATCCGAACCATATTCCACTCCTGGTGTAGTAATCACTTCCGCCGATAAAATATCATCGGCACGCAAACGTTCCAATTCCCCCTGATCACGTATCTTACGGCCATTGATGTAGATAACAGGGACCCCGTGTCCCAGAACCATGTATTCCCCTACCCCTCCCGTTACAAAAGGAAGATGGGATATCATTTCTGCAGCAGAACCCATTTTAGCTAAAGGAGTACCAACGACATTAGCCAATAAGCCATTATCTTTATGTACTATTAAAGGATGATCGACACTAATAACCACTTCTTTCATTAATTGGGTATCGGAAAACAGACATACTTTATTCATTGCACCGCAAGGTTGGATTTTAGTCTGATAACCGATGTAGGACGTTTTCAAAAGATAATCTCTCCCTTCTTCACCCGGTATCCGGAACGAACCATCCTGATTCGTAACCACTCCATTCACAAAAGCAGAGTCTGCTTTGTCCAGCAATAGCACATTGGCGCAAACTAACGGTTCATTGTTTTCATCAATCACACTTCCTCGAATAGTTATCAAGCGTTTGTCAATGCTCCCTTTCTGAATGACAAAATAGTTTTCTCGTTCTTTATAAATGAACGGGGTACTTTTCAGAACGATGGAAAGTGCTTCCGATTCGTTTCTTTGATGGATAGAGGCAGTGACATGGTAAGTCTCAGTCTCGTTATAGGAAAAAATGATATGCTTCTCCCCCGCTTTCTCAATCAGTTTCAAAACAGCAGGCAGTGGCTTGTTTCTAAGTTCCAACGTGATTTGACCGGTATTCTGAGCCGAAAAAGGATATGCGCACAATAATAATACCACAGCCATCCAGCCTCTTCTGTCGTGTATTCCCCAATTCATTGTTTTTCTATTTTTTAATTAGTTGTTTATTATACTACAACCAAAGTATGCAATCGGGTACGCAATATTACAAAAAAAATAATCCGGAAAGACATGATCAATCCGTAGTTGATAAATAAGCAAGTATACAGGCTTTCAGCCTGCTAAGTTTTATTGGATAGAGAAAAGGCATGACAACACTTAAACGTATGAAAAACAAGATATTCAAAGCACTAAATTCTTGTAGGGAGAAGATTTGCTTTAACACAGTGTTAAAGCTTATGTTTTGAATCTAGACAACAAGTCATTTAAATGCAAAAGGTTTGTTATTTGCATTCGAAAAAGGAGAGACCTCAAGATGACGTTAACAATGTTAATTGAAAAGCAAGAATACATCACCCGGAATTCAAATACAGCACTATATAACAAAAAAAATTAAATCGTTTTGCTTTTTAAGATTAACCCTTTATATTTGCATCGTTGTTTATGCAATTATTGTTTCTTGTCCTAACAAGGATAACAAGAACAAAACCGGATAAACAAACAGCTCGCAAGCATTGTTCTTTTAAATGAAGTATCACCTTTATAATGTATAAGATGCGATGAAAAAATTACTGTTTCTGTTTTTTCTCCTAACAACTCCCTTTTCCCTGAAATCACAGGGGATTCTATCCTTAGATAGTTGCCGTGCATTGGCCATTGCCAACAATAAAGAGTTGCTGATAAGCGGAGAGAAAATAAATGCTGCACACTACCAAAAGAAAGCAGCCTTTACCAACTACCTGCCTAACTTCTCCGCCACAGGAGCTTACATGCGTAACCAAAAGGAATTCTCATTGCTTAACAATGACCAGAAAGCGGCTCTATCCGGCTTGGGTACAAGTGTGAGCGGTCCGTTGCAACAAGCCGCCCAAGTCATCGGACAGCTGCATCCGGAACTGGCCCCCATGCTTTCACAATTGGGAGGAGCCATTGTCCCGGCGCTCAACGAAGCCGGAACTGCAATTGTAGACGCATTCCGCACCGATACCCGAAATGTATATGCAGGAGCCATCACCCTCACCCAACCGCTATATATGGGTGGCAAGATACGTGCATACAATAAAATCACCAAATACGCCGAAGAACTGGCTCGTCAGCAACATAACTCGGGTATGCAGGAAGTGATTCTCAGCACAGACCAGGCTTACTGGCAAGTTATTTCCTTGGTCAACAAGAAAAAACTCGCGGAAAGTTACCTGAAGCTATTACAAAAACTGGACAGTGATGTAGAAAAGATGATTGCCGAAGGAGTAGCCACCAAAGCGGACGGCCTGTCGGTTCGGGTAAAAGTAAACGAAGCCGAGATGACACTGACAAAGGTAGAAGACGGATTAAGCCTTTCCCGCATGCTGCTGTGTCAACTGTGTGGCATCGACCTAAGCACTCCGATTGTCCTGGCTGACGAACAAGTAGACGATCTTCCGCTGATTCCGGCTACTACCAACTTTGAGATAGAAACAGCCTATGCCAACCGTCCCGAGATCCGCAGTCTGGAACTGGCTGCTAAAATCTATCAACAGAAAATAAACGTGACCCGTTCGGAACATTTGCCTTCCGTAGCATTAATGGGAAATTACATGGTCACCAACCCGTCTGTATTCAACAGTTTTGAAAACAAGTTTAAAGGCATGTGGAATGTAGGCGTTATGGTTCAGTTGCCTATCTGGCATTGGGGAGAAGGCATTTACAAAGTGAAAGCGGCCAAAGCCGAAGCACGTATCGCCCAATACCAACTGGAAGATGCCAAAGAGAAAATCGAGTTGCAAGTCAATCAATCGGCTTTCAAAGTAAACGAAGCCGCAAAGAAACTGGCTATGGCCAAAAAGAACCTTGAAAAAGCAGATGAAAATCTGCGTTATGCAACTATCGGATTCGAAGAAGGTGTGATCGCTCCCAGTAATGTACTTGAAGCACATACCGCCTGGCTGTCGGCCCAATCGGAAAAGATAGATGCACAGATTGATGTAAAATTGACAGAAATCTACTTGCAAAAGTCACTGGGAACGCTCAAATAAGGTCAACGACCGAGTGCAAACATTCCTGAAAAGCTAATCTCAATAGTAATTTGTAAATCGTAAAAACCGTAAATAAAATGACATCACAAAAATCACAGAACAGCAATATGCTGCTTGCATTCCTCACCCTGCTGGGAGTTATTGTACTGGTTGCAGTTGTCGGTTTCTTCATGCTCCGCAAAGGTCCGGAAATCATTCAGGGACAAGCTGAGGTAACTGAATACCGCGTCTCAAGCAAAGTGCCGGGACGTATCCTGGAGTTCCGTGTAAAAGAGGGACAAAAAGTCCAGGCAGGAGATACACTCGCCATCCTGGAGGCTCCCGACGTAATAGCCAAAATGGAACAGGCTCGCGCCGCCGAAGCGGCTGCACAGGCACAGAACGAAAAAGCCATCAAAGGAGCGCGTCAGGAACAAATTCAAGCGGCTTATGAAATGTGGCAGAAAGCAATCGCCGGTGTCGATATAGCTGAAAAATCATATAAACGTGTCAAAAATTTATTCGACCAAGGAGTTATGCCGGCACAGAAACTGGACGAAGTCACCGCACAACGTAATGCAGCCATCGCAACCGAAAAAGCGGCAAAGGCCCAATACACGATGGCAAAGAACGGTGCCGAACGTGAAGATAAAATGGCTGCAGCAGCTTTGGTGGACCGTGCCAAGGGAGCTGTTGCCGAAGTGGAGTCGTACCTCAAAGAAACTTATTTGATTGCCCAGGCAGCCGGAGAGGTTTCCGAGATATTTCCCAAAGTGGGCGAATTGGTAGGTACCGGCGCCCCCATTATGAATATCGCCATAATGGACGATATGTGGGTGACTTTCAATGTACGTGAGGATCTGCTAAAAAATTTGACCATGGGATCAGAATTCGATGCTATCGTACCCGCATTGGACAATCAGACCATTCGTCTGAAAGTGCATTATATGAAAGATCTTGGTACATACGCTGCCTGGAAAGCAACCAAGACCACCGGCCAGTTCGACTTGAAAACATTCGAAGTAAAAGCGACTCCGCTTGAAAAAGTAACTAATCTGCGTCCCGGAATGTCAGTCATCATCAAGAAATGAAAGAAAGAGAAAAGAAATATATAGCCCTGTGGTTAGTCATGAAACGCGAATGCCACCGTCTCGTGTCTCGCCCGCTCTATCTCTTCTGCATGGTGATAGCTCCGCTGTTTTGCTATATTTTCTTCACCACGCTGATGGACTCGGGGTTACCGACCAATATGCCCGTTGGCGCTGTAGACCTGGACAATTCTGCCAGCTCACGAAACATTCTCCGCAATCTGGACGCATTCGGGCAAACAGCTGTCGTGGCGCGTTATAGCAGTGTTAACGAAGCACGTACAGCTATGCAGGAAGGCAAAATCTACGGATTTTTTTATATACCCAAAGGAATGTCGGCCGATGCCCAGAGTCAACGCCAACCCAAATTATCTTTTTATACCAACAACTCCTACCTGATTGCCGGCTCATTATTGTTCAAGGATATGAAGATGATGTCCGAACTTGCCTCAGGAGCTGCCGCCCGTTCAGTTTTATATGCCAAGGGAGCAACGGAAGATCAGGCGATGGGATATTTACAACCCATTGTCATCGATACACATCCGATACAAAATCCTTGGTTAAATTATTCGGTCTATCTATGCAATACACTTGTTCCGGGGGTACTGATGTTATTGATATTCATGGTAACAGTATTTTCCATCGGTGTGGAAATCAAGGACCGCACGGCCCGGGAGTGGCTGCGACTGAGCAACAACTCCATCTACATCGCATTGGCCGGTAAGTTGCTTCCACAAACCGTGGTATTCTTTATCATGGGTATATTTTACAATGTCTATCTGTATGGATATCTGCACTTCCCATGTAACAGCGGAATTCTTCCGATGCTATTGGCAACCCTCTGCCTGGTATTGGCATCGCAATGTTGCGGTATCCTGATGATAGGCACACTGCCTACCCTTCGCCTCGGTCTGAGCTTCGCTTCGTTATGGGGAGTCATTTCTTTCTCCATTTCAGGCTTCTCTTTTCCGGTGATGGCCATGAATCCGGTATTGCAGGCACTCAGTAACCTGTTCCCATTACGCCACTATTTCCTGATCTATGTAGACCAGGCACTCAACGGATACAGCATGGCTTATTCCTGGTCAAACTATATGGCATTACTGATTTTCATGTTACTTCCGTTCTTCGTGGTACATCGGTTGAAGGAAGCTTTGATATATTATAAATACGTGCCCTAATGAAAGATATAAGTTTAAAAGATAAGATAACACAAGGCATCAATGACCTGTTTTATATCTGGAAGCGGGAATTTCGTACTACATTCCGCGACCAGGGGGTATTGATCTTTTTCGTACTCGTTCCATTGGTATATCCACTGATCTACAGTTTTATTTATACCAACGAAGTAGTTCGTGAAGTGCCTGCCGTGGTAGTAGATGACTCGCGTTCATCACTCAGCCGCGAATATCTGCGTAAAGTAGATGCCACCCCCGATATACAGATTGTGGCTTATTGTGCCGATATGGAAGAAGCCAAACAAATGCTCAAAGACCGGCTGGCATATGGCATCATTTACATTCCGAAAGATTTCAGTTCGGACATAGCTCAAGGCAAACAGACACAAGTCAGCATCTACTGTGATATGAGTGGACTGCTGTACTATAAAAGTATGCTTTTGGCCAATACTGCCGTGTCTTTGGATATGAACGAAGATATCAAAATAGCCCGCTCGGGCAATACGACCGACCGACAGGACGAAATCACTGCCTACCCTATCGAATATGAAGACGTAGCGATGTTCAATCCGACCAATGGCTTTGCCGCTTTCCTGATACCCGCCGTGTTGATCCTGATCATTCAGCAAACCTTATTATTGGGTATCGGACTTTCGGCCGGCACGGCACGCGAGAACAACCGCTTTAAAGATTTGGTACCCATTAACCGCCATTATAACGGTACTTTGCGCATTGTATTGGGTAAAGGATTAAGTTATTTCATGGTATATGCCTTGGTATCTGTCTATGTACTATGCGCCGTCCCCCGTATGTTCAGCCTCAACCAGATAGGACAACCCGGCACACTGGCCCTGTTCATACTCCCCTATCTGATGGCCTGCATCTTTTTTGCCATGACTGCATCTATCGCTATCCGTAACCGGGAGACATGCATGCTGATATTCGTATTCACCTCTGTGCCTCTATTATTCATCTCAGGTATTTCCTGGCCGGGAGCTGCCATACCTCCATTCTGGAAATACTTCTCTTACATATTTCCATCAACTTTCGGTATCAACGGATTTGTGAGAATCAACAACATGGGAGCAACACTGAGTGAGATTCCATTTGAATACAAAGCGTTATGGATACAGACCGGCTTCTATTTTCTGACCACTTGCTGGGTATACCGTTGGCAGATTATCAAGAGCCGTAAACACGTCATAGACAAATACAAAGAAATGAAAAATAGAGGGAAAGAATTCTTTTCATAATCACATACGTGTGTATATTTATTCCGGATTTACCCGGAAATGTCTGCTATGACAGTTCTGCATAAAAATATATCGAATAGCTTTTGCTTGAAACAAAGATAATTAGTACATTCGAAGCGTCTATATCTTCATGCAGAAGATGTAAACAGAGCACATACAATAATAAAACACATGTTATGAAAAGAAAAATGATGTCCCTATTACTCGCATTGGCGGTAATAAGCGGAAGTAGCGTGTACGCTAAAGTGATTGACGTAATGTCTCCCAACGGAGCCATTAAAGTATCGGTAGACATCAAGGACCGGATTTATTATTCGGTGTCCTATGATAATGACCAGTTATTAAAAGATTGCTATCTCAACCTGCAACTGCAGAATGAGACGTTAGGTACGAATCCCCACTTACGGAGCACCAAACGTGGAACCATTGACGAAAGTGTAAAACGTGAAATACCTTTCAAGAATGCGATCGTAAGAAATCACTGTAATACCCTGAGAATGAATTTCAGCGGAAATTATGCCGTTGAATTCCGCGTATTCGACAATGGTATCGCTTACCGTTTTGTGACAGATAAAAAAGGAGATAACATCGTAATGGGGGAAGACTTCGCAATTAACTTTCCAACCAATTATAAAGCTCATCTTTCCCAACCGGATGGCTTTAAAACCTCATACGAATGCCCATATACTCATGTAGATACCGAAAAGTATGCTGCTACCGACCGCATGAGTTACCTGCCTGTATTGATAGAAACGGATAAAGCATATAAAATACTGATATCTGAAGCCGACTTATCCGATTATCCCTGTATGTTCCTTAAAAGTACCGGTAAGAACGGAATGCAGTCTATTTTTCCCAAAGCACCTTTAGCCTTCGGAGAAGACGGTGACCGTAGCCTCAAGATTACCGAAGAAGCCGATTACATTGCCAAGACGGACGGCAAACGTTCATTCCCCTGGCGCATGATGGTGATTTCGAAAGAAGACAAAGAACTGATTGAAAACGAAATGGT
>OGJO01001098.1_pt1 | contig 11848 bp, 9 predicted proteins | sample 1572121 | NCBI WGS metagenome assembly OGJO01 (sample SAMEA2582081, study PRJEB24529) | metagenome | biome: Human gut stool | place: China | collected 2011
GCAAAGGTACGAATAAATGAGAAGTCTACAATGGTATAAACGCGGAGCCGCTTACCGCTAAGCAAAAGAGGTAACAATCGCATTATCAAATAATTAAAGTTTCAAAAAACAGAAAACGTGATGGATGTGAGGGATAAAGGCAGATCTTAAACTAAAACATGAGGGTGTGTCATGGACTTATGACACACCCTCACTTTACCAAAAGAGCAAGTCTGGGTTTGGTAAGTCCAGTGGAAGGTGTTTCTTTGCAGCCGTGTTGCTAAAATAAAATTTATCTGCATTTTATTAGGATAAAGATGCTTTTGTTTCAAAAATAATCCGTATCTTTGCAGTCGTATTCTTCCCGATAGTAGTTCTTGAATGCTTAATCTGGTAGAATGAAATTTAGAAAGAGCGGACATTTGGGATGCTCATAATTTAATAATGGAGGATTGGATATGAATAAATTAACAAGAGAAGAGGCGCTTAGACGTTGGAAATCTGCCAAGGCCACAAAGAAAGCCATGGTTGACAAGATGCAGAAGATGCTTTATGAAGACTACAAATTACGTACAGGCGAGGAGCCTGTGAGATTTAATGTCTTGTAATGAAAGAATTTGCGACATCTTTATAATCCATTTCATGTTGTTTTTATATTACCATCAACAATTGCAGCAAAGCCTTAAAGCCGCCCTTGTTCTTTTCTTCTTTGAAAACATTGAGAACTTTATCGATGAGTCCGCAATAGTATTTAAAGGCCTCATCATAATTGAAGAATCTGAGATATGTAGTCATAATCTATGGGTTTAACGTCTTTTCTACAATAATAATCTAAGATTAGCGCACGTATTTCAGAAATAATTATTATTTTTACAATTGCATTCTACTGCAGAATGCCAATGGCAAGAGGCTGAGGAACAAATCAATCAATATGCCGCAGCTCAGGGTCGAGGCGCTGCGTCAAGGTACAACGCTCCATAAAATCATCATGCAGTTTGTCGCTGGCAAGTTGGTGAGGATGGAGGAGGTGGTATTTTAGAAGAAGTAACCATCAAAAGTAACTATCAAGGAGATAAAGTAACCATCAAAAGTAACTATCAAGAAGAAAAAGTCATTTTATGGCTTCCTTTGATATAAATTTCTATATCTTTCTCCTCTACAAGGTTTGGGCCTTTAATGTTTGGGAAAATGAAAGGGTAGCAGTCCTTTTGGATGCCCATCCCATATCAAGTATGGTTGTTACTGATATCTATATAAAAACAAAATCCCCCAATCCACTAGAGTAAGTAGGTTGGGGGATATTTATTATATCTTACTGATTCTTGAGTATTATCCATTGCCCATTTTTATCACTTCCTCTACGTGAAATGTAGCCTTTCTTTCTTAACGAAGTAAGCTCTCTTTTTAATGTTGCAATCGAAACGTCTAGCTTATTAGCCAAATTCTCTCTTGTTATAGATGGATTTTGTTTCATTGTAGAAAGAATGGCTTGCTGTCGCTCATTTACAGGCTCATTTACAGGCTCATTTACAGGCTCATTTTGTATATGCAAAGTTAATTTAACTTGTAAAAGATCTGGCTGTTCCAATAATTCAGGCTTGAGCCAATGCTTTTCATTCCAAGCACTTAGTATGAGAGGAAAGCCGGAACCCAGGTTTTCGCCAAAGCCTATCATGCGGAACATGTTCTGTATGCGCTGATTACGTGCTTTAGACTCTCCACCTTTATAAATTTGCTCGATTGGTAATTTCAAAAGTCCTGGATTGGTTAGCACAAAACTATCGTCAAATTTCTCAACCTTCAGAACTCCATTTACCATGAAATCAGAGTGGATAACCATGTTTGTAACAGCTTCACGTACAGCCTTAGCCTGGAGAGTATCGTCTCTCCGAATTACACCATTCATACTGAAAGGATGAGGCAAATCACGTGTCAGTTTCGGAATGACCATACGGATGAAGTTGAACAAGTTATTTTCCCACGTACCGTCGTATGTCAATCGGTCACTATAACGTTGGTCTCCAATCAGATTAGACTTGTCAATATAATCCATACGCAGATTGTCAAAACGCTCACGAACAGGAAGTCCCTTTCCGAACATCAAAAGTCCAGCCATGGTCAATCCCTCTTTTCCTGTTCTACGATCTTTTGCATAACCGCCAAAGTTTATCAAGAACTCCTTATGTTCAGACGAGTTCCATTGATGCTCAGGATGTAAATTCTGAAACATTTGGCGAAATCGTTCCAAGGTTGGAATATCAATATCATCCATCGTATAGTATTCCAACAACAAACCATCATTGCCAGCTTCATTGGCATCGCGAAGCATCATCTTTAGTTCTTGTTCTGTACAATGATAGTCTCCTTCATGATTGCGTTTGAAAGTACCTCTTGACAGGTTGTTGTTGATATATATAGGGCGAACTGTATAGTCTGCACGAGGCACATTAATAGCAATAACTTTTCTGCCGCCAATATCTATAGTCTGAATATCATCATCATATAGGAGATTGATATTGACTTTTTCTCTACTATTGACAGTATTCCACAAGTCCTTGCGAATCTTGTCGGCATCCTCAACACCAACTATTTCAAAACGTTCGGCATTGTCTTGTTCGTTCATGTGTTCTACTACACCCAAAAGAATGATTCCGCCATAAGTGTTAGCGAAAGCTGAATAAGTGTCCCAAAGCGAAGTTGGCACACCTTTGGTAGCTTTTTTACATTCTAAGGTGACACGCTCACCTCCAGAAAGAATTTCGTATATGTTATTTATTTTGTTCATTTCGTTTTATCTTCTGCAACATTCCAATAAACAATATCGTCCTGTTTCAAATCATATTTATGTGTTTTGGCTTTCACATAGGAATATATCACCTTGAACCAATCAGATACAGACATTGCTGAATATTCTTCTCCGAACCTCTCTATACATTCTTTTTCCAAAAGAAGTACAGATATGCCATTATGCATCGTCATTAAAGTGTTAGCAAACTCCACGATATGGATATCATCATTTATGTCTGTCAACTTGCGGCCAAACTCTGGAATATCCATGTTGCCATTGCTTAATATAAAATCTTGCAAAAATAATTCCGCTTTTGGTTTTACCTTAAATGGAAGCAGTTTTGCACCTTCTGTCATTTCAAAGAATTGTTTTGCCTTAGCCTTGTCTATAGTTGCAGTTAACTTTGAAAAACGATTATACGAGTTCAAGTTGTCTGCTGTAACGGCTGAAGACATGATTTCTTTTAGTAACAGTTCGTTGATACCAAAGAGTTCTGCCACTTGGTGAAGTTTCGTATTCTTAGCCTGGTTCATATACTCCACGACATAGTCATAAAATCTCTTACCAGTGTCAAGAACAGCATCACCACTTTCTACGTCATGCAAGAAAATGTTGGCATACTTTTGCTCTTCTTGAGATAACAGAGCAAATGACTTGTGGAGTTCCTGCATTACCATCTGTCGTTCCTCTTCAGAAGCATTTCCCTTGTTAATTAACTTCAGATAAACATCAAAACGCTCATTTATATAGTCTGCATCTATCTGACCTGTATCTATTTCTGTAAGATAAGTCTCAATGTCGTATGGTGGTTCTTCCACGCCACCACCTCCTACACCTGAAGGCAACAACTCTTGGTATCGCTTTAGCAACACATTGTAAGTTTCTTCATTTATCAACATATCAATATCCGCATAGTTGCCTTGTGGTTGTTTTAGATGATAATGATTTTTCTCCCAAACAAAGCCTTGTATGCGAGCTGCCTCAAAATGCTTATTAAACAGGTTGAAAAGTTTTACGAAACGTTTCCTTTCTGCTTCCAATTCTGGTAACTTCTCGAAGTTCTTAACACCTGCATGAACAAACAAATATTCTATTTCTTCATAGATGCTATTCATTTGATGCAAGTTATGGGTCAATGGATCTGCAAAGAGTTTCAGAGGTTTGTTGTCTGAATACATTGCTACAGCCTTATCTATGTAACATTTCATCGTATGTGGATAACGATAATAGCGTATCACTCCAAATGGTTTGTCTGGTCCAAACAAGCGGTTTGTACGGCTAAAAGCTTGGATAATATTTTCATACTCCATCAACTTATCCACATAGAGCGTATTAATCCATTTGGAATCAAAGCCTGTAAGCATCTGATTCACCACTATGAGAAGATTGATTTGCTTGTCCTCCGTAAAATCCTTTCCATTATAAGGCTTTTTATGGGCAAGACGCAAAGCTACATCTTTCTTGAAAGCTGCATGAGTTGACATCGTAAATTCTTTGCCAAACTGCTCTTTGTAGCCTTCTAACACCTCAATAAGTCCCTCTTCCTTAAACTGTTGACCACCTGTGTTGTCAATGTTTGGATCAAAAAGCGCCGTCACTTTCAAAGCTGGCATTTCCTTGCGCAACAATCTATAATAAGCTATAGCTTCTGGAATACTGTCCGTAGCAAGCAAAGCATGGAACTTATTGTTCAAACTGAGCGTGATCCAATTTTCCTTAATATCTTCCACAACTTTCAGATGATGCTTTTTACAGTTATATTGTGAAGAAGGTATGAAATCCTCTATACCTTTTATATATGAACCATTTGGTAGTGTCTTTCCTGCCATAGACACCTTGCTTGGATTCATATAGTACTGATATACTTTCTTTTTAGCCTCATCAGCCATCGCCTCCTCGTCCGTCTGTGCTTTTGCTTTTTCCAAAGCCACACAACGACGCAAAGCCTTATCCTTATATGTAGGACACATATATGGGTCAAAACCTAACACATTCTTGTCTATGATACCATTAGCAATGGAATACGTATGCAATCTTTCCCCAAAGATCGTTTGCGTGGTATTCGATTTCTTTTGATTTTCCTCATTGATTGGAGTACCCGTAAAACCAAAGAATACCGCATGAGGAAAAGTTCGCTTAATGTCGATTAGCATGTCACCAAAAGTAGAACGATGGCATTCGTCTATGATAAACACCACTCGCTTGGATACAATCTTCTCAATCTCGGTCTTTTTCTTGGGGAACTCCTTGGTATTCACCTTGCTCATTTTCTGTATGGAAGTCACTATCAGAAGATTTTTTCTTGGAGTATCGTCATATAATTTACCTATTAAATCATCCGTGTCTTCAGTTGCCTGTACATCATCCACGGAATCAGCAAAAGAACGGTATTCATCCAAGGACTGTGTTCCAAGTTCTATTCTATCGACAAGAAACACAACTTTATCTGCATCCCCCGATTGTGCAATCAACTGAGCAGATTTAAAACTGGTCATAGTCTTTCCGCTACCTGTCGTATGCCAGATATAGCCACCTTTCTGCTCCGTACTCTTCCAATCCCATTTTGCAACAATGGAACTAATCTTACTGGCAGCATAATATTGATAGCTTCGCAATACTTTTAATATACCATCTGCTTGGTCGGCAACAGTATAAAACCCAATGAGCATATGTGCCATCGGTATAGAGAGGAATGTAGATGCTATTTGTTGCCAATCATTTATCGGGTTATTATTAGCATCAGCCCAATGAAAACAAAAGGCTTTGTTAAATTTAATATCAATGCCAGGATTGGCAAAATACATCATCTCCTCAGGATTCATAGCCACAAATATTTGAACCAATGAGAAAATGCAGTCTGTAAATACTCCTTCTGGAATATATTTATCTGTAATTTGATTAACAGCATGCATAGCTGGAACCTTGCTGCTTTTCAACTCAATATGTATAACAGGCATACCGTTGATGAGTAAGACCAAATCGCCCCTACGTTTTGGCAAAATAAAAGAATGATGTTCAAACTTTGGTTGGCGAGCTATCTGATAAAAACTTTTACCGCTTGCTATTTCCAAACGGTTATAGATAGTTAGTGATACATCCTTACCAAAATGTAATTTGTCGGCTGGATTATCACGAGTGATGGTCACCGACTTGCCATTAATGAAACCATTGAGCGCAAGGGGAGTACGTAACTCCTTTACTTTATCAAGAAGTTGCTGCATTTCTCCTTTTGTCAAAGGCTGACCATTCAAGCGGTCTATTCCCTTATTGTTATTAAAAAGGACGTCAGCCCAATTCTTAATGAGCTGTTCCTCTGTAGGATAGTTAAGCATCTTGCCAGACCACCCATTATTTTTTAACAATTTGATGAGGGCATCCTCAAATTCTGGTTCATAGTCGAATCCCATATCGTTTTATATTTACTTGTTATACAAACATTTTTTGAAGCAAAGATTGCTTCATTGTGCGGAGTTTAGTGATCTTATTTTCAACTTTGCGGGAATTGCAATCGGCAAACAATAACAACTTTCCAATTTGTTTTTGCTCTTCTTTTTGGGGAACCATAAACTTTAATTCTGCAAAGTCTTCAAAACTTATACTTCTTCCGTCACGTATTCCATAAGTTACAGTTTCTAAACGTTTTATAAACTCTTTTGAAGAAAGAACATATTTCCAATACAAGCCATCATTTTGCGACTTATCTTTAAATTCTATAATTGTATATGCAGGAGATGTTATACCCTCAACTTCCGAATAGGCAAATCCGCCTTGAAAAGAACGAAGATGAATGACAAATTGACCAGGAAGTACTCTTTTATAGCCGACCTCGTTAGCTTTGTCATGTTGGACATCGAACCCAACATCATCCCTAAATACCATTCCATATTCTTGCGATGCAGATACCACTGGCAAATCTGGATGATTCTTATCATAGTAAGTATGAAAGATTTCTTCTGCACTCATTTCATTCCAATGATAAGTCTGATTCTTATATCTAATTAGCGGAACGTACCCCCCCCATATTTATATTTATAAACATCTGATTAAGAAGTGATTGCTTGATATTGCGTAACTTCTCTAACTTTTGTTCTAATTTGCGAATAAGGTAGTCAAGTGAATTAAACATCTTGACAATTTTCTCTTGTTCTTCTTTTTTGGGAAAAACAACATTTCCTTTAATAGCATCTTCATCACTTATCAATAGCGTATTTTTTGCTCCCTTATTAACTAAAGGACGCAAATAGTTGTTCAACCTTTGATCAAGTTCAAAATATGTTTGTACAAAATTCGAATCAACTTTTTCATTTGGAGTAAAAATACCATATAAAGCAGAAACTATTCCGTTTTTTGTTTTATTCGTTTTGATTATACCATAAGGTTGTTGTTTCAATGGAGATTTTGTATAAACTACATCCCAAGTATGAACAATTCCATAACCAGTCAAAGATGCTCCTGCAAAAGATTTACCTTGATATTCTATTTGATTTATTACACCATATTCTCTCGAAACAGAATAGATGTCATATTTATTATATACACAGGAAGCATTCTTCTCATTAGAGACACAGAGATACTCACAAAGCGGTGTTTCATTCCACTCTCCCTCATATCCTTTAAATCTAATATCTGGAACTTTCTTCATTTTATCCATATTCATTCCTCCTTAAACATTTACCAAAACTTTCTTAAATTCCTGCAAAGCAGCCATATCAAACTCGTTGCCCGTCAACTCATCTATCATATCAGCAAGCTGTATGGAAGCATCGTGAATGTCATGTTCCAAGTCCACAAGCGTTGTTGCGTACTTTTTCTGCAAAGCCATAAGTTTGCCAATAAACTCATCTATGATAGTCTGAGGCAATGTTGCCAAATGGGCACAAAGACCCTCTATCCATTTGATGGATAGTAACTTCATCACATCTTCATCGGATAATTCTTGCTCTATTGTTAGCTTAGTATGCTCATGCAAGGCTACTGCAGCAAGTTTAATCTCAGTCTTCAAGGTTTTAGTCTCATTCATCAGACGACTAATCCTTATCAGATGTGCCTCATAAGAGTTTTCTGGGAAATCAAAGTTTGCACGATAATGACCAATGAGCGCATTAGTAGCAGCCTTGCCGTATGTGCCATCCTTACCAGCAGTAACGTTTTCCCAGCTTATCTCATCATGGGCAGCAATAAAAGCCAACTTATCTTTCTTTTTTGAAAGTAGGAAGTATTCATTGAGTGAAGAAATCTCAGGAGTTTCCACTTCTTCCAAAGCTTCAGAAAGTTTTCCTTCAAGAGCCTTCCTATCAAGTACCCCATCATCATTGGTAATACCATCACGCTCATCATCAGCTAATTCTCCCAATGCTTCCTCTGTCTCGGAAACAGCCATTTCTAGGCGTTCTTCCTTATCGTGAAGAGCTTGCCATTCTGATTTCAAATAAGTAGTCTGTACAAGTTCAAAGGGTAGTACATGACCAACCCAGCCATCTTGTACCTCATATTCCTTATCATCCTTCTTTTTGATAACCCAGTTGGCATCTACCATGCGAGTAGCCTCAAATCCTTCCGATTGAATGATTTCCAAATCCTGCGAAATTATCTGCCATTTATCTGCAAACAATTGGTAAGCCTCAAAGCGGTCAACAAGTGGCATTTGCTCGAGCTGATTAAATATATATGAAGTAATCGCATCCTCTTCTGCGGCAATATTCAGAGACTGCAAATTGTCGAGCAAACGATGATGCAACATTTCGCTAAAGCCACCAAACTTTTCAGAGAACATGTTCTTGAAACCAACTACAGAAGGATGATTCTCTACTGTCTTCTGAATATCTGTCACCTTAAATTCGGTTTGTGGAGTATCTGTCTGCTTGAAAAGAGAATTATTCAATCCCGCAAAAGCATCCCAATATCTATCCATTGCAGAAAGTTCCCCCTTTGGTACACCACCAAACATTGTTGCATATAAATCCCAAGTTTCTGCATCATCCGAAGAATTGACATATCGAGGAATGTTGAGGTTATAACCATTAGCACGAATTTCTTCTTTAGTTACCAATCGGGAGAACTTTGGTTCTTCCTTCTTAGAAATATAGGTATCCACTATACGCTTGATGTCAGAAGCACGCAACTTGTTCTTCTTTCCTTCCTTTTTAAATCCCTTAGAGGCATCTACGATAAGTACATCACTTGTTGGACGAGACTTGCGTAGCACCATGACTATAGTAGGAATACCCGTACCAAAGAAGATGTCAGCAGGTAAACCGATGATAGCCTCTATGTTGTCATTTTCAATCAACTGTCTGCGAATACTTCCTTCCGAACCATCACCTACGCTACTTTCTGTTCCATCACCAGCATCTCCACGGAAAAGTACACCATGAGGCAAGACGATGGTCATTATGCCATCGGTCTTCAAATGATATAAGTCATGAAGCAAGAAAGCATAATCAGCCTTACCCTTAGGCGCAATGCCATAATCGTCAAATCGTGGGTCAATCTCTCCCAAATCTCCATTCTTCGATTTACGTGGAGGAGTCCAACTCTGAGAATATGGCGGATTGCTAACCACTGCATCTACATGCAGAGGGTGATAAGTATTTTCCTTGTCATTCTCGTCAAAATAAGGCCAATCATCCTTCAATGTGTCACCATTTCTTGCTATGATGTTATCTGGTACGATGCCTCTCATAACGAGATTCATACGAGTGAGGTTGAAAGTATTCTGCTTTAATTCTTGTGCATAATACTTAATACAGTTATCTTGCTGGATATGACGAGCCACCGACTTACCGATATTGATAAGAAGAGAACCTGAACCGCTTGTTGGGTCATAAATTTCTATTTGAGAACGGTCTTTAAGATGATAAGCCACAATTTCTGACATCAGTAAAGAAACCTCATGAGGAGTATAGAACTCACCAGCTTTCTTGCCGGCATTGGCTGCAAACTGACTTATAAGATATTCATAAATAAAGCCAAGTACATCATAGTCTTGCCTTCCACTCATAGGAATATCTTTAATCAAAGAAAGCAGGTCACTTACAGCACGTGTTTGTTCCGCATCAGATGTTCCCAACTTTTTCAATCCTGTCTGCAAAGTATCAAATATGCCAGAGAAGACCTTCTTATGAGTTGGTGAAATCAAACGGGTAAAAGCAGACAGAGCGTCACGTACATTGGTTATTTGAAAACCAAAATCCTTATCCATCCATGTAGAATAAAGGTTTTCGTATGCTATAAAATAGCCTAATTTACTTTGTGCCCACTTGACGATTTCCTCATTTTTCTCATTGAGTTGAGGTAAATCTGCATCAGTAAAATCATATTCCTTAGCAACTCTTACTTCTTGCTCGGAAAGGAACTTGTAAAAAATGAATCCAAGAATATAATCCTTGTATTCATTTGCTTCTATTTTTGAGCGCATCTTATTTGCAGATGCCCATATCTTATTTGCGAGTTGTTGCTTGTTCATAATAGTATTTTTATTCTTTTAAATGGAATTCACTACCAAATAATAAATTCAACTTTGATAGGTATTTAATTTGGCTTTCATACAAAGCCTCCTTTTTGTCGCTTATATTATTTTCAAATTCTTTTCTTGTTTGTTCGACACCATTTTGACTTTTTATAGCCTCGTTCAGTAGCTGAGTTGCATTATTATGTTTTTCTGCTAAATCAAGGAAATCTTCCCAATTAGTTAAATGGCTGGCAGCGTTACTTGCTATATAGCACATATAACCTGCATAAGCTTGAGCATCTTTTATTAAATCCGTTACTCGTGAAGTCAAATCTTTATCTTCAACCGTCACATAGATAATTCTGCATTCATGTAGGAATGATAATAGCGTACCATTTATTTGCTCAATCAAAGAAAGAAGACGTTTAGAGGAATGTTTGTCGTACAAAGCATATAACAAGATTCCTTGTTGCTCATTCAATTTCTCAGTAAGATACAAAATTTTCAACAAACGTTCCGTCCGTTGATTTATAAACTCATGTCTGCGTTGTTTTTCAAACGAGATTTCATTCTTTACTGTTTCAATCTGTGATGTTATCTCCTTAATATCTTCTTTTGTTGCGATATTTTCACCTTTTTTTGATTCGTATTGAATATCACGAACATCTTCTTTTTGAGCAGCATTTTTCCCCTTTTGTGAAAAATACTGTTCAATATATTTAAATATAAAAGGATAGCAAATCGCTATTATTAATAAAATTATGTCAATATACATTTATTATTAATTTATTTATTAACTAAAAATATCTTGAATTAAAACATCTAATCTTCGAATCTTTAACGGTTCGCAAATGTCTTCATTATCGTTCATAATCAATTTACGAATAAACTCATTATATAATTGTAGTCACGATTGATTTCTTCCATCTTTTCGCAGCTTTCCTTTGGAGGATTTTTCATCCTAGCCTCAAATACTCTGGCATCTTCACCATGAAGTATGGGTGTTTCTTTTATAGGTCTTGCCATATTTTTAATTATTTATTAATTAATATCTTTTGCGAAGACAGTGCCAGCGAGTGCAATGAAAGATTGCCTTCAGATTGCTGAGTGCTGCCTATCTTCTGCAAAGTTAAGACTTTTATTCGAATTAAGCAAGAAAAATCTGGATTTTTTCGCTAAAAGTTTTGTTGTTTCGAATAAAAATAATCCTTTGCAACAATATACTACTCACCCCGCTTCCCGTTAGAACAGCGCGCTCAGGGTGAGTCTTTTTTATGCTTATGTATTTCGAAGATGAAGTACGGACGGTATTTTATAATTCCAGCCAGTCGGTATCAATGTCGAATAATTCAAATAATCTTTGGTAGGATTTTCTTGGCAAGGATTCCTCGACTTGACCGATGAAGTCATCTTCGTGGCTTCTAATATAAGCATCCATATCTTCCTCCTTAACAAGGATTGGGCCTTTGATGTTTGTAAAGATGAAAGGGTAGCAGTCGTCATATTTTATATTGAAATAAAAATTCCCCAACCCGCTTAAGAAAGTAGGTTGGGGGATTTTTTTTCTGTCACAGCTTTCGTTCCTATCCTGATTTATTCAGGTTTCCCTGATTTCTTCAGTAAAGGGGCGA
>OGJO01001101.1_pt1 | contig 11812 bp, 7 predicted proteins | sample 1572121 | NCBI WGS metagenome assembly OGJO01 (sample SAMEA2582081, study PRJEB24529) | metagenome | biome: Human gut stool | place: China | collected 2011
CTTTCCCTACACGACGCTCTTCCGATCTGGGGATATTTCGTTTATCTATACATTGCAGGGCAGCCGGATAGTAGCCTCATTGATTGTACTATTCTATTAAATGATATAGATTTAATGTGTATCTTTGTAGGAAATGCAAAATAAAATATGGAATCAAAATAAATAAAATCAGATAATTATGAAAAACATTTTCCTTCCCAAAGTAATGATGTGCATAATTGCACTGTTTACTTTAATTTTACCAGCTTCTGCACAAAATACAAATGCGACAGATGAGTACAAAGAAACGTTGAAAAAGATTATGGTACTTTCCGGTGCTTCGGCTACTACGGATGACTTCTTCCAAAAAATCACATCTGTGATGAAATTAAATGCGCCGGAAAAGGATGAGGCTTATTGGAATGAGTTTTCTAAAAACTGGAAAGAGAAAATAGAAAGTAAGGTGTTTGAAATGTATATGCCTGTTTATGAGAAGCATTTAACTTTGGAAGAATTAAAAGCTGTTGCTGCATTTTATGAATCTCCCGTAGGTAAGAAATATAAAGAGGCTTCATTGATTGTTATGCGTGAGACAATGCCGTTGTTAGTGAAGCAACTCCAGACAGAGACATTCAAAGTGGTTAGATCAGAGAAAAGTGAACGAGTAAAAAGAGGTGAACAGCGGTTGAAAGAATATGAGCAAAAGAAGAAACGTGATAAAGAATTATATGCACAAGCCTATATGCTTCCAAGCGATAGTATAGTTATAGTTCCTGAAGAAGTGTATGAGAAAGCGTATGAAAATGGGATGTCTACAAGTCCTTCTTTATATTCGATTGAAAGGAGAAAGAATGATACTAAAGTGACATTCATACAACCTATTTATTGGGACTGGCAATGGTTGTATTATAGTCCGGGATTTAAGATTATCGATAAGAAAAGTGGCGATGAGTATAATGTACGGGGATATGATGGTGGAGCTCCGATGGGTAGGCTGTTGGCTGTCAAAGGATTTAATCATAAATATATTTATATCAGTCTTTTATTCCCGAAACTGAAGAAGAGTGTGAAAGAAATAGATATTCTTGAGTTGCCACACAAAAAAGATAAAGAACAGTTACCTTCTAATGATGATGGAAAGTCTAAATCATATTTTAATGTAAAGGTGAAAGATTATCAGACTATTTCCGATGAGAAAAACAAGAAGATCTATTATTAGTTTAAATGATTATCAGAATTTGAAATGATAATAGCAGGCATTGAACATGAGTGTTTACTGTTTTTGATATAAATTTATTCTATATGAGAAATCGAATTATGATTTTATGCACGTTTTGTGCTATTGCTATATTTTCTTTTGCCCAAGAGAAATTCTCTATCCGAGGTATTGCTAATGAGGAATTGAATAATCAATTGTTGTATTTATGCCTGATGGGAGATGGAGAGCAAGCTAAAGAAGTCGTTTTGGACAGTACAACAGTGGAAAAAGGTAAGTTCTCTTTTTCTGGTGTACATCAGATGCCGGATATTGCAATCATCAAGGATATGGATGGAGAAACCTATCCGTTGATTTTCGAAAAAGGAGAAATATCAGTAAATATTGCTGCGAATAAGAGAGGGGGAACGCCTCTAAATGATTCATTGAATATAGCTTTAAATCGTATGCAGCTAATAATGGATAATATGTTGAAAACATCAGATAGTATTTATAAGTTAATGACTGGAATGAAATCTGAAGAATTTGCTGATAAGATGGTGAATGATACTGTATTTAGAGCAAGATATGATAAAATAGAGAAGAATTTTCTTGCACAAATGGATTCAGTATCACATTGTATAAAGGATTATAAGAATAGTATAGTGGGTGTATATCTTTTCTCCGTTGGAGGTATGATGATGCCTTTTGATGATATGAAGATTTTGATGAAAGAAGCTTCGCCTATGTTTTCACAAAATAATTTGGTGAGAAATATTGTGGAAAAGAAGAACCAAGCAGAGCTCCGAATGAAGGCGGAACTTGAAAATAAAATGACTCCGGAACAGCGTGAAGAGCAAAAGAAACGGCAGGAAATGGATGCCAAGATAAAGATTGGCGAACGTTTCCCGGATGCTAAAGTGAAAGACAATGCTGGCAACATGAAGCTCTTGTCTGATTATGTGGGTAAAGGAAAATATGTCTTGATTGACTTTTGGGCTTCATGGTGTGGACCTTGTCGGCATGAAATGCCCAATGTGAAAGCTGCCTATGAAAAATATGCTTCTAAGGGATTTGAGGTGATTAGCATATCCACAGATCGGAAACTGAAACCTTGGAGGGCTGCTATTGAAGAACTTGGAATGAATTGGGTACAATTGTTGGATGTGGATGCTTCTGATATATATGGTATCTATGCTATACCCAGAACTTTCCTTGTAGATCCTACGGGAATTGTTATAGACAAAAATTTAAGGGGTGAAAAACTGGAGGAAGCTTTATCGAAGTTGTTTGAATAATCGTTGCTTTGTTTTTATTGTATGGGTGAATTGATAGTTGAGAACTATATAATAGGATAACAACTATCAATTCACCAATGACTTTTATTAAATTAGAAGCCCGTCTAATAGTTCTAAATAAAGTCCGATCGCTTCTTCTAGTTCTTTTAACATGATATATTCCTCCGCTGTATGTGAGCGTGACGAGCGTCCCGGACCAATTTTTACCGATGGGAAGGACATTAAGGCCTGGTCGGACAATGTTGGAGAACCAAAAGGAACGCGTCCTAACTTCATAGCTTTCTGTACAAATGGGTGCTTTTCGTCAATTCGTGAAGAATTGAGACGGAATGAACGGGCTTGGGCTTCACAAGAAATATGCTTTTTGATTTCAGCAAATAGTTCTTCATTTGAGTAAAGCTCGTTACTCCGGACATCAACGATGAAAGTACATTTGTCGGGAATCACATTGTGTTGTGTACCGGCATTGATAACAGTGACACTCATCTTCACGGGACCCAACAAGGGTGATTCTTTCTCAAAACGATAGTCACGGAACCAGGCAATATCATCCAATACTTTGTAAATAGCATTGTCTCCTTCATTACGTGCTGCGTGCCCCGCTTTACCTGTTGCGGTCACATCTAGTACCATTAATCCCTTCTCGGCAATGGCGGGTTGCATCTCTGTCGGTTCGCCCACTATGGCAAATGAGACTGGAGGAAGTCCCGGCAATACGCTCTCAATTCCGTCTTTTCCAGAAACTTCTTCTTCACAAGAGGCCAGATAAATCAGATTATACTTCTGCGAAGTGCGACATAGTTGCAGGAACACCTGTAATAACGAAACAACGCTGGCACCGGCATCGTTACTTCCTAATCCATATAACTTACCGTTTTCTTCACGTGGAGTGAACGGATCTTTCCGCCAACCGTTAACAGGTTTCACTGTGTCTATGTGGGAGTTAAGTAAAATAGTCGGCTTCTTCAGATCAAACATTGGACTAAAGCACCACACATTATTTCCTTTACGTCCCGTCTGCATACCTGCCATTTCAATATAGTTTTGCAGGAAATCAGCAGCTTGGGTTTCTTCCCGGCTGATTGAAGGAATACTAATCAGTGATTTAAGCAGGCTTACAGCCTCTGTTGTCATATATGGAATATCATATTTCATAGTGCAAATCTTTTATCTATATCTTAATCTTTGCACAAAGATAGTCGTTTTGAGCAATAGTTTCAAATAAAACTAATACCTTTGTACCATATTTACTAATACAAAGAGTATGACTTATCATCATTTATCTGTCCTGGTCCATCGTCAGGCCGAAAAATATGGCGACAAGGTAGCCTTAAAATACCGTGACTATGAGACAGCTCAATGGATTCCTATTTCATGGAAGCAGTTCTCCGGAACAGTACGGCAAGCAGCTAATGCTTTCGTGGCATTGGGAGTGGAAGAACAAGAGAATATCGGTATATTTTCACAGAATAAACCCGAATGGTTCTATGTAGACTTTGGTGCATTTGCCAACCGGGCGGTTACCATTCCGTTTTATGCAACGAGTTCACCTGCGCAGGCGCAATATATCATTAATGATGCGCAGATTCGTTTTCTTTTTGTCGGTGAGCAATACCAGTATGATGCCGCTTTCAGCATCTTTGGTTTCTGTTCTTCTTTGCAACAACTGATAATCTTTGACCGTTCGGTGGTAAAAGACCCTCGTGACGTATCATCTATCTATTTTGATGAATTTATGGCGACGGGAGAGGGATTGCCTCATAATGATACGGTAGAAGAGCGTACCGAACGGGCTTCTTATGATGACTTGGCAAACATTCTCTATACATCCGGCACAACGGGTGAACCGAAGGGCGTCATGCTTCATCATTCCTGTTATCTGGAACAGTTTCATACACATGATGACCGTTTGACGACGATGTCGGATAAGGATGTATCGATGAACTTCCTTCCATTAACACACGTGTTTGAGAAAGCATGGTGTTATCTCTGTATTCATAAAGGAGTGCAGATTTGTATCAATCTCCGTCCGGCAGATATACAAACAACCATTAAGGAAATTCGCCCGACACTGATGTGCAGTGTTCCCCGTTTTTGGGAGAAGGTGTATGCAGGGGTACAGGAAAAAATAAACGAAACAACCGGGTTGAAGAAGGCACTGATGCTGGATGCTATCCGGGTAGGTAGAATCCATAATCTGGATTATCTGCGTCTGGGAAAGACTCCTCCGGTGATGAATCAACTGAAATATAAGTTTTACGAGAAGACTATCTATTCTTTGCTGAAAAAAACAATCGGTATTGAGAATGGTAACTTTTTCCCGACTGCCGGTGCTGCCGTTCCCGATGAGATTAATGAATTCGTTCATTCGGTAGGAATCAATATGGTGGTAGGATATGGACTGACGGAATCTACGGCTACTGTATCTTGTACACTGCCGGTTGGCTATGATATCGGTTCGGTAGGTGTTGTACTGCCGGGGATTGAAGTGAAAATCGGTGAAGACAATGAAATCCTGCTTCGGGGTAAGACGATCACAAAAGGCTATTACAAAAAAGCGGAAGCCACAGCTGCCGCTATTGAGCCGGATGGCTGGTTCCATACAGGTGATGCCGGTTACTTTAAAAATGGACAGCTTTTCCTGACGGAACGTATTAAAGATTTATTCAAAACATCAAACGGCAAATACGTCGCTCCGCAAGCTTTGGAAACGAAGTTGGTCATTGACCGTTATATCGACCAGATTGCCATTATCGCCGATCAACGTAAGTTTGTCTCGGCTCTGATTGTTCCTGTATATGGATTTGTGAAAGAGTATGCCAAAGAAAAGGGTATTGAATATAAGGATATGACGGAACTGTTGCAGCATCCGAAGATTGTAGGATTGTTCCGTGCCCGGATCGATACACTTCAGCAACAATTTGCGCACTATGAACAAATCAAACGTTTCACTTTACTGCCTGAGCCATTCAGCATGGAACGTGGAGAATTGACTAATACACTGAAACTGAAACGGGCGGTGGTTGCCAAGAATTATAGTGAGCAGATAGAGAAGATGTACGAAGAAAGTGAGAAATAGGCGATAAGCGGTTTATCGTTAAAAATGAAACGATAAACCGTAAATGATAAATCGGAAACAATAAAGAGTGTATTGGAGCTCTCTTTAAAAGTATTACCCCTGTTACAGTTCAATTTGTAACAGGGGTAAACTTTGTGTTTAGGGGGGGCTTTGACACCTGCTAATTATTTATGGCCGGCTCGTTTCTTTTTAGTATCCGAAAATCTGTTCTTGGGTCAATTCTTCAATAGGACCTACAGCTTTCAATTTATCCAGCTCCAAATCTTTCTTATCTCCCAGGATGCAATAAACATACGTACGTCCTTTTACCCATTGCTTTTGGAAATCGACAATATCTTTTAGCGACATGTTCTGTATGTCGTTGTAGAGCTTGATGCGCGGGTCTACGTTTTGCCCTAAATCTTGTGCATTGATATAACTCCAGATAATGTCACCTTTGATGATACGTTCGGTGCGCAGACGGTTGGTTAATCCATCTTTAGCCAGTTTGAAAGCAGCTTCGGATTCCGGCATATTATTGATGATGTCATTAAATGTAGTGACGGCATCAATCATTTTGTCGTTTTGCGTGGCAATCTGTGTACGTAGTACATAGGGATACTTCAAGTAGCTCGGCGGCATTATGCTAGCCCAGGCGGAATAAGCCAATCCACGTGTTTCACGCATTTCCTGGAAGACGATAGAGTTCATGCCCCCTCCGAAGTATTCATCATATAATGCGCGGATAGGTTCAATGGCAGGATCATACTTCTTATCGAGATTGGATATCTGTGCCATGTATATTTGCTTGGCGTCATAAGGAGCTACTAGAACTTTAGTAACGGGAGTTTCGAGATAAGCATACTCGTTTCCGGCAGGAATATCCTTCAGGACTGCCGGAACCTGATGATATTGGTTGATGGTAGCCAGTAAATCTTTGCTGCTGCTTGGGCCGTAGTATAAAATACGGTGCTTGTAGCTGTTCTGATTGTGAATCCGGTCTACCAGTTCCTGTGGATTCATATTTGTCAGTTCCGCCTCCGTCAGTAAATTGGTGGCAGGGGATTTGGGACCGTACATGGCAAAGCTCATCAAACGGGAGAAGTTCTGTCCCTGATTCAGTTTGGCGTCCGAACGGGCTTTCAGTATATCGCTGGTCATATTAGTATAGGCTTCCTTATTAACCTGCGCATCTGCCAGTAGCTTTTCGAATAATTGTACGGCAGCAGGCATATTCTCATTCAGTCCGGAAAGTACGACATACGTGCGTTCGTTACCCGGAGAAACATAGAAAGTACAAGCCAGGCGATAGAATTCACTTTTCAGTTCTTCCGGTGTCATGTCCGAAGTACCGAGATATTCGAGATAATCGAATGCTGTTCCCAAAGCTTTGTCATGGTTGTTTCCCATATCAAAGACATAAATCAATTGGAACAGGTCATTGGCTACATTCTGTTTGTAAAGAACCGGAATATCCGATTTTGCCTTTAATTGGCTCATATCCTTTTGATAATCGAGAAACACTGGTTCAATCGGTTTGACTGCGCTTTCCTGTACCTCCACAAGGAACGGGCTGGCTACATCACGATTGGTTATGATAGGAGTAATCTCCGGTTTCGTCATCTTCTTTTCGTTCGGGTCTTTTCCTTGCTTTTTGTAGATAACGGCATAATTATCTTCTTTCAGGTATTTGTTGGCGAACGCTACGATGTCTTCTTTGGTCAGTTTGGCCATACGGTCGATGGCAGTAACTTCATTTTTCCAGTCTGTGCCGTTAATAAATGAGTTGACAAACATATCGGCACGTCCTTCGTTGCTTTCCATGTTTTGCAGTTCACCGAGCTTGAAATTGTTGATGTTCGCTTCCAGCATTTTCTCGTCGAACTCTCCGGCACGGAGCTTCTTGATTTCGCTGAGTAGCAAGTCTTTTACCTCTTCCAGTGTTTGTCCTTGTTTAGGAAGTCCTCCTAGCAGCAATGCAGAGTAATCTGCCAGTCCCATCGGGTAACCGTAACTATTCAAGACCTTCTGTTGCTGGTTCAGGTCAAGGTCGATAAGTCCTGCCTTTCCATTGTATAATACTTGCGAAACGACTTGCAGGATTTCAAAATCCTTGTCGGATACACCGGGGAATCTCCAAGCCAATGCGACGCTTTCGGCATCCGGACCTAACACCTCTTTTACAACAGGTTGCGTGATTGGCGCCTCTTTCGGAAGGTCCAGTTTCGGGAGTTCCGGATTGGGTTTCAATCCACCAAAATATTTATCGATTAATGCAATTGTTGCATCCGGGTCTAAATCGCCAGACATACAGATTGCCATATTGTTGGGCACATACCATTGTTTATAGTAGTTCTTGATATTCGTGATAGAAGGATTCTTTAGGTTCTCCTGTGTACCTAACACAGTCTGCGTTCCATAAGGATGCTTGGGAAAAAGAGAAGAAAAAATAGCTTCCTGTACTTTGCTGTTGTCACGGGTGAGTGACATGTTTTTCTCTTCATATACAGCTTCCAATTCAGTATGGAAACCACGAATTACATTGTTTTCAAAACGATCTGCCTGAATCTTCGCCCAGTTTTCTATCTGGTTGGAAGGAATGTCTTCCTGATAGACCGTCTGGTCATACCAGGTATAAGCATTGCTGCCGGTAGATCCGATGGCTGCCATTAATTTGTCATATTCATTAGGGATAGCATACTTGGAAGCTTCGTAAGAAAGGCTGTCGATGGTGTGGTAGATCGCCTTACGTTCCGCTTCATTCGTAGTCTTACGATAAATTTCGAACTGTTGTTCGATTGCATCCAGCAGAGGCTTTTCGGCCGCGTAGTCTTTTGTGCCAAACTTGTCGGTGCCTTTAAACATGAGATGTTCGAAATAATGGGCAAGTCCCGTCGTTTCTGCCGGGTCATTCTTCCCGCCCACTCTTACTGCGATAAATGTTTGTATGCGCGGAGTTTCCTTGTTTACGGTGAGGTAAACCTTTAGTCCGTTGTCCAGTGTGTAAATGCGGGCTTTTAGCGGGTCATTGGGCACTGTTTCGTAGCTATACTTCTTTTGTGAGCTACAGCTGCAAATCACTAATGCCAGGAAGAGTGACAAGCAAGAAAGTTTCAATCGTTTGTTCATAATATGACAACATTTTAATAACAAAAACAAAGGTAGCAGAATTTTGCTTATCTTTGTCCCCGATATCTGAAATTTGTAAATAATAAAATTGTAAATCAAATGATTACTATTGAACAACTTAAAGACGTGAAAGAGCGCACTGATGCGCTGAGGAGGTATCTTTGACATCGACGGGAAGAAAATTCAAGTCGAAGAAGAGCAATTAAGAACACAAGCTCCGGGATTCTGGGATGACCAGAAGAGAGCCGAAGCTCAAATGAAACTGGTGAAAGACCTGCAAAAGTGGATTGAGGGTTACAACGAACTCAAAACGCTGGCAGACGAACTCGAACTGGCATTTGATTTCTATAAAGAAGAACTGGTGACTGAGGAAGATGTAGATGCTGCTTATGCAAAAGCCAGTGAGGCGGTAGAGGCACTCGAACTCAAAAATATGCTTCGTGATGAAGCCGACCAGATGGATTGTGTGCTGAAAATCAATTCAGGTGCCGGTGGTACGGAAAGTCAGGACTGGGCTTCCATGCTGATGCGTATGTATCTGCGTTATGCCGAGACGAATGGTTATAAAGCTACCATTGCCAACCTTCAGGAAGGTGACGAAGCAGGAATCAAAACCTGTACTATCAATATTGAAGGTGATTTTGCATACGGTTATTTGAAGGGAGAGAACGGTGTGCACCGCTTGGTTCGTGTTTCTCCGTACAATGCGCAAGGTAAACGTATGACTTCCTTTGCTTCTGTATTCGTTACTCCGCTGGTGGATGACAGTATCGAGGTAAATATTTTGCCTGCCAACATCTCTTGGGATACATTACGAAGCGGTGGTCCCGGTGGACAGAATGTAAATAAGGTAGAATCCGGAGTACGTCTGCGTTATATCTGGAAGAACCCGAATACAGGCATTGCCGAAGAAATACTTATTGAATGTACCGAAACACGTGACCAACCGAAAAATAAGGAACGTGCTTTGGCCCGTCTCCGTACATTTATCTATGACAAGGAACATCAGAAATACATCGATGACATTGCCTCCAAGCGTAAAACAATGGTATCGACCGGAGACCGTTCTGCTAAAATCCGCACCTACAACTATCCACAGGGACGAATCACCGACCATCGCATCAATTACACGATTTATAATCTTGCTGCATTCATGGACGGGGATATTCAAGACTGTATCGACCACCTGATCGTAGCAGAAAACGCGGAACGCTTGAAAGAAAGCGAACTTTAGAAAAATGAAGAGTTGATAGTTGAATATGATTTCTTAGAAATAGTCAATAGTAAATTGTATAATAGTAAATAATAAGATGGATAAGCAACAATTATTTGAAAACATAAAGCGCAAAAAATCATTCCTTTGTGTAGGACTTGATACTGACATCAAGAAAATCCCGGAGCATCTGTTGAAAGAAGAAGATCCGATCTTTGCATTCAACAAAGCCATCATTGACGCGACAGCTGATTTGTGCATCGCCTATAAGCCCAATCTGGCTTTCTATGAAAGCATGGGCGTAAAAGGATGGATCGCATTTGAAAAGACAGTAAAATACATCAAAGATAATTATCCGGACCAATTCATCATCGCTGACGCAAAGCGTGGTGACATCGGAAATACTTCTGCAATGTACGCCCGCACCTTCTTTGAAGAACTTAATATCGACTCTGTAACGGTAGCTCCTTATATGGGCGAAGACAGCGTTACTCCGTTCCTTACCTATGAAGGTAAATGGGTGATTCTGTTGGCATTGACTTCCAACAAAGGTTCACATGACTTCCAACTAACAGAAGATGTAAACGGTGAACGTCTGTTCGAGAAAGTATTACGTAAATCACAAGAATGGGCTAGTGACGACCGTATGATGTATGTGGTAGGTGCCACTCAAGGACGTGCTTTCGAAGATATTCGTAAAATTGTTCCGAACCATTTCCTTCTCGTACCAGGTGTAGGAGCACAAGGCGGCTCGCTCGAAGAAGTTTGTAAATACGGAATGAACAGTACATGCGGATTAATTGTTAACTCCTCACGTGGTATTATCTACGTAGATAAAACAGAGAAATTTGCAGAAGCTGCCCGCACCGCCGCACAAGAAGTACAGGCGCAAATGGCTGAACAACTCAAAGCAATTCTCTGAAAAGAGAAAAAGGATCTCTAAAGAAAACGAATGCCTTACGAAAGAAAGATAATTAACGACCCCGTATTCGGGTTCATCAATATTCCAAAGGGGTTACTGTACGATATAGTACGGCATCCCCTTTTGCAGCGTCTTACCCGCATCAAGCAGGTAGGATTATCATCTGTTGTATACCCCGGTGCGCAACACACCCGCTTCCAACACTCTTTAGGTGCTTTTCACCTGATGAGTGAAGCTATCACCCAACTGGCTTCTAAAGGTAATTTTATTTTTGACAGCGAAGCGGAAGCTGTACAGGCGGCCATCCTGTTACATGATATAGGACATGGTCCCTTCTCACATGTACTGGAAGATACTATAGTAAAAGGAGTCTCCCACGAAGAGATTTCCCTCATGCTGATGGAACGGATGAACAAAGAGATGAACGGTCAGCTTAGTCTTGCCATCCAAATCTTCAAGGACGAATATCCGAAACGCTTTCTACATCAACTCGTAAGCGGTCAGTTGGATATGGACAGACTTGATTATCTTCGCCGTGACAGCTTTTATACAGGCGTGACAGAAGGAAACATCGGTTCCGCCCGAATTATCAAAATGCTTGATGTAGCGGATGACCGACTCGTTATCGAATCCAAAGGGATCTATTCTATTGAGAATTTCCTCACGGCACGTCGCTTGATGTACTGGCAAGTATACCTGCATAAGACATCCGTCGCATACGAAAAGATGCTGATTAGTACTCTATTACGTGCCAAAGAATTAGCTTCCCAAAGAGTGGAACTGTTTGCATCACCCGCATTGCGTTTTTTCCTTTACAATGATATCAATCCTACGGAATTCTATCATAACCCCGACTGTCTGGAGAATTTTATCCAGCTAGACGACAATGATATATGGACAGCCTTGAAAGTGTGGAGCACCCATACAGACAAGGTACTTTCTACTTTAAGCACGGGAATGATAAACCGAAATATCTTTAAAGTGGAAATTTCATCGGAACCGATTAGTGAGGACAGAA
>OGJO01001103.1_pt1 | contig 11803 bp, 14 predicted proteins | sample 1572121 | NCBI WGS metagenome assembly OGJO01 (sample SAMEA2582081, study PRJEB24529) | metagenome | biome: Human gut stool | place: China | collected 2011
AAATGGAAAGGCATTAAAATTACTTACAAGGGTGGCAAGTCAGGGACTGTTACCAAACAAAGTGTTGCGGCAGGAAAAGCCCTGTCTAAAACCAAGAAGATTACCATTACTTTAGGAGACTAAGATGACTATGAGTCTGATAGCAGGTGTGGCCGCCTTTGTGTTGACGGTGCTCGCCATGCCTCACTTTATTACTTACTACAAAATCAAGAAAATCGGTGGCCAACAAATGCATGAAGATGTGAAGCAGCATTTGGCTAAGGCTGGAACACCAACTATGGGAGGGACAGTCTTCCTAGTGGTTGCCATCTTGGTTAGCTTGATTTTCAACTTCCACGTCTTTAGCGAGGGACACCAAGCCTATGGTGCCACAGCGGGGATTCTCTTTGTCATTTTGATTTATGGAATCATTGGTTTCCTTGATGATTTCCTTAAGATTTTCCGTCAAATCAATGAGGGACTTAAACCTTGGCAAAAGATGGCCTTGCAGATTATTGCGGGTTTGCTTTTCTACTTTATCCACGTACTCCCTAGTGGGACAGATAGCTTAGTTATTGGTGGATTAACCATTCATCTCGGTGTCTTCTATGTTCTCTTTGTCCTATTCTGGATTGTCGGTTTCTCAAATGCTGTGAACTTGACAGATGGTATTGATGGTTTAGCTTCTATCTCTGTGGTTATCAGCTTGATTGCCTATGGGATTATCGCTTTTGTCAAGGGTGAGTCCGCTATCTTGACTATCATTATCACTATGATTGGTGCTCTTCTTGGCTTCTTCGTCTTTAACCACAAGCCAGCCAAGGTCTTTATGGGAGATGTCGGTTCCTTGTCACTTGGGGCTATGCTTGCGGTTATCTCTATTGCCCTACGTGTAGAGTGGACGCTACTCTTGATTGGTGTGGTTTATGTCTTTGAGACAGCTTCTGTCATGCTACAGGTCAGCTATTTCAAATACACTAAGCGTAAGTATGGAGAAGGTCGTCGTATTTTCCGTATGACACCATTCCACCATCACCTCGAATTGGGTGGTCTTTCAGGTAAGGGTGACAAATGGTCAGAGTGGAAGGTTGATGCTTTCCTTTGGACAGTTGGAGCACTTGCAAGTGCCATTACCCTTTGGATGGTTCTTGGAAACGTTATGAAATAAATGAAAAGAGCAGAAATGCTCTTTTTTTGTTATAATGATAGGGATAGACTAGATAGAAAAGAAGTAAGAAAACATGTCATTTAAAGATTTTAATTTTAAAACATTTATTCAGGAGGCTCTTGACGAGATTAAGTTTAAGGAGCCAACACCTGTTCAACAGAAATTGATTCCTGTAGTCCGTTCAGGTCGTGATTTGGTTGGTGAATCAAAGACGGGTTCAGGGAAAACACATACCTTCCTCTTGCCAATTTTTGAGAAGCTCAATCCAAAGAGTGGCGATGTTCAAGTTGTTATCACAGCGCCATCACGTGAATTGGCGACACAAATTTACCAAGCGACAAAACAGATTGCCAAACACTCTGATACAGAAATTCGTGTGGTTAACTATGTGGGTGGTACAGACAAGCAACGTCAGATTGAGAAACTCAAGGTAGCCCAACCTCATATTGTTATCGGTACACCAGGGCGTATCTATGACCTAGTTAAGTCTGGTGACCTGGCTATCCACAAGGCTCATGCCTTTGTTGTTGACGAGGCTGACATGACCATGGATATGGGATTCTTAGATACTGTAGACAAGATTGCGGCAAGTCTGCCTAAGGAAGTTCAAATTTTGGTCTTCTCAGCAACCATTCCTCAAAAATTGCAACCATTCTTGAAGAAGTATTTGACCAATCCAGTCATGGAACAAATCAAAACTTCAACAGTTATTGCAGATACCATTGATAACTGGTTGGTATCTACTAAGGGGCGCAACAAGAATGAACAGATTCTTGAGATGCTTAAGGGGATGCAGCCGTATCTAGCAATGATTTTCGTTAATACCAAGGAACGTGCTGACGATTTGCACAGTTACCTAGTGTCAAATGGTCTTAAAGTAGCGAAAATTCACGGCGGTATTCCACCACGTGAACGTAAGCGTATCATGAATCAAGTTAAGAAGCTTGAGTTTGAGTACATTGTAGCGACGGACCTTGCGGCGCGTGGGATTGACATTGAAGGGGTTAGCCATGTAATCAATGACGCCATCCCTCAAGACTTGTCCTTCTTTGTTCACCGTGTAGGACGTACTGGACGTAATGGCTTGTCAGGAACAGCCATCACCCTCTACCAACCAAGTGATGACTCAGATATTCGTGAGCTTGAAAAGATGGGGATTACCTTTGAGCCGAAAGTCTATAAGGACGGCGAGTTTCAAGATACCTATGACCGTGACCGTCGTGCCAACCGTGAAAAAGCCTATCAAAAACTTGATACGGAAATGATTGGTTTGGTTAAGAAGAAAAAGAAAAAAATCAAACCTGGCTACAAGAAGAAAATTCAGTGGAAAGTTGACGAAAAACGCAAACGTGAACGCCGTGCAGCTAACCGTGCTAAGGGACGTGCTGAGCGTAAAGCTAAGAAGCAAAGTTTCTAAACATTGGCTTCTAGGTGAAAGCTAATTTTAATTTAAAAATTCAAGAGGTTGAAACCAAAGTGTTTCAGCTTTTTTGATTATTATCAAACTTTTTGGAAAGTCAAAAGACCTTATTTAGTTTGAAGATAAATTCTTCTTTTGAGCCTAAGGTCTCAAAACTTCCCAACGCTTATGACTACAAAGTTTTAGGCGTCATTATCACAGCGGCAAGTCTCAGTATATGCTCACTACACCCGCAAAATAATTGGCTGTCTTAAGGACTGGAAATGTGATGAATAAATAGTTTTCTACTATTTGCTACAAAAAAACTAACAAAATGATACAAAAGAAAGTTGATTTTGATAATTTAAGCTAAACTAAAAATATATAGAATGCCTTATTAATAATAATTGACACATTTTAAATAGCTTTATTAAAGCCATTTTTAAAAAAGATTTGATTCTATAATGTTTATGGAAAAAGGGAAAATTGTTGCAAAAGACAAGTATGAATTATTACTTGAAACTTGTGATAATTCCAATGTTTTTTTAATATATACTGCAACTGATGGAGGTAATAACCATGAATACAATATTACGAGCCTGTCATTTGAATAAATCATTTGGAAAACAAGAGGTATTAACCGATCTCAATTTCGAAATTCATAGAGGTGACATTGTTGGCTTAATTGGGAAGAATGGCTGTGGAAAGACTACTTTAATGAAGATGATCTTAGGACTTACTCCACGCACAAAAGGGGAAATTCAATTTGAAGGGGATTCAGAATATACTACTAAAAGAAATAGTTTAAATAAAATTGGTTTTCTCCTAGATTGTAAATTATTTGAAGATTTTTCTGCATATGATAATTTGAAATTATTCTCGATGTATTCTTCATCAATTGATAAAAGTGAACTAGATAAACGGATTAATAAGTTGTTAAAATTTGTGGGTTTAGATAATAGTAAAAAACTAGTAAAATCTTACTCATTTGGCATGAAGCAGAGATTGGGTTTAGCATTGGCCTTGTTAGATGATCCTGAGTTTCTGATTCTAGATGAACCATTTGTGGGTTTAGATCCCACAGGAGTTAGAGTTCTTTTAGACTATATTGTGAAGTTACGCCGTGAAAAAAAGGTTACAATATTAATCTCATCACATCAGTTACATGAAATTGAAGAAATTTGTGATTATTTCCTATTTATAAATGAAAAGAGTATTGAAACACATACTAAACTAGGAAAAAATAAAATAATTATTGCTTTAGAATATGCAGTGCCGGAGTTGGAACAAAGTCTTAGTAAATTAGTTACCCTAAAAGAAGGTCAGATAATCTTACCACATGATATGATGTTATTGAATTCGATTCTGAAGCTCATTTATAAATATAATTGTGAGATAAAAGACATCACGATGAGTGACTCTATTGAAGAATTATTTAGGGGGTGAAAAAATGCAATCAATCGTTTTAGCAGAACTATATAAATTATTGAAACGGAAAAATTTTATTATATTAGCTATACTATCATTGTGGTCTTTGATTTATGGTTTTGGTGCCTTTTTACACTGGGACTTTGTAAAAATAGGGGCTAAATTAGATTTAGTTACCTTTATCACCACGATGTGGACATTTTTATTAATATTAACTATCCCGTTATTATTAATTTTATATACTTCTTCCTTTATTTTAGGAGGAGAGATTCAAGGAGGACAAATTTTATTAGAGGTAAATAGGGTTACTAGTAAGAAAATATTGATAGTCTCTAAGTATATTGTTGTTATCCTATCAATATTATTTTTATATATCTTAAATTGTTTGACGTCGTTAGTCACTTATATTTGCTTTATATCTCATACTGAGTTCGGTTATACACGATTTTGGGAGCTACATGCTACAAATGTACAATCAATAGTAGTTAGTTTAGTGAATTTAGGATTTATTATTTTGCTTGCTAGCATTGCTTTTTATCTATCACTAAATATTTCGGCAATAATGGCTTCGTTTGCAAGTCTAGGTGTTTACTTTTTATGTCAACTTCTATCAAATATTACTATGATTTCTAAATTTATTCCTGGATATTTTTTTGTTGTGCCTAATTATCATTTTACAATTGGATTATCTCTAATTCATTTACTAAGTTATTTTTTGCTTTGTATACTGTTATTGATTGCTACCATGAAAGGGTTTGAAAGTAAGGCGTTGTGAATGATATAATATTAGAAAAAGGAATTTATAGAGACAGATGTATAAAGTAGCAATTTGTGACGATGATAGCTTACAAGTGAGTAATTTAGAAACTCATATTTCAGAATACTTTGATGAAATCAATGTCCAATATGAAATTGATGGCTATTACAAAGGAGACCGTCTGGTAAACACCATGAGTGGACAGACTGACAACTATCACTTGATATTTTTGGATATTGAAATGGCGGGTCTAAATGGTATAGAGACTGCTAAGTTATTGAGAAATATTGATAAAAACTTTATACTCATTTATGTCACAAGCTATGAGCAATATGCTTTAGAAAGCTTTGAAGTCTCTCCATTTCGTTATCTAATAAAACCTGTATCTATTGAAAAATTAAGAGAGGTTCTCAGAGATGTTCTGGTAGAATTAACTGCAAAACAGAAATTTTTATTTTATCAGATAGGTATGGAACATTTCCAAATAAGTTTAGATAATATTGTGTGTTTATATTCTGAGTTTGGTAGAAAAATTCACCTTGAATTAGTTAGCGGTAGTGATACATCATTTTATGGGAGGATATCAGCAATTGAAAAAGAATTACCTCCAACTCATTTTGTTAGGGTTAATAGTGGAACAATGATTAATTTAAATCATATAGCTTCATTTAATCGGAATGATGTAACTATGATAAATGGCAGTTGTATCGCTATTAGTAGAAGTCGGAAGAAAGTCGTGAGAACAGCATATAGCCATTTTATTGAGAGGAGTTTCGGTTTATGATTGATGTATATAAATCAGTGGGACTGCTCTCTCTTTTTTTATTCCAAAGCTTTGTTGTTTGGTTTTATTTACAACACTTTTTTGTGATCAGAATTTCCAAAAGCAAGTTTTATTGTTTGATCTTATTTGTTTATTTTATTGGCCACGCATCAATAACAATAAATCATAATACATTGTTAGATTTTAAAATCTTATCTTTGCTATTAACTTTCCTGATTCTTTTCCTCTTTTTATCGGGAGATGTTATGAAAAAGGTATTTCATTATTTATTCCTGATTTTTTGGTTTTTGATTCAAGAAGATATAGCAATATTGCTATTACATCAAGTTCAACAAACTAAAGAAATCGTAATTTTTTTCGCCCAATTCTTTTTGATGTTGTTAACGCTTTTATTTGTGTTAGGATTAAAACACTTTAAAATAGATAATCTATTTGAGCTGAACAAAATAGAATACGGTATCTTATCGTTGCCTCCATTTTTGTCTATTATTTTACTGTTATATAAGATGCCACTACCTTTAAGTCGAGTTTTGATATTTGATAGTTATTTATTATTGATAAACATTGTTATAATTGTGCTTTACAATTATTTGAGTGAAAAAAATTATAATATTATCAAAGGCAAAATTGCTTTTGATGAAAATAGCATGACTAGTGAAATTATTCAACAAGAAGAAGAACTAGCAATTCTCAGACATGATTTAAAAAATATTGTTTCCTCAATAGATTTTTATGCAGATAGTAATGATTTTGGAAACATCAAAGCAATAACTCGAGAGATACTGGGACAGGAGGTTTTTAATCGCAAGATTACAGGATGTATACCAATTGACGCTATATTAAATCAAAAAATATCTAAAATGAAAAAAGATGGAGTCCAGTTTCATCTAGATTTACAAATCCCCTATAACTTAGATATAAGTTCGATTGCTATAGATTCTTGCGCTATTCTCGGAAATATTATCGACAATGCAATAGAGGAGATTGAACGTAATGGATTAACGAATCCAATCGAAATAGTATTACGTTTTAAGAATAATAAACTAGTCTTTAAAGTGGCGAATCCTATACTTACTTCTGAAATAGATATCAATTACAACGGAATGAAATCTATAAAATTACCTAATAGACGTGGTCTAGGAATAAAAAGTAGTTATGATAGAATCATGAAACTGAAAGGACATTTGAATATTAATATACAGTCAAATCAATTTGTGGTACTAGTTGTTATTCCTTTAAAAATAAAATAATTTGGAAGTCCTAAGGTCTAAGTTGAATCAACTCTCAAAATCAAGTAGTGACATTTATGTCACTACTTTTTTGTTGGCTTTCTATCTATAATACAATCATAGCTTTTGAGAAAAGGCTAAAAAATATTTTAAAGGAGGTTGTTTTAATGACAACACAAATCATTAACAATTTTAACTCACTTAATTCCGAAGATCTTTCTACTGTTAAGGGTGGAGCATGTAGTTTTTGGGGAGCTACAGCTGCCGTAGGCGTCGGGGCTGTTGGAGGAGCCATTAAAGGTGGTATTCAAACAGGTACTTGGCAAGGTGCAGCCTTAAAGGGTATTGGTTATGGTATTAAAGATGGGATTACTTATGGCCTTATTTGTCGTTATTAGGCGATTACTGAGTCAATTTTTTGGCCAAATAGTAATTGCTCTCCTAATTTATGGGCTTATATTCTTTGCTTGGCAACACTTTAGAGGAGAAATTTTCTCAATTGTGTGCATCTATGTCAGTATATCCCTAGCAGATGACGTCTATCATCTCGCAGAAGAATATGTTAAAAAGAAAGTTAACTAGGAATACGTTCCTGTTTGAAAAATAGCATGTAAAAACTTGGCAGAATGATTGTCAAGTTTTTTTATAGCAAAAGTGCTACAATAGGAGTCATGAAAGACACGATTCGAATTCTTCATATCAATGATTTACACTCTCATTTTGAACAGTATCCACAACTCAAGCGAGCTGTGGATGATTTGAGTCAGACAGATAGAGAGCTGATTAAGGTAGATCTTGGGGACAATGTGGATAAGTCCCATCCCTTATCTGATGCGACAGCCGGGCGTTTTAATGTAGCCCTGATGAATGAGTTGGGGATAAACTATGCGACTATTGGAAATAATGAGGGGATAGGTCTGGCCAAGGAGGAGCTAGACTGTCTTTATGAGCAGGCTAAGTTTCAGCCGATCATAGGAAATCTCAAGGATGAAGGGAGACAGCCTGAATGGGCCAAACCCTATCTTATCCATAAAACTAAAGCAGGTACAAACATTGCTTTCTTGGCCTATACCTTCCCATATTACATCACCTATGCTCCCAACGGTTGGCAGGTGTTAGAGCCTATGGCTAGGTTGGAAGAGGATTTGGCTCGTCCTGAGGTAAGGGATGCAGATATAGTCGTCGTTCTTAGTCACCTAGGTGTACGTTATGATGAGCAGATTGCAGAGACTTATCCGCAGGTAAACCTTGTCATTGGGAGCCACACGCATCACCTTTTTGAAGAGGGTAAATTAGTCAATGAAACCTATTTGGCAGCTGCTGACAGATATGGTTATTATCTTGGCTGTATTGACCTTACTGTGGAAAATGGGCGATTGATAGAATATCAGATTGAGGCTATCCCCACCAAGTCCTACATCTTGGATTTAGACAAGGAGGACGAAGCCTTTATCAAGGCTATGCGTGAGGAAGGCCATCGCCGTTTAGCTCAGAAAAAAGTAGCTAATCTAGGTCGAGAACTAGATTTTGATGAGACCTGTCAATTGGTTTTACAGGCTGTTTGTCAGGAGACTCATAGCCAATTAACGCTTTTAAATACCGGACTTATCATGAAAACACTAGGTCCTCAAGTGACCATGGCAGACCTGCAAGAAGCCCTTCCTCATCAGATGCGGATGGCACGTCTAGTCGTGACGGGACAAGAGCTCAAAGAAATCTGTCAGGAAGTTTTTACTAAGGCTGAACTCCTTAAAAATCAAGCTATTAAAGGTATGGGATTTAGAGGGAAGATATTTGGTGAAGTAATCACAGGGAATTTTGCTTACAAAAACGGTAATTTGTTGTATAATAGAAGGGTTGTAGATTCCAATGAGAAGTTTAGTTTGGTCCTTGTGGACCAGTACTACTTTGCTTCTTACTTCCCTACAATTAAGGAAAAGGAAGTTACTCTTCTTTTTCCAGATTTGTTAAGGGAACTTGTGGCCAAGTATTTAGGAAAAAATGGTGCCAATTGGGATAAGATATAGAGACATTATTACAGCATCAGGATAGAAAATAAGAGAGAGCAGAAAGGATGGCACATGCGTAAAGAAATCTTGCCAGAAATGTTTAATTATAATAAATATCCAGGGCCAGACTTTGTGTATGTGGCTGATCTTCTGAAATCAGATGCCTGTCAGTTTACAGTTCTTGAAAATCACAAGGATGCTTTAGACGCTACCCGCTTTGGGCAACGTTTTTCTGAAATCATGCTCAAGTATGATTATATCGTTGGGGACTGGTCTAATGATCAGCTTCGCCTTAAGGGATTTTACGAGGACGAGCGCCCTAATACGCGTAAGACAGACCGCATTAGCCGATTGTCGGAGTATTTGCGTGAATACTGTGCCTTTGGCTGTGCCTACTTTATTTTGAAAAATGAAGAGCCGCAATTAATCGTTTTTGAAGAGGAGACAGAACCTCGTCGCAAGCGCCGTCGTTCTAATAATCGTCGTAATGCTTCTCAGGAATCTAGAGAGCGCAATGCTTCTCAAAAGAATAAGGGGCAAAAAGCTTCTGCGAAGCAAAAGCCAGACAAGTCCAAACGAAGAGATAGGGATCAAGAGGGTCCAAGCTTTGAGAAAATCAAGCGTCGTCCTAAGTTCAAATCTAGATCCGAGGACGGTGGTCGTGAGCGTAAGCCTAACTTCAAGAAGAGTCAGAAGCAAGCTCCAAAATCTAAAGGTCAAAACGCCCCATCGAAGAAACAAAGCCAGACCAAGTCAGATGGTCAGCATTTCACAATCAGAAAAAAAGGAAATTAAACTATGTCAGAAGTAACAACACAAGCAAAACCAGAACGTCGTAAACGTCAGAAGTTAGAGGATATGGAAGGCTACAAACCTTCTATTTATGGTCTTACTCGTGACGAGTTGATTGATTGGGCTATGGAACACGGTGAAAAGAAATTCCGTGCTACTCAAATTTGGGATTGGCTTTACAAGAAGCGTGTGCAATCTTTCGAAGAAATGACCAACATTTCTAAGGATTTCATTGCTAAATTGAATGAGAATTTCTGTGTGAACCCATTGAAACAACGTATCGTTCAAGAATCTAAAGATGGTACCGTTAAATATCTTTTTGAATTGCCAGATGGTATGTTGATTGAGACGGTTTTGATGCGTCAACACTATGGTTTGTCTGTCTGTGTGACAACTCAGGTTGGATGTAACATCGGTTGTACTTTCTGTGCCAGTGGTTTGATTAAGAAACAACGTGATTTGACGGCTGGTGAGATTGTGGCGCAAATCATGTTGGTACAAAAATACTTTGACGATCGTGGCGACGGTGAACGTGTCAGCCACGTGGTTGTTATGGGTATCGGTGAGCCATTTGATAACTATGACAATGTGCTTCGTTTCTTGCGTACCATTAACAATGATAATGGTCTTGCCATTGGAGCGCGTCACATTACTGTGTCAACATCTGGTTTGGCACTAAAAATCAAGGAATTTGCTAACGAAGGTGTTCAAGTTAACCTTGCCGTATCACTTCACGCGCCTAACAATGACCTTCGTTCAAGCATTATGCGTATCAACCGCTCATTCCCACTTGAAAAACTCTTTGAAGCTATCGAGTATTACATCCAAACAACCAACCGTCGTGTAACTTTTGAGTATATCATGCTTAATGAGGTCAATGACCATCCTGAAAATGCACAAGAGTTGGCTGATTTGACTAAGAAAATCCGTAAGTTGTCATACATCAACTTGATTCCATATAACCCAGTATCAGAGCACGACCAATATAGCCGTTCAACGAAAGAACGTGTGGCTGCCTTCTACGATGTGCTCAAGAAAAATGGGGTTAACTGCGTGGTTCGTCAAGAGCACGGTACAGATATCGATGCTGCTTGTGGACAATTGCGTTCAAACACTATGAAACGCGACCGTCAAAAAGCAGTGGCAGATGCTTCTGGTAAATCAGAAGGTAAGTAAGATGTTTCAGCTTAAGACTTGGGTAGATAAGGACGGAGAACTAACACCAAAAGGAAGAAAGGTAAGCCAAGTTTTGGTCTGTGCTTATCTCCTTTGTTTAGTGCTCCTATGTTGGACACCCCAGTACGGGCTAGTTGAAGGTGTTGAAACCCCTGGTATTCAACATTTTGGTCGTGTAGTGGTCCTATTAACCCCATTCAATAGTTTGACCAACTTTTATCAGCTGGATAGTCTTAAAGAGATTGTCTTTGTGCTTGGGCAAAATGTGACCAACATTTTCTTGCTGAGTCCGCTGATTTTAGGGCTTTTAGCCTTGTACCCCAGATTCAGGTCTTGGAAAAAGGTCCTTTTAGCGACCTTTGTCATGTCTTTGACGATTGAGGTTGGACAAGTCATTCTAGACCTTCTCATTGATGCTAATCGTGTCTTTGAGTTAGATGATTTATGGACCAATACTTTAGGAGGTTTGCTGGCACTAGGTGTCTACCGACTTCTTGTAAAACTGATTCAAACGCATTTTAAAGAGTAAAAAACCTGGGAGCTTACGCGTCTCAGGTTTCACTTATTTTCTATCATACAAATACAATATATTCAAAAGAGGGAAAAATGAATAAACACGTTTGGAGAAATAATGAAACACTTAATGATGACAGTAGTCACCGTATTAACGTTAGGAGTAACAATGACGATGGTTAAGGCAGATACTTATCAAAGTGGCCGTGATGCCGATATCATGCGAGAAAGAGGACAGGTTTGGAATTATTCTGAGGCTAAGAGAGAGCCTCAATTAGCTAACTACAACACCGATGGTCGCTATCTCAGTGAGGCAACTAACTTTGAATTGTACAATTTTGTCAGAGAGTATAAGACATCTGATGAAATCAGACGCATTTGGAACCCTAAGAAGGATGAATCCGTTATCCATGATAAGGATAGCTACTCTATGGATGGTGGGAACAAGGTATATAATTTTGATTCCTTTGCTTATCAATTGCCAGAGTCTACTGATTTTGGGAAGTTATCTTATATTGGTCACTTTCAGTTAGAAGATGGCACAATCTATCGCTATTGGAAGTAACCTT
>OGJO01001106.1_pt1 | contig 11779 bp, 5 predicted proteins | sample 1572121 | NCBI WGS metagenome assembly OGJO01 (sample SAMEA2582081, study PRJEB24529) | metagenome | biome: Human gut stool | place: China | collected 2011
GAGATTTCCAGCAAACGAAACAACCTCACCGCGGAGGACTTCCGCAATGAGGCCGCATAGACTAATTTTTTATTTTTTTAAGTGTTACCTTGACAGGGTATAGTACCCAATTATTCTTCCCCATTTTTATCTATCATCTAGAATTCTAGGCACTGGCATTTATTAACCAATAATTCCCATAGTATAGTCGATAATCTGAGGTTGACCATTTCCATCCTCTGGCTGAATTACCAAGTAATAGTCTTGATTACGATCATAATCCATGTTTTGAATTATTAGGTTGATACGTATTGGTTCAGTATAAGTATCTTCATTTCTGTCGGCAATTACTGTAGCAACATTTGAAATAATTCGTCCTTGGTTATCCTTGAAGTAAATTTGATAAGTTTGTGATTTGATCAAATCACTAATTGGCTTATTTTGGTAGAAGCTCAATGACATGTTTAGGCCCGTAATCATATAATTGGTCGTTGCTAATTGAAGTGTTGCTCTTTTTGCTTGTGATTTAGCCGAAGTTAATTTCATATCTAATACCGGAATCAACATTTCCTGCACCGAAGATCCACCATGCACATAATTTTTACCACCGCTTGCTTTAAATACATTCACCGTAGTTGGATAGTAAACATTAGTAGGATCATCATTTTTTAAACTGCATCCTAACTTAACTTGCTTTGTTCCAGGAATATCAAGTTGATCTTTAGTTATCAGATAACGGTGCGATATCTTCCCATCATAACTTTGTGTGGGTACATCGATTTTGTCTTGTTCTTTAACGGTTTCTTCACGATAAATATAACCATGATCCGCTGTCACCATAATATGGGCAATGTTATTTGTCCGCAGTACTTGAATGGCTTCACGTAATTCCTGAATTGATTCTTCAGTCGATTTAAAAGTATCATTTTCAGTTTTTAAATTATCTCCAATTGCATCAACATGGTTATGGTAAACATAAATGACCTTTTTGCCAGTAATCATTTGCCTAATTTCTTTACTAGATGCATTTAAAATATCTTTTAATTCTAACAAGTCGTTTTTGTCATCATATGACTGTAATAATGCACGGCGTTTATTTGCGTTATCAACAGCCTTATGATTAACCAAAACATTATTACCATCCCACTGTAAATCATTATGCGGTAGTAATACTGGCATGCCAATTTTAGTAATTGACGGTAAACCAGTCAGCATATAATTCATATTAACTGTAATCCGATCATCATTAGTCAGATCACGTTCAAGCTCTTTAGCTGCTTCAAAGCGGAAAGCGTCTGAAATAATCACAACGACACGCTCTCGAATATAGCTTACATATTGACGATAAAATTCAACCTGTCTCTGTTTTAATGGCACTTTTTCAAGTTCAAAAGTTTGATTCCATTCACGAATTGAATTATTTAAAATTTCATCGTTATAGTATTGATCAACTAATCGTTTTAAGTCTTGATAGAATTTTTTTCTTAAAACTGGAATTTCTTGAAAGCTCATTACAAATTTACGATATTGCAAATCAATTTGATAATCATTTTTAACATAGCTAATTAGCATTGCTTGCCAATTATCATAATAATGAGGTTTGTATTGAAGAATCTTTTGTGCATAATTCAAAAATTGATACTCTGCTTTAAACTCAAAAGGGGCCTGCTTTAATGCCATGTCAATAATTTCACTATTAGTTTCTGCATCAACAATTGATCCATCATTTTCAAATTTTTTCAATAAATCATTAAGAATTAAGATATTAACTTGTTTGAAAAACGTTATTTTAACTAACAGAGACAAATTTTTATGTTTCAAATAACTAGCCAGGTCACATTCATCCCATACTTTTTGTGAAACCTGTTCATATAATTTTTGCGACTGCAGCGAATCATGAAATCTGTTACTAAAAACAACTGCATTAGGTGCATTATTAAAATTGTATTTTTTTAGGTTATCTGGAACTTCTCCATGCAATTGACTAAAAATTGCTGTAATAAAGGCTCCTTTGATTAGAGTATCTAACGAACGCACATCTTGGCTTGTGCCAAAATAATCATTATAGAGATTCCAAAAAGTATCTAAAACTCCATATTTTTTAAATTCTTTTAAGTACTTATTATCAGTTTGATCTCCTTCTGCTAATACCTTAATCAATAATTTGTTTTCATCGAACTGTTCTACTTTTACAATGGCAGTCAATATTCCCCATTCTGGATGATCATTCATTCGATTAGCGTCATAATACCGTATGTAACTTTCACGACGATCTTTAGCTTGGAAATATTTAATAAACTGGCGAATGAATTGACGGTGGATTTTTTTAAAATTCAATGTCTCTTGGAATTGTTGAAATACGATTTCGTCAAGTTTAGCAGAAAAAAAACGCGAATAATGTTCCATATCTGCCAAAAAATTGTGTTCTAAGGGTGGTCTTTTAATCGGTGCATAAATTAAATATGGCTGATCTGACTCATTCAAAAGTTTTCGTTTTGTTTTGAACTGTTCTCCGACCCCCATTTTTAAAATTGGCTCCTCTAGTTTTTTTGCCAATTCACCTTCACTATCAAAAACTTCATCATAGAATTCTTTGTCTGGATCATACCAAAAAACATATTGATAACCATTATTAAAATATCGATTTATTTCTTTAATAATCCGATCTAGCTTCACTAATCCCATTGTTGCTCACTATTTCCTATACATTTAATTAATTTAAACTTTAATTATAAGCTGATTGCACAAAAATAGCGAATTGGAACCCAATTCGCTATTTCATAGATCAAATTTTAGAGAACAATTTTTCATTGCCTTGGACTTTAGCATGATTTGCTAACACACCATCATCTAAATCAATGTCTATTTCTGCTAAAGCTTGATGCTGCAATTTCAAATCATACTTTTCAATCTCATCTAACATTTTTCTTAATTTTTCAGTATCCTTACGATATTGATTTTTATCACGCGCTGATGTAGCATGATTCATTTGCTGTTCATCAAGGCTAATCATATTTGTATATGCAGCTTGTAATTGATGAAGATATTTACGAGCTATAGATAGTTCATTTTTATCATAACGATGTAAATACATCAAAGCCTTAAAGCCATCATTACGCCCACTCTTAAATTCCCAATAGATTGGACGTTTTTGGTAAATTTTGTCATGATCTTTATAAAAATCACTTATGAAATAGTCGCGAATAATATCTTCATCAGCAATATGTTTTTCAACTTTATTAGGTGCTAACGTTTCAGCAATAAAATGAAGATTTTCAGTTAAATGTTCCTTACCAAACGTAACTTTCAAAAACTCACGCAATCGATTAATAATATCTCGTTCATCGCCAAAATAATCTCGATCAGTTAATAAGATCAAATTATTTTGATTTGGTTTGAAGGTCTGATATTTAGAAGTATCCCAATTTCCCCCAGCATAAGCTAAGCCATCAACATTTAAAGAATAACGACCAAAGACACAACCGATAAAATAAGATAAGAAGGACTTAACATCTCGTTTTTGATCAGCTTTTCGAACGGTAACATCTTTGTCATCTTCTTCTGGAGTTAATTCATTTTGTAAACCATACAAGTTAATAAAAGCTCGATTAAGCTCCTCTTCATTTGTTTTAAGTTGATTAAACTGTTTCAATGCCTCTTGTTCCCAGGTTTGATAGGCAGCTTTAAGTGTCCAATTTTGTTCATGTTCAGTAATGTGGGTAAGCAACGGATGACGAACAAAATCCCAAGACGTTTCAAATGAGTTCCAGTCATTCACAGATAGCCTAATACTTTCTTTTATTAAGTTTTCATTATCACTAACAGAAAATTTATTGTTTTGAATATCAAGATATGGGAAAATTTGAAAATTTCCAACCTGTAAGCTAATGGTTGGATTTATTATTTTAAATATATAGTTTCCAACTTTAGAGTTCAGAACACCCATATATTTAAATAAATCATTCGAATTAGCAAATGCGGACATTCCCTTAACATCGTGTATCGATCCACTTTTTCTATACCGAAGAGAAAATTTTCCACTATTAACATCAGACCAAGTTATCGCCGGTTTAAAGTAATAATCAGGATTTCTAACAACTGATCTTTTTTTCCCATTTGGCCATTTGAAATTTCTGATTTCATGTCCATCATTTTTCCAGTTAACTACATAATCATAATTTCCATACCATTTACAGTAAGAACCCCCTTTGTTATATGGAAACCATTTTTTACCCGATTCGACTGATTCTTCAATGGAATGTGAATTAAAGCTAATGTTATTTATAGATACTTCAAACCACTGACGAATAAAACGTTTATTATTTCCTGTTTGTAATCCAACTTTAGTATCTAAAATATTCCCTAGTTTTTCTCCCTTAACAAAGTCCTTAATTAAGTTTTCACTAGCCCAATAGGCAATCGGACTACCAGAAATTTTTTGAAAGTTTGTTTGATTAGTTCGATAAAGATACGTAACTTGTGGATTAGCAATTGCTTCTACCACTTTTTCTTTTTGGACTTCCATCCCACCCTTAAAATCTGCCAAACGTAGATATGTTCCTATTTTATCCTTTTGGGTATTTTTTATCACAAAAGTATTGATTGGAACAGTGGCTTCTTCAAAAGCAGAATATTCCATTTGAATTAAAGAATCTATTTTCTTTGTATTGATAATATTTTTTCGCAAGGCTTCATAAGATTTAATAAACATCCATACAAGAGGTATCATATAGCCTGCATATCCACCATTGACTAACATATGCATGTTTTTGTAAATAAATACCGAAAATAAATCTTTAGAGTACGCTTTATAATTTTTTTGCAAATATTTTTTCAGAGGAGGCTCAAATTTATTCATGTACGGTGGATTAGTTACTACTGCCTCATACTTTTGTGTCATGATTTTTACAATTTGAAGAATTTCTAAAATTTGTTTTTTAATATCATCTTGATTAAAAAGATTAGTTTCATCATTTGTATCTACTGAGGTAACTTTTGCAATCAGTGCGTCAATATTAACATTTTTATCAAGGTTAATAATTGAGCCTAATTCTTGAGCATTATAAAAATCATTAATTGTCTTCTTTAATATTTCAGCTGATTCTGTATCAATTTTTTGATAAAAATCATCTGGTACATCCTTTAAATCCTTAAATTGATAAATATTTAATGTAATATCTTGCCTAAATAAACGTCGATCATATTGACGAGCCTTCATAATCAAGGCAAAATAAGCTAGCTGAAAAGCACGTTGATCTATTTCCAAACCGTATAAATTATTTTTTAAAATTAATCGTGCTGCTTCTCGTTTAGAATAACCTTCTTCTTCATAAATTTGCATAAAAACATCAAAAGCATAGACAAGAATATGCCCCGATCCCATTGCATTATCAATTAACTTATATTCAGTAATCGATCGATTATCACTAACTGCCTTAATTTTACTAGGTAATAAATATTTTAAACTATTTGCTAAATTACTATCAGGATGACGTTCAAGGTAGTATTTACCGATTGAATTATCTACCATATATCGAACAACCCAATCAGTCGTAAAAAGTTGTGTAGCGGCAGGAATGTCTCTTTTTTTAACCGGTCCTCCTAACATATTTACAACTTTTTCGTGTGGTTCAGTATTATAGTACTGATACAACCAGCCTATAATTTCTACTTGCCCTTCCTTATTAACATCAAAATAAGATTCCGGAATTTCAGTAACTAAATCTTTAATTACACCTGTATTATAGTTTGGGACAAATAATAATTTTAAATAATCTGAAGTTTTTTCAAATAGTCCAGGCAAAATTTCTGATAAAGCGTCGACCTGCTTAATAAATAACATTGCATATAAGTTATCCATTTCTTTAGCTTGTTTTGAATCCAACGCTTTTAAAATCACTTGACGTTCGTCATTATTATAGCCACCTAAATCTTCTTCAACATCCCAAACGTTTTTAATAATGTCAGGTTCAACATTACCTTCTTCGCTTGATAATACTCGAACTCGGCTTGGTAAATAGTCATTAACTTCCATGAATCGAATAGCGATAATTCGGTTAAACCAAGTATAAGCAACTTCTTCAATAAATTGATCAAGAGTATCAACCCATTTTTCATCATTTGTGGGTTTTAAACGTTCAACAATTTGTTGACGCCATTCAATTTCTCGACCTTTTAAAGGATTATTCTCATTTTTATAAAATTTTACATCAGGAGTTGAAATATCTAGTTCTTTACTGACACCATTTTTATCAATTCCTAGTTGTAACAGTCTAAATTCAACACTTTCACGTAACTTTTTTCGTGCATTAATCGCAAAATTTTTAATTTTTATCTTTTCCATAACAATTCCTACTTAAAATCAACATTTACAATATCGTAATCTTTTAATTTGCCTTGCAACTTATCCTTCAAATCATTCAAGTAAGCGTTTAATTCTGCTTGATTAGTAATTCGCCAAGATTTATTTTCCAAAGTACTAATTGCGATCGTTTGAGTCTTTTTGACTTTCGGCTGAGTTTTAAGTTCAGTTTCGGTTACATCACTCGCTTCTGAAAGCGCTTTTTTCTTAGCCTCTGCTTCTTGAATTAATCGAGCACTGGTTTGATCAATTTTTTGCTGAATTTGATCAGCACTGCGTTCCAACACCATTTTTTCTGAACTAAGTTGTGAAAGGTTTCCCTGATTACTTTCACTTTCTGCTTTTGCTTTTTGATCATGAAAAGCAAAAGTTTGATCGATATCTTGCTTAATCTTTTCAAAATCAGTTTGCGGAAAGCCAGCATCTACTAACCGTTGATCAAGCACTTCTTTACGTTCTTGACTAAACTGTTGATAATCATTAAAGGATACGTCAATTAATTCACTATACTCATCAATAAATCGTTCATTCAGTGCTTTTAATGAAACCATTACCTTTCCTACATTAGGATTATCAAGCTTGTTTTCAATTTCTTGAACGGTTGTTTGAATGCCATTATCTTCACTAATAAAATTCTTAGCATCATTATATTTATTTAGATAATCTTTTGCGTGTTTCCAAATGGTTTGTTGTTCTGATGAAGTATAGAATTCTTGAATTCCACGATCTTCTAATTCATCCACAAGATCCAATAAATCATCTAGTTTTTGACTAATCAAACCAAAAATTCGTTCGCTATCATCAGCATTCGCAATTAAATTCAACTCCTGTTTAAATTCATCAAGTAAATCTAAACCAGGTCCCTTAAGACTAGTTTGTTTATTAATAAACGTCATTAAATTGTTATTAATAAACTCTTGAGTTGCAACTTTAATATTACTTGCTAACTGCTCTGGTGAAGTTTCAGTATAAGCACTCTTTTTATTTAATACGTCATACAGATATTCCTTCGCATCTTTTCGCTGTTTTGAGGATAATTCATGAACTACTTTTAAGGTAAGCTTTTTAGTGGAACTCTGATTTAATAAATAACCAGTAATTTTATTCGCATTTTCGCGTGCTTCGCTTAGCCTGATTGGCTCGCCTTGGAAAAATAATCGAATTTTGCCATCGACAAAGCCCTTTGCAACCAACCAAGCTGTATCTTCTTTGTTGTATCCATAAGGGGCATTACTAAACCATTCCAATACTTGAGCCATCGAAAGGCTAGACATTCCTTGATTAGTACGTCTTTTCAAGAATTCTAAAACTTCTTGAACCGCCTTACCATTATCAATTTCTTCTTGATCAAGAACTGCTCTGCTTTGATCTGAATGATTTTTTAGTAGTTGTACAATATCCTTGTCATTCTTGATTGTTATTAAATCATGTAGATGACGATATTTTGAAGCAATAACTTCTTCATAAGCATCTGTCAAACGTTTGTTAACATCTGAACGGTCATTAACTACGTTATCAAAACTGTAAACCTTAGCATCTTTTAAATCATTTTCTAAGGCTTGTCGACCTTTTTCTTCTAGTTCAATTCGTTCAGCACCTTTACTATCATTAATACTACGCTCTTTTAAATCTGCTATATTGCCAGCCGAACGCTGCAAATATTGTTTAATTTGTAATGAACGACGAAAGGCCTGAAGATAACGATCATCATCTGGTAAAACTAAAACAACATTAGTCATCGCTTCAAGGCGGTATTGTTCATTGCCCAACTTCATCAAAGGTGTATAAATTTTTAAATTCTGGCCGTTATTACCGCGACCATAAACTGTATCATCAATATACATATTGAATTTAAATACATATTTATTATTCATATCTCTAGGTGTGTATTGTGTTACCAATAAATCATCTAAAAAATTACCTAATGTACCAATCAGTTGTTCATCACTAATATCAATACTATTAATATTTTCATTAATATCTTGTTCTTTGTCCGTTAAAAATTCATATGTATCAATATTTTTTTGAACATACTTCTGATCAACTAGTATTTCAAGTGCATCTTCAATTTTTTTAGTTAATGCTTGACGATCCTCATAAATATTGCTAAGCATTAATGTTGTGATATTTTCTAAAGTTGCTGCAAAATTATCTAAGTACTTAATCATAAATAAAACTTGCAGTACTTGCATTGGCAAGCTTTCTTTATTGCCCTTTGGACACACTTGCTCATTACGTTCTGCTTTGGTAAAAACAACTTGATGATCATGACTTAAAAAGCCATACATTCCACTAAAAAATGCAGAAAATGGTATTAATGCACTAACTTCTTTCTCTTTATATTTGCACGCTGCAGCTTGAAACGTTGCTAACATTGAGCGTTCCCCATCTGACATATGCTTACCTTCAGCCCCATGCTTTCGCACAGCTACTAAAACGTCCGTCAGTAAATCAAATTGGTAGGGAATAAATGGATAGTTATTAATAAAACTTTGATTATCAGTATATTTTTTACGATTAAATTGATCACTGAAATTAATCTTATTGTTAATACTATATTGATCTTCATCATAAATGTCGGTTAGTTGGCTCTTAGCTATTTCATTTTTTGCTAAGAGCCGTTTTTGAATAACCTCATCCGCGTTAGCCGAAGTCATATTAATCATTGTGTTAAAACGTCCTTGAATTTTAGAAAAATCTTGACGTTTTTTATTATTAAAGTCAGAAGTAACTTCATTTAATTGCTGTTGTGACGTCACAACAACCCATGCGCGTCCCTGGCATTTTGCTCCTAATTCTTCAACAATTGTTTGCAGGTTCAGCATACGATCTGCTTTATCACCAATAAACTGACCTACTTCATCAGCCATAAATACTATATGACGATTATTTCCTTTTTTATCAAGATATTTTTGAACTAATTTAGCAAAGTCTTCGGGAGTGATTTGAAAATCATTGATATGATCTACAAAATCACTAGCATCCTCAATACTCATTGCCTGACATTCTGCTAAAGCTTTTTTAACTGAATTTCTGATAAAACCGAAATTATTACGTGTGCTAACCCAATCAGCATGTGTTTCACTTCTAAAAGCATCTTTAAAGGCTTCATAGTATCCACGATCATCAAGATATCGTTCCAAATTAGCAACTGCTGGATCAGTAGCATAGCCGAGTTTTTCATTGAAAACACGCAAAAAAACCATCAAAATAGCTGCACCATCAGAAATATTATTTGAGTCTGCCTTTGCGTCAATATTAAAAAGTACAACATCAGTCGGTACTTTCTCAGCCTCTGTAATCATGTCTAAGATGCGTTGATCATTAAATTTATTATCATCCTTAAAGTAGTCAACTGGACGCTTACCATCGACATTTTTATTATCCAGTAAATAAGATAAAATTTTTAAGAAATGAGATTTACCGGAACCAAAGAAACCACTAATCCATACTCCCATTTCATCGGTTGGATGATTGAGGCTAGCAGTATAGGCTTGAAAAAACTTATCAAAATCCTCTCTTAATTCATCAGTTACAACATATTCTTCCAATTCTTGTTTTTTATAAAACTCCTCATCTTGACCAATTTTAATGACCCCACGAATTTCACGATCAATATTCTTTGCAAATATATCTTTAATTTTCATTATTATCCCCCATTATCAATTTAAATCGGAAAGGCTCGATAAAAATTTTGATCTTTAGCTTCATTAAATATCCGTAAACTTAATTCATCATATTTACCGGGATAAAACATAACAACCGGTACATAATCAATTACTTGCTGCATAGTATTTAGTACCTTGTGCGCACGGATAATCGGAAAAACTTTGCCAATCCCAGTGATAAAAACAACGCATTTTCTTTCTTTTCCAATTTCACTTTGAATATATTTAACAATTGCATTTTTTTCGATATCCATTTCCATCAAATTATTAATTTGTTGTGCCATATACTCAATACCATCATTTTTTTCCATTTCTTCAATCATTTTGAATGGATCATCATCAGCTATGTTTTCTAGTTTTTCAATACTGTTTATCATAATGTCATATAAATCAAAAAATTTTAGATTAATCTGATTTGCTAGTGATGTTGTCTTGAGTTCATCTAATTTACGACGCAACAATAACGTATCTTCGGCATCATATGGAAAAATATAATAGCTGATTTCATTTGATAAGCCACGTTGGTTTAAAAAGTCTGGTTCTTGAATTTTTCTTTTTAAATCTGAAAAATGTTGTTCTAAACTTTGTGGCATTTGTTTAACCTCCTAAAGCAGCCAACTCACGCTCTAATCCGTCCTTTTTCATGGCATCAATCAATTGCAAACTTAAATAAGGTTTCAACACTAAATCGCCATCTTTTTGAGGATTAGTTTGTTTCTTTAATAACCCAGCATCACGTAAAATGGTTTTTAATGCCGCTTTCACACGAGTTGTAGTTTTATCTGTCCAATTACCAACTTGCTCGTTTTCCATTTGTTTTTTTACAAAAAATGCATTAATTTCACGATCATATAAAATTCGATCACCCAAAATGATCTCGTTTCGATAAACTTCAAACATAAAATCGTCCATGATTTGATTAGTAAGCATCATTGATAACAATGCCACAACTTCTTGGCTTTCAATATCCAACATCGGAAAGATTTTAATGATATTAAATGGTAGGCTATCAATTCGTCTTACGATATTTCTAGAAGCTCTCTTAGCTCGATTCGAAGTGGCCATTTTAAAAATGTTTTCTTCATCACTAGCCTGTTTAATTTCATCAAGTGTCTTCCCATCGAGATATAAACTAACAGCTAATTTGAACTCATTAAACCATAATGAATGTGAGGTAATACCTGCATTATATCTACCAGTCATTTATGCCACCCCTAATTTATATAGCTAATATACATTTTATCATAGCGTAATTTAATCAAATCAATATAAAATGTTGTTTATATAATCTCAAAAGTACATATACATATATAGATAACTATAAAAGCAGTTAAATTCAACTTCATCTGAAGCAAATTTAACTGCCCAATTCAGCATTAATTTTTAAGATCAAATACACATTCATCAACAGTTCCTGTTAATTCTGCCCAACGTGCTGCTAATAATTTTGCATACCGAATATCGTATAAACCATAAGCTGCCAAAGAATAGCCTTCATTTACCTCGACCAATAACGTTTCTCCTTTTTTAGTAACACCAAAATCAAGAGAAAAGCCAGCTGGTTTGTTTTCATAATCATTGAGACAGTTCTCGATTATTTTAGGATCATAATGAAAATGCCAGTCACCATAATAAGGTCTAACCCCTTCAACTTGACCATAGCGAATGTAGGCACGCCATTCAGCTACAAAATCAACAACTTCACTGCAAATAACAGTAAGCACACCATAATGGTACGGGTTGAAAAATACACGAAAAAATGAGGCATCTC
>OGJO01001108.1_pt1 | contig 11759 bp, 10 predicted proteins | sample 1572121 | NCBI WGS metagenome assembly OGJO01 (sample SAMEA2582081, study PRJEB24529) | metagenome | biome: Human gut stool | place: China | collected 2011
GCAGTTTACAAAAATTGAACGTCCCCTTGACAAATATATAGGGGGGGGGGGGAGAATGAAACAAAATGAACCCTGCTGCCTGTCAAGGCAGGGAAAACACCGTTTACTTTATGGAGGAACCAACCGATGAAGATGTTGAAAAAACTGCTGGCCGTTGTGCTGACCGGCGCAATGGCCCTGACCCTTCTCACAGCCTGCGGCAGCAACGCTGTGACCGAGAAGGACATTGCAGATGCCATGAACGACATGGCTAAGGCTGCAGAGGAGGACATTACCTTTACGCCCCGGGCGAAAGAGCGGGAGATGGCAAAAGCTATTGCTGCGCTGTCCGATGAAGATCTGAAAGAACTGGAAGAGTCTTTAAAGAACAGCTCCTTGCCTGAGAAAGCTAAAGAGATCCTTGGAATCAATGCGGGCGGCGCAAATGCAAATAACTTTGTCTGGTGTGGAGCGACTTACACCGATGAGCTCGGAACCAGCGGACAGGCGCTTAATTTCATGACTCAGGTAATGGATAAATCTGCGAATGCAGATAAACTGAGAGGAAAAAATCCCGCAGACGACCGCTACATGGGTACTGCACTTTACAAGACGGTCGATGAGAACGGCAAACAGGTAACAAAGCGCATCATCGTAGTCACCGCAGAGGCTGTGGACGAATAATAAGCGCCGCAGCGCCCCGGAAAAGCATGATTTTTTTCCATAAATAATGACAGCAGGCCCCGGAGCATATCGCTCCGGGGCCTTGCTGTTTTTCAGGTTTGGGTCATGGGCGGGGGCAGCTTCTTCGTCCGCCTGCTGGCCCTGTTCGGGCTGTAAGGATAAAAGAATATAAAAGGAAAACCGCCCGGACGCTCATCGTCCGGGCGGTTTTCTGCAAAGCAGAGGAAGGAGGTTTTGAGAATGAGAAAATAGCTTAGTCGTTATACTCGAGGTAGGCACCCTTCATGGGGCTGGCGGCGTGCTCACTGAACAGCCGCAGGGTGCCGCGCTTGTAACGGCGGGGCTTCGGCTTCCATGCAGCGCGGCGCTGAGCCAGCACGGCGTCGATCTCTTCGGGGGGCTTGCGCTCCCCCTTGATGCCGATGATGTTCAGCTTGCGGGCGGGGATGTCGATCTCGATAAGGTCGCCCTCTTCCACCAGAGCGATGGGGCCGCCGGTCTGGGCCTCAGGGCTGCAGTGGCCGATGACGGGGCCGGTGGATGCGCCGGAGAAGCGGCCATCCGTGATGAGGGCGATGCTGCGGCCCAGCTCCTTGTCCGAGCTGATGGCCTCACTGGTGTAGAACATCTCCGGCATGCCGCTGCCCTGAGGGCCTTCGTAGCGGATGAAGACGGCGTCGCCCTTTTCCACCTTGTGGTGGAGCACGGCGTCCAGACACTCCTCTTCGCTGTCGAAGGGGCGGGCGCGGAGCACGGCCTGGAACATCTCCCTGGGGCAGGCGGTGTGTTTGATGACCGCACCCTCCGGGGCAAGGTTGCCCTTCAGGACGGCGATGCTGCCATCGGTGCCGATGGGGTCGGAAGCCGGGCGGATGATGTCGGCGCGGGTCAGCTTGATGCCGCAGCGGGCATTCGCCTCGTCCAGCAGCTGCTGGCAGTGCTCGTAGAAGCCGTTCGCCTTCAGCTCGTCCAGATTCTCGCCCAGCGTCTTGCCGGTGATGGTCATGGCGTCGAGATGGAGCACATCCCGGATCTCCTCCATGATGGCAGGCACGCCGCCGGCATAGTAGAAGAACTCTGCGGGCCAGCGGCCGGCCGGGCGGATGTCCAGCAGGTACTTTGCGCCGCGATGGAGACGGTCGAAGGTGTCGCCGTCGATGGAGATGCCAAATTCATGGGCGATAGCAGGCAGATGGAGCAGGGCGTTGGTGGAGCCGGAGATGGCCGCGTGGACCATGATAGCGTTCTCGAAGCTGTCCATCGTCACGATGTCGCTGGGGCGCAGGCCCTGTTTTGCGAGGACGACGGCCTGATAGCCGGCCCGGCGGGCGTACTCCACCAGGTCGGGGCTGGTGGCCGGCAGCAGGGCGCTGCCCGGCAGGGCCAGACCCAGAGCCTCAGCCATGATCTGCATGGTGGAGGCGGTGCCGATGAAGCTGCAGGCGCCGCAGCTGGGGCAGGCGTTCTGCTTGGCCCAGTTGAGCTTTGCTTCGTCGATCTCGCCGCGCTCATACTTTGCGCTGTACATACCCAGCTGCTCCAGCGTCAGCAGCTCCGGGCCTGCGTGCATGGTGCCGCCGGTGACCACCACCGAGGGGATGTTCACCCGGGCCAGGCCCATGAGGTTTGCGGGCATACCCTTGTCGCAGCTGGAAATATAGACGCCGCCGTCAAAGGGGGTCGCGTTGGCGTGGATCTCGATCATGTTGGCGATCATCTCGCGGCTGGCGAGGCTGAAGTTGATGCCGTCGGTACCCTGACTCTCGCCGTCGCAGATGTCGGTGGCAAAGTACCGGGCGCCGTGGCCGCCGGCCTCGGCTGCGCCCTTGCAGGCGGCGTTGACCAGCTTGTCCAGATGGCCGCTGCCGGGGTGGCTGTCGCCAAAGGTGCTTTCTACGATGATCTGAGGCTTGGAAAGTTCATCCGGCGTCCAGCCGGTACCCAGACGGAGCGGGTCCAGCTCGGGAGCCAGCTTGCGCATTTTTTGACTAGTGAGTTCCATAAAGTCTTCCTTGTTTTATCGGTTGTTCGTTCTCTTTTTAGATGGCGTCACTGACGGGGGAGGCATTCAGCGTGACGGTCTGGCCGTTTTTGGCGGTGTGACGTCCCAGCATGGCCGAAAGCTCGGCGAGCCAGCCCAGCTCGGGCAGGCGGTCCCACTCGAGGATCTCCTGTGTCAGCTGGCCCAGCAGCGGGGTGGTGAAGCTCAGGCTGCGGGGGAAGCTGTAGGCCGCCAGACGGTTGCCCTTCACGGCGAGAATCATGCTGCTTTGGGAAGTTTCCAGCTTTTGGCGCAGACTCTCGCTCTTGCGCAGAAGACGGGCCGCGTCGAGATCATTCTCCGTAAAAACGGCCCAGCCCCGGGGGGCCGTTGCAAAGGAGTGAAGCCCTTTTCCCTCATAGTACCCGGCGCACACGGCCTCATCCAGCGCGGTCTCAGGCACCAGAACGGTGTGGGCGGCGGTGCCGGGAAGCTCAAGCTCCATCCAGACGCCGTTTTTCAGGCCAATTTTCTGACGGCTGCTGGCCGGCAGGTCGTAGCAGAAAGCTGCCTCGCACACCTTGACACTCCGACCGTCCAGCCGGCCTGTCATCTCCATCGAGGTGGCTACGCCGCCGGCCTCGCGGGTAGGAAGCAGACTCATCTGCTCTACCTGCGCGTGGCTCAGGGCGTCCCGTGCTTTGGTCTTTACCGCAACGTCCTGCAGGCAGTGGCCGCAGCCGTACCGCATACTGGCGTTGGCGAATGCCAGCTCATAGCGCTTGTCCATCCGACGCACCACCAGTAGGTAGAAAAGCGTCGCTACGTTTACCACCGCTACGGCGTAGCGCAGATCGACTAAGATCAGAAGGATCGCTGCGGCGTAGGCCGCTACGGTCACGGCGTAAGCCGCGATCAGCGCGATCCGGCGGCGGGTGAGGGCCTGAAGCGTTGTTTGTTCTGTCACGGGAAAGACCTCCTTCGGAGTTAAAATTCAGCTTTCATGAAGGCGAGGGCCTCCTGGGCCTGCCGGTCGAAATCCGTTACCGGGGCTTCGAGGCTGACCCGGCCCTGATAGCCGCAGTCCTTCAGCGCCTGGATGAAGTCGGTGTAGTCCCACTCTTCGCGGCAGGAGGGGAAGGTGCGCCACCAGCCCCGGCGGTGCAGTTCGCCCTCAAAGATGGTGCGGATGTTGTCCGGGTCACGTACACCGTCGATCTCGGGAATGCTGGGATAGGAGAAATGCACATGGCGCAGATACTCTTTGCCGTATTTCCGCAGTACTTCGGGGGTTTCTTTCTCGCACACCATGTGGTAGAAGTCGATGAGCACCTTTACGTTGTCGAGGCCGACGGTCTTTGCCAGCTGTACGCCCTCGGCAAAGGTGTTGATGATATTGCAGTCAGGCATCCGCACCGGCTCGATGACGATGGTGATGCCGTACTTGGCGGCAGCTTCGCCGGTCTCACGGGTCACCTGCACTACCTGCTGGTATGCCCTATCAATATCGAAGCCCTCCGGCACCCGCTTGGCACCGGCACTGCCGAACACGATGGACTTCACGCCCAGAGTGGCGGCGCGCTCCAGCGCTTTGGCGTAATAGGCACGGATGGCCTGCTCGTCCACGTCCGGACCGGTAAGGCGAATCCTGCCGGGGAAGAAGTTGTTGCACGCCTCGCACCGGATGCCGCTGCGCTCCACACGTTTGCAGAGCGCGGCGAAATCGGCGTCGGACAGCTGCATCATTTCGGCCAGCGGCAACTCAATATAGTCATACCCGTACTGAGCAATTTTTTCAACAATCTCAACACCGGTCTTATCGGGATTTTGGGCCACCAGACTGCCACAACATCCAAATCTCATGGTAAATATCCTTTCTTTTTATAGCAGCAAAAGCCCGGAGAGCGTCCGGGCTTTTGCTGTTCAGTTAGAACACTGCGTTTACAATGCACAGCAGGCCAAAGCCAACCCAGGACCAGATGAACTGCATACCCTCGTAGCCGAGGATCTGAACATCCAGCTTATCAAACTTAAAGGTACGGGTGAGGACCCAGAAGAAGCTGTCGTTGTGCAGCGAGAACACCTGAGAGCCGATGCAGGCTGCGTAGGCGCAGTACATCATGTTTGCGCCGGGAATCTGCATCAGGATGGGTGCGCAGATGGTTGCGGTAGTGGTCATGGCAACAGTGCCGCTGCCGAGGACCAGCTTCAGGATAGCGGCCATCAGGAAGGGGAGAAGCAGGATAGGCATATTGGTGCTGGCGAGGCCGTTTGCGATGACGTCGCCGATGCCGCTGGACTTGATGATGTTGCCGAATGCGCCGCCTGCGCCGGTGATGAGGATGACGGTACCGCAGCTCTTAACACCGCGCTCGAGGCAGTCCAGAACCTCCTGACGGGACTTGTTGCCGGCTAGACCGTAGATGGACACCAGCAGGGAGATGGAAATGGCGATAACGGGGCTGCCCAGGAAGCCGATGATCTCAGTGACCGGGGTGGGGTCGCCCTTGTACATCATGCTGGTGAAGGTGCTTGCGAGGATGAGGATAACAGGGACAAAGATGGGGGCGAAGGACATGACGACGGAGGGATAGCTCTCGTTGGGGTCCAGTTCAGGCACGGTAGACTGGGAGGAGATGCGTGCGTATTCCTCGATATTTTCGGGCGCGACATCAACGATTTCGCCGTTTTCGTCCACGACCTTGTACCACTTGCGGCCGACGATGCGGCTCATGATGCCGATGAGAACCATCAGGGGGATGCCCATCGCAATGGCGAACAAGATGTAGGTACCCAGATCAATGGTGTCACCAAACTGTGCAATGACGGCCAGAGGACCGGGCGTGGGAGGTACGGAAGCGTGGGTGATGTTGAGGGCGCAGGCCATAGCCAGAGCCAGACCGGTGAGCGACTTTTTCTTGGTCTGAGAAATGGACTTGACCAGCGGAGCCAGCAGGATCAGGGCAGAGTCGGCGAAGATGGGAATGGAGACCAGGAAGCCGGTGATGGCCAGTGCGATCTCCTCATTCTTGCCGTGCAGCGCCTTGATGAAGGTGTGCGCCATGACCTTGGCGGAGTTGGACTCCTCCATGATCTGACCCATCATACAGCCAAAGGCGATCACAAGGCCGATGCCGGCCAGCGTGTTGCCGAAGCCCGAGGTGATGAGGCCAGGGATGCTGGCAAGCTCGACGCCGCCGACAATGCCGACCACGCAGGCCGAGATCACCAGCGACAAGGACGGGTGAAGGCGGGTCTTCATGATCAGGAAGATCAATACGGCCATGCCAACGAACAAGGCTATGAGCAATCGTGTAACATCCATTGTGTTTCCTCCTATTGCTTGAATTTATATTACCTGCCCCTCAGGGCAGGGGCGAACCATTAGAGACAACCGTTTTTCTCCAGAGCTTCCCGGGTGGTGTGATAGGCGTTCTCGATGACCCACTCAGGGGTCTTGGCCCAGTATTCGGGGCGGAAGGTCTCCACCGAGACCATGCCGTCGTATCCGCAGCATTTCAGGGTCTGCAAAAAGCTGTCGGTGTCCACGACGCCGGTGCCGGCAAAGCAGCGCTTGTCCTGCCCCATCTCGCTTTCGGGGACGTCGTCGGCGCTCATCAGGTGGACGGCAAAGATCTTTTCGGGCTGCACGTTTTTGATGGCGCTGAAATCGTTGCAGTGACCGTTGAGGTGGATGTTGTAGGAATCGAACACGAAGCCTGCGTTGTCCTCGTCCACGGCCCGCACGATGCGGTCGGCGGCCTCGATGCTGCGCACACAGCTCTTGCGCAGGCCAACCAGCTCGAAGCAGAGCTTCATGCCGTAGGGCCGGGCCAGCGCCGAGAGCTTTTTCAGGATACGGATGCACTCCTGCTCTGCAGCGGCCACATCACCGGTGAACACCCCGCTGGGGTCGAGGGGCGGCACGATGATGACGTAGCCGCTGCCGATGGCGCTGCCCACCTCACAGGCCAGCTTGAAGTCCTGCATGGCGGGGTCATCCCAGTCGGGCGTTTCGTCCGGCAGCATCCCCTGATGCAGGTAGACGGCGTTGATGGCGTGGGGCTTGAGCCGATGCGTTTCGAAAAATTCCGTGAGCTGCTCTACCGTGTGCTTCTTGAGCCAGCCCCGGAGCAGATCAAGTCGTATTTCGATGTAATCGAAGCCGGCTTTCTCGCAGAGGGCGAGATCCTTTTCCAGAGTAGAGCAGTCGCGGGCGCAGGCTTCATTATAAGAGGTCTTCATAAGCAGCAGCACTCCTTTTTGCCCATCTCAGCGGATGGGGAATTTGACGACGGAGTTGGTCTGGGTGCTGCGGTAGATGGCCTCGAACAGCTCCACGGTCTTGCGGCCGTCGCGGGCGTCCACCAGGGGCTTAGTGTGGGTCTCCACGGCGTGGAGAAAGTCCTTGATCTGCTCCTGATGGTAGTAGTACATGGAGTCCACGCTGTTGAAGAAGTCGCAGTCGCCCTTCTTCCAGTCCTCCAGCTTGTCGGCCTCGCCCTCAACGGTCCACAGGTCGTTGTAGGGCGGCTCGGTGATGGTGGACATACCGGCGATGAACATTGCGCCGCCGTCGGTCTGGACGCCCACGCCTGCACCGTTCTCGCCGAAGACGTGTACCTTGCCGTAGAGGGCGGGGTTCTGGCTGTTGCTGACCACGATGTTGCCCACGGCGCCGCTCTTGAATTTGACGACGGCCACGGCGGTATCTTCCACTTCGATGTAGGGGTGGTTCAGATTCTTCCAGACGCCGTATACTTCATCGACGTCGCCCATGTACCACAGCAGCAGGTCGAGCTGATGGGGTGCCTGGTTGACCAGAACGCCGCCGCCTTCGCCCTTCCAAGTGCCGCGCCATGCGTCGCTGTCGTAGTAGGCCTTATCACGCCAGCCCAGCATGGTGACCATGCCCAGCACCGGCTTGCCGATCTTGCCGGCCTCGATGGCCTCGTGGATGCGCATACAGGGGCGGTAGAAGCGGCGCTGCACCATCGTGCCGATGGTGACGTGGTTCTTGTCGCCAGCCTCGATGATGCGGTCGCAGTCAGCGAGGCTGGAAGCCAGAGGCTTCTCGATGAGGACGTTGCAGCCGTTCTCCGCTGCGGTCACAGCGGGGTCGCAGTGGATGGGGTGCGGGGTGCAGACGCTGACGACGTTCAGATGTTCTTTCTGGATCATCTCCGCAATGTCCGAGTAAGCGTGGACATTGTATCGCTCTGCGAAGGCTTTTGCACGCTCCAGATTGGCGTCACACACGGCAGTGAACTCGCTGTTCTCCAGCTGGGCGTATGCCTTTGCATGGAAATCGCCGACCTTTCCGCAGCCGATGATACCGGTTTTCAACTTCATTGTTTTCTCCTTTTCTTGATGCTCTGAACAGGAAAATTGTCGCACGACTTTTTCTGGCTTCATGATACCACTTCCGGATTTTCACAGCAAGTTGTTTCCGGAAGCTTCTACTTTTCCCACATTACGCGATTTTTTGATTGTGCATTTTGCTCAAAAATGAAGGAAAATTTCGTTGCGTGAACGAATTAAATCGAAAATGTAAACTTTTTTGCAAAATCAGTCAGACAACTTTTGCCGCAAAACAGCAGCCTGAAAATCAAAAAAAGAGGTGCCGCAGCACCTCTTTGCAGTGTCATTGTTCCTGATTTTCCAGCTCCCGGTTCCGTGCATCGTAGATCTCTTTGATGGCGGCCCGGTTATAGGAAATGTGCATCGTCATGGCGCTGCGCGCCCCCACGGGGTCGTGCTCGGCGATGGATTTTGTGATGGCACGGTGGGTGATGATGGTCTCCTGCCGCAGGCGGCGGTGGGTCAGGTTCACGAACATCAGCACCGCCGTCTCGATGATGGAGATGATCTGCTCCACCACCTTGTTTTTGCTGCACCGGGCGATGTAGGTGTGGAAATCGATGTCGTCCTGGATGTAATAGAGGTCATGCTCTATCTTATATTCCACAGTGTCGCACAGGTCTTTCAGATGTTCGATCTCTTCGTCGGTGGCGTTGTAGGCTGCCAGCTCGGCGATGCCCGGCTCCAGGATGAGGCGCAGGTCCACCAGATTCATGGCCAGTGTGACCTTATCTTCTACGTTGCGCAGATTCAGAGGGTCGAGGTCGGTGGGGACGAGGTCTTTTACATAGGTGCCGGAGCCGCGCCGCGTCTCGAGGACGTTCCGGGAGACCAGGAGCTTTACGGCTTCCCGCACTGTGCTGCGGCCTACCCCGAACATCTCCGCCAGCTTGAATTCGTTGGGCAGTTTGTCGCCTGCCTTCAGGGGCAGCTTTGTGATGTACTCGTACAGCTGCTCTTCCACCTGCTCGGCCAGCAGGGTGTTCTTGATGCCAGAAAACGATGACATATCTTTTTCCTCTTTTATTTTACACGAACCAGCGACCCGACCACCTCACAATGTGTGCTGTGGGGGAACATATCCACCGGCGTGAAGCCCTCGGCGCGGTAGCCTTTCTGGGTCAGGAGAGCGAGGTCGCGGGCCATCGTCTCGGGGTTGCAGCTGACGTAGACGATGCGCTTCGGGGCCATGCGGGCCACGCTCTCGATGAAGGCGGGCGTCGAGCCCTCCCGGGGCGGGTCCATGAAGACGACGTCGGCCTTCTGGCCCGCGTCGGCGGCTTCCCGTATCCATGCGGTGGCGTCAGCGGCAAAGAAGCGGGCGTTTTTTACGCCGTTGTGCTTGGCGTTGCCGATGGCGTCCCGGACAGCGTCACGGTTCACTTCCACGCCCACCACCTGCCGGGCCTTGCCAGAGGCCGTCAGGCCGATGGTGCCGATGCCGCAGTAGGCGTCGAGGACGACTTCTTTGCCGGTAAGGTGGGCGGCATCGACGGCCAGCCCGTAGAGCACGGCGGTCTGGACGGGGTTCACCTGATAAAAGCTGCGGGGGCTGAGGGCATAGGTCTTGCCGCAGAGGGTGTCCAGAATGTAGCCCTTACCGTACAGAACCCGCTCCATCTCGCCCAGCACCACGCTGGTCTTGCGATCGTTCACATTCTGCACGATGGTGGTGATGGTCAGGTCCTGCTTTTTCGCCTCGGCCAGCAGCGCTTTGACAAAGTTCTTTGCACCGGGCAGCACCGGCTGCGCCGTTACCAGCACCACCATCACCTGCCCGCTCTCCACGCCCCGGCGCAGCAGGCAGTGGCGCAGGATGCCGGTGCCCTTATCCTCGTTGAAGGGCTGGTAGTGGCAGGCGATCGCCGCCGTGCGGACGGCCTGCATGGTCTTATCCAGCACTTCATCCTGCAGCAGGCAGCTTTCCACCGGCAGCACCTTATGGCTGTTTGCCGCGTAGATGCCGGAGGTGAGTTTTCCACCCCAGCCGGTGGTGAAGGTGGAAATCACCTTGTTGCGGTAGTGGTAAGGGTTTTCCATGCCCCGGATGGCGTTCACCGGGCCGTATTTGCCCAGCAGCTTTTTCACGGCGGCTTCCTTCTGCTTCAGCTGTTCGGCATAGTCCAGCCCCAGCAGCGGGCAGCCGCCGCAGTTCTTGGCTCTCAGCTTGCAATCCATGTTTCTCTCTCCTTTTACCCGTAGGGGTCATACAGATCGTATTCTTCCGCTTCCAGGTGCTTTTCCTCCAGCACCTTCATGGCCTGTTCCAGTTCGCTCTGCCCGCAGCCGCTCTCGCTGACCAGCGCCCGCACGGCTGCGGCAAGATCCCCGCCAAAGAGGGTGTCCAGCCGCTGGCGCATGCTCCACACACCGTAGGCACGCTGGGTGACCGTGGCCGCATAAATGTTGTGGTTGCCCTGCTTTCCGCTTTTCACCCAGCCTTTTTCTTCCAGCCGGTACAGAAAATTGAGCACCGTGGCCGGGGCCCAGCCCTTACTGCGGAGTTTTTCGTCAATATCCCGCCGGGTGGCGGGTTCCCGGCAGGCCCATACCGCCAGCATGACCTGCTCCTCGGCCGCCGACAGCGGCCGCAGCCGGTCCGGGAGTCCGTACATCTGCGCAGCCCCTCCTTTCGCGTTTTTCTTTTACATTTGTCTCTGTTATTCCATTATACCGGGTTTTGTCAGAAAAGGCAAGAGGCAAAAATCCCGATGGAATCAGGCTATTTTAGCATGTTTTTACAGTTGTCTCTGTTTTTGTCTTTGCTCGACGTACATTTGTGTGCTTTGTGCCTGCACAGGGGCTTTTCCGGCAGTATCTTTGTGCAAAGATGCTCTTGTTTTCGTGCCCGCAAAACCGGTATACTACGGCTACGGAAATGATCCAGAAGGCATCGCAAAACAGTCGATGCTTCGTGATACAGGAAAGGGAGAGTTCATTATGGCACGAGTATACAACTTCAGCGCAGGCCCCAGCATGCTGCCCGAGAAGGTCCTCCGGCAGGCACAGGCAGAGCTGCTGGAATACGGCGACAGCGGCCAGAGCGTGATGGAGATGAGCCACCGCAGCAAATGGTTCGATGCCATCATCAAGGACACCGAGGCTACCCTGCGCCGCGTGATGAACATCCCCGACAACTACAAGGTCGGCTTCTTCCAGGGCGGTGCCACCCAGCAGTTTGCCATGGTGCCGCTGAACTTCATGACCACCGGCAAGGCGGACTACATCGTCACCGGCAACTTCTCCAACCTGGCCGCCAAGGAAGCCGCCAAGTTCGGCGAGGCCAACATCGTGGCCTCCAGCAAGGACAAGAACTTCACCTACATCCCGGATGTGAACGCCATCCCTTACAATAAGGATGCCAGCTATATCCACATCTGCCAGAACAACACCATCTTCGGCACCCAGTACGTCGAGGTGCCCCAGGTGGAGGGGGTGCCGCTGGTGGCGGATATGAGCTCCATGATCCTCTCGAAGCCCGTGGATGTGACCAAGTACGGCTGCATCTACTTCGGTGTGCAGAAGAACGTGGCCCCCGCCGGCATGGCCATTGCCATCGTCCGGGACGACCTGCTGGGCCATGCCGCCGACAATGTGCCCACCATGATGAATTACACCACCCTGCTGAACAAGGACAGCATGTACAACACCCCGCCGTGCTGGTGCATCTACATGACCGGTCTGGTGCTCAAGTATCTGGAAAACGACATCGGCGGTCTGGCCAACATGCAGAAGATCAACGAAGCCAAGGCCA
>OGJO01001110.1_pt1 | contig 11734 bp, 5 predicted proteins | sample 1572121 | NCBI WGS metagenome assembly OGJO01 (sample SAMEA2582081, study PRJEB24529) | metagenome | biome: Human gut stool | place: China | collected 2011
TGATTAGTGCTGAATTATTCCCGCATTTTTCCAATTCCTTTTTTGTAGAAATTCAGAAAAAGGAGGAAAACAATGCCTGAGATATTATATTCAAAATTTTCAAAAGACCGTCAGAAAAAATTTCAGATTGCAACGATGATTGTAGAAGAAAATGGAGAAAAATCACTATATACATTATACTGCTGCCGATTTGTTGAATGACGGGACTTTCCTGGATTCGATGCAACACCCTACGGAGCAAAGTGAAAAGTTCTGGTCACAACTGGAAAAGGAAAATGAAACTTTTGCCGGAGAATTACGTATGGCCCGAAGCTTTTTAATGGCTGTGGCGGAAAGCCCTCAAAAACGGATGACAGACGATGAAGTGGGGACACTTTGGGAGCGAATTAGCCGGCAGGTAGCGATGGAGAAAAGAGTGAAAAGAAAAAAACAGTTGCTTTTCTTACGTGTGGCCGGGATTGCTGCTTGCATATCAGTGTTGGCATTGAGCAGTTACTTTGTTTTTTCACTTATTTCATTTTATGAAGAAAGTTCTTGTTACAGTTTGGCCGGTATTTCCGAGCCGGATAGCAGTAATGACATACAGCTGATTTTATCGGAAGGACGTAAGTTGGTTATGGATGGGAAAGAAAGCAGGTTGCACTACAAGGAAGGTGGTAAGATAGCTATTAGTTCCGGAAAGACCCAATTGGACGAAGAAAATGAAACCGGTTACAATCAATTAATTGTTCCTTCGGGGAAACGTTCTTTCATAACTTTCTCCGATGGTACCCGAGTAGCCGTAAATGCCAATACCCGTATAGTATACCCGTCAGAGTTTTCGGGACATAAGCGGGAAATTTATGTGAATGGAGAAGTCTATCTTCAAGTATCTCCTGATAAAAAGCATCCTTTCGTTGTGAAAACCAATCGCATGGAAGTAGAAGTGTTGGGTACGGAATTTAATGTAAGTGCTTACGATTTTACAAAAAATCAATCGGTGGTTCTAGTATCAGGTAAAGTAGAAGTGGATACATATAAATATCCTAAAAAAGTTCTGAAGCCCAATGATATGTTGACTTATGACGGACAAGACGACGGGCTACGGGTAAATACAGTAGATGTGTCTGAATATATAAGTTGGGTGGATGGTTATTATTGTTTCAACCATGAGAAGATTGAAATCATAACCGAAAAGCTATCTCGATATTATGGAAAGCGTGTCATACCTGATTCCGGATTGATAGGATTGACTTGTAGTGGTAAGCTCGATTTACGAGACGATTTACGGGATGTTCTGGAAGTATTAAGTAAAACTATACCTGCACAAATAGAGACCAGAGATAATTATTTTTTATTAACCAAGTGATTTTTAATACTATGAAACAAGGACCTTAAATTTTAAAAGAAAGGGTTGGATAATACCCTCATATCATCCAACCCCTGATTAGATTAAACTACGTAAAAACAAATTTGTTAATCAAATCGTACAAATGTATGAATAATCATGGAATTTTTAGTCCCGATAGGACTAAAGTAAGAACTTTATTATCAATAAAAAGTATTTTTTTGTTTTTGTTATTCACTTTTGCATTCGAAATGGCTTATGCTTCAAGTGTTTACTCTCAAACCAAAGTCTTTACTATGCAATCTGCCGAGAAAACCGTATTACAGGTTTTTAAAGAAATAGAGAAGAATAGTGAGTTTATAATCTTTTATAGAGACGGTGTTATTGACTTAAACCGGAAGGTTAGTGTAAATGTGGTTAACCAGTCTGTTGATAAAATACTGGAGCAGTTACTGGCACATACCGATAATGGTTTCACCATTAAAGACCGTCAAATAATCATTTATAAAAAAGAGACTTCTGCGACACCTTCGGTTTCACAGCAAAAAAACAAAATTAAAGTAACCGGGGTTGTTACTGATGCAAAAGGTGAGTCTATCATCGGTGCTAACGTTGTCGTAAAAGGGAATCCTACCATAGGTGCCATTACCAATATGGAAGGACGTTATGAAGTGATGCTTCCCTCGGACGATGTCATTTTATTGGTTTCATATTTGGGATATAATACCGAAGAAATCAAAGTAAAGGGACGTCGTAATATCAACGTTGTTTTGCATGAGGACTCAAAAGCACTCGATGAAGTAGTGATAGTTGGTTACGGTAAGCAGAAGAAGGAAAGTGTGGTGGTCTCCATGAGTTCTATCAAGCCCAAAGATATTGTTGTTCCTTCCCGCAGCCTTAATAATAGTCTTGCCGGTCAGGTAGCAGGTCTGATCGCCGTACAACGTTCTGGAGAACCCGGTTATGACAATGCTGAATTCTGGATTCGTGGAGTCAGTACTTTTGCCGGGGGAACTTCTCCGCTCGTACTTGTCGATGGAGTGCCGAGAAATATGAGCGATATTGAACCGGATGAAATAGAAACATTTTCTGTTCTGAAAGATGCAGCTGCTACTGCTATTTACGGCGCAGAAGGAGCTAACGGTGTAGTATTGGTGACTACTAAACGTGGCCGTGTTGAAAAAGCTAAAATATCTTTTAAGACCGAACACACCATTTCATCACCTACCCGCCTTCCTGAGTTTGTAGGTTCTGCCGATTATCTTAGTTTATATAATGAGGCATTGCGTAATGATGGTGAAGGACCGCAGTTTTCAGATGAACTGATAGCCCATTACCGTAACAACGACGATCCGGATTTGTATCCCAATACCAATTGGATTGACGAACTTCTCCGGAAGAACACCTTTAGTCATCGCTATACACTCAATGTACGCGGCGGTACTGAGAAAGCCAAGTATTTTGTGTCGGGAGCCTATTATAACGAAAGCGGATTATTCAAGAACAGGCCAAATGGGATTTATGATACCAATATTGGTATAGACCGTTTTAACTTGCGTTCGAATATCGATATGGCTGTATCTTCCACCACTACTGTAGGGGTAGATCTCGCTATGCAATACCTTATTAATAATTATCCGGGAACGGGTACTTCCACCATTTTCCGTTCTATGTTAATCACGCCTCCTTATGCTTTCCCCGCAGTGTACAGTGATGGTACCGTAGCCACGTATGCCCAGGAAAGAGATGCGAACATGCGTAACCCTTATAACTTATTAATGAATTCCGGGTATGCCAAAGAATATAGGACAGGTATACAATCGAAAGTAAATGTCAACCAGAAACTTGATTTTATTACTAAAGGTTTGTCTGCAAACTTAAATGTAAGTTATGACTACGATAGTGAGATGATTATTCGTCGCGAGTATAATCCGACACGATATCATGCCACAGGCCGTGATGAATTAGGGCAGCTGATTTTTTCCACAGTAGTATCGGGTAATCCGGATATTCAAGATCCCAAAAACAGTGCGACATCTGCTACCAAGAAAATTTATATCGATGCATCTATCAACTATAAGCGTACATTTGGAAAGCATGATGTGGGAGCAATGTTACTATATATGCAAAAAGAAACGCAACAGCATAATGTTCCCCTTCCATTCCGTAAGCAAGGATTCGTAGGACGTGCTACATATGGCTATGATGGGCGTTACTTTATTGAAGGTAATTTTGGTTATACCGGTTCTGAGGCGTTTGCTGAAGGCAATCGTTTTGGCTTTTTTCCGGCAATAGGTGCTGCTTATTACCTTTCCAATGAATCATTTTATCCGGAAGCAATAAAAAAAGTGGTAAATAAACTAAAGCTAAGAGCGTCTGTCGGGCGGACTGGTAACGATAAAACCGGACAGGAACGTTTTTTGTATCGTCCCACTTTTACTACCAATGCCGGCGGATTTACGCAGGGTATCGGTGATACGGGCGGAACTAACGGAATTGGTAACGGAATTGTTGAAGGACGTTTCGCCGCTCCTTATCTGGCTTGGGAAATTGAGGACAAGCAGAATTATGGTTTCGATCTGGGACTGTTTGATAACCGCATCGATATTATCTTCGATTATTTCCGTTCTGAGCGTAGGGATATTTTGTTACAGCGTCGTACTGTTCCACAATTGGGCGGGCTTCGTCAAGACCCGTGGCAGAATTTTGGTAAAGTACGTAATCAGGGGATAGATATGTCGATGAATCTCAATCAACAGATAGGTAAACTGAAACTTAGTGCTCGGGGAACCTTTACTTTTACCCGGAATAAAATTCTTGAATATGATGAACTACCTCAGAAGTATGGATATCAAGCTGTTACCGGTACAAGAGTTAGTGAGAATACTCTTTATATAGCCGACCGCCTTTATACAGAAGACGATTTTATAGTCAGTACCAATGCTAACGGATTGAAAACCTATAAACTCCGTTCGGAACTTCCACGTCCTACTTTAGGAGGACTGATTGGCCCGGGTGATATCAAATATGTCGATGTAAATGGTGATGGCGTGATTGACTCTTATGATCAGGTAAGAGGAGTGGGTAATCCGAGTACTCCTGAAATTATTTATGGATTTGGTCTTAACGCTGAGTACAAAGGCTTCTATGCGAGTATCTTTTTTCAAGGAGCAGGCAATACATCTGTTCTTCTGGGAGGAGCCACTTCCGAAGGGTGGTATCCGTTCTCTTGGGGCGTCGACCAGTCCAATTATCGCACGTTTGCTTTAGACCGCTGGACTGAAAACAATCCCAGTCAGGATGTTATTATTCCGCGTTTGCATAAGAACAATGCCAATAATGCCAATAATCGGGTGGCAAGCACTTGGTGGTTGCGTAATGGTTCCTTCTTACGACTGAAAAATATAGAGTTCGGTTATCAGCTTCCTAAGAAATTTATGGATAAGATTGGTTTTGAGGCTGCCCGTATTTATATTATGGGATATAACCTTGCTGTGTGGGATGACATTAAATATTTCGATCCGGAAGCCGGTAATGCCAATGCGGGTTTGAATTATCCTTTGCCCCGTACTTTCACTCTCGGTTTAGACTTTACATTCTAAAAAGACAAAATTGATTAATAAATAGAAAGATGAAAAAGCAAAATTCTATATACACTTTGTTGATAGCGCTATTGTGCTTTGTTAGTTCTTGCGACTATTTGGGAGTTTCCGATCAACTTGCAGGAGGTTTGCAGAATACCGAACAGGTGTTTGATAATGTATCGTATACAAAGAGATGGTATGCCAATGTTTTTGCCGGTATCCCCGATTATTCAGGGATTAACAGCGTGAATGTGGGAGCTTTCAAAAATCCCTGGACGGGTATGTGTGATGAGCTGGTCGTTGGGTATGGAAACTCTTCCAAATACAATAATTCGGATAGAAATGCTGCCAACATGGGTTTTCATCGTTATGGTGACTGTTACAAATACATTCGTCAGGCTAATATTTTTTTGCAGAAAGCACATCCGATAATGACTACGGGAACCCAAGGAGACCAGTTGTTGGAAGACGAGCTGACACAGATGAAAGCCAATGTGCGTTTTATGCGGGCATTTTATCACTATTTGTTGTTTGAACAATACGGTCCGATCATCTTGGTAAAGGACAAAATATACAATGCGACTGAGGATCAGGATGTACCCCGGAATACAGTAGATGAAGTAATAGAGTATATTGATTCCGAGCTCACAGCTGTTGCTTCTGAATTGACTCAGGAGCCTATTTTTGAAGATAAGGACTATCGTGCCTGGCCGACTAAAGGAGTTGCTTTGGCTGTTCGGGCAAAATTGTGGTTGTATGCTGCAAGTCCTCTTTTAAACGGTGGATACCGCGAAGCTCTGTCGGTGACAAATCCGGATGGTACCCGTCTGTTTCCTGATTATGACGCCGGTAAGTGGGAGAAAGCTCTTGCTGCTTGTAAAGACTTTATTGACTATGCTGAGGCCGGAAGATATGAATTATACAAAGAGTATAAAGACGATAACGGTGCTGTCATTGATCCGGATAAGTCTGTGTATAATCTGTTTCAGAAATATACACATGAGATTATCTGGGCTACGGCAAATAATGATTGGGGGGGAATGAATGGTGATGCTTTCGACCGTCGTATTGCTCCCCGTTGCGAAAAAAATGGCTTAGGTTCCACTGGAGTTACTCAGGAACTGGTCGATGCTTTTTATATGAAAGACGGTTTCCCTGTTTCGGCTACAGCCTATTTGCCGCAGTCTACACTTTATCAGGAAGAAGGGTATGGGACTTACAAAGATCAGAATGATAACTTTTCTAAGAAGTATACCAATGTGACTGTCAGCAATCGCTATCTCAATCGTGAACCTCGTTTTTATAATACAGTCTTTTTCAATGGACGTCAATGGCCAGTGAGCTGTAATCAGGTATTATTTTACAATGGTGGTAACTCCGGCGTACAGGAAGGACAGGCTACCCTGACCGGTTATATGCTTTTCAAACGTTTCAATCGTTCGGTCAGTTTAACTAATCCGGGAGTAGCCTCCCAGTTCCGTCCCTCTATTATTTTCCGTTTGGCAGATTTCTATTTGATGTATGCTGAGGCAGCCAATGAAGTCAATCCTAATGACGCGAGAGTTTTGAAATACCTCAATCTGGTGCGTGAGCGTGCAGGACTCCCCGATATAGAGACTTTGAATCCGGCTATTCGTGGTAATCAGGAATTGCAACGGGCTGCCATTCAACGTGAACGCCAGATTGAACTGGCCACAGAGGGGCAGCGCTATTTTGATGTGAGAAGATGGATGATTGCTGATAAAAACGGGGAAGGTCGTCAGAATGGCTATGTGCACGGAATGAATGTACGCGGTGAGTCGAATGATAAAGAAGATTTCAATCGCATAGTGGAAGCAAGCCAGATTGTATTTAACCGGAAAATGTATCTGTATCCCATGCCTGATTCCGAAATGAGAAAGACCAAGAATCTGGTACAGAATCCGGGATGGTGATTTTTGAATAAATAAAAAAGATGTACTTATGAATAGATTTAATTACATAGGAATGTTAGCTTACGTCGCACTGTCTATGAGCAGTTGTGATGATAGTTTTGATGTAAGTTCCAAAGCCGATGGGGTTTTGGCTGTTTCTCAGGAAGGGTTTAATACATTGCAATCTTATAATGTAGGCGAAAAGTATACGGCAGATTTATGGATACAGCAGGGGGGCTTGAAGTCAACTGCCAGTGTAGTAAGTTTTTCTGTGGACAAAGCTTTGCTCGATTCAATGAATATTGCCGATGGAACCTCATATGAACTTCTTCCTGCTGACTGTTATCAATTAACAAAAAGTTCTGTCGATATTCCCGCAAACGAAAGGCTGTTGAAAGGTGAGCTCACTTACGACCCGGCTAAGATACAAGAGCTCTCCGGATATGATCATTTGAAATATGTGTTGCCTTTACGTGCTACATCCAGTGGAATGCCTTTTGTTTCAGGACGTTCTGTTTTATTGTTGGGTTTTAAAGTTTCAGAGCCGATTGTAACTATTATGAATGCCGGAGTAGAAGAGATCAACCTGGCAGAAGTAAAGGAGTTACCTGTACAGATCGGGGTCCCATTCACCAATAAATGGGAAATCAGCTGTCGCTTGGAAAGCCGCCAGTCGGTGATTGATGCCTATAATACGGCTCACGGTACTTATTTCAGCATGCTTCCGTCCGATGCCTATGTGGCTCCCGAAACTCCGATTCTTCATAGTGGAGTAAATCAGGTTACAGCAACTTATAAACTGAAAGACGATATCCTGCCGGGAAATTATATGTTACCCGTGCAAATAGCAGAGGTAACTTCTGATGCTACTATACGGGCTGATAAGGATGTTTATGCAGCTTATAGCATTATTAAAGAAGGGGATAAACTTTCTAAAACAGATTGGAAAATTGTATCGTTCACTACCGAAGAGGCTTCGGGTGAAGGCAGCAATAATGGACATGCCAAACATTTAATTGACGGAAATGTCGAGACTTTCTGGCATTCGCGTTGGCAGGGAGGATCTGATCCTTTACCTTATGAAATAATTATCGATATGAATCATCGGGTCAAAATAGCTCAGATAGAGTTATTGCCACGTGGGCGAGGAAGTAATAATCCGATAAAGGTGGTACGTTTTGAAGCCAGTGAAGACGGGACGAATTGGGAATCGATCGGTCAGTTTGGTTTTACGAATCAGGATGCCGCACTAAAATATTATGTAAAATCATCCACGGCACGCTATATCAAATTGGTCATTCCGGATGGGGTGGGTAATGGTACAGTAGCTGCGATTCGTGAATTGGATGTAAGGGGTACAGTCGTCAACTGATATAAATAAATTAATAATGCGAGTTAATAGTTGTAAATTCAATTATTAACTCGCATTTATATTTTAGTGTAATGTCATCAGATTGTTTTCATGCTACCAAAGATATACCGTATACAACTTTTGACTTAGTAATTATTTTACAATGATCTTCTATAAAAATGTTATTAATATGCACTTCTGTTGGGAAATAAATAAATTCAAAAGTACTTGAGAAAAGTTCCTGTAGAACTTGGAAAGTTTTATGCATTATACATACAGATGCTACCTTTTAGATTGTGAAGTTAACAGTTTTAAAAGTTCGTAATAAATGGTTCTTTTTCGTGGCAAATATACTAATAACTTTAATAAAACAATTATTTAAGCATATCTTTTTTTAAAATATCGTAATTATGACTCTAAAAGTTCCTTTCTATAAGATGGCTTTCTATACTATTTACTATCAATGATTTGATCATCTAGCTTTTGATTATATACTTTTTCATAGAAAATATCCAGGGGTGGAAAATAGGTATATTTCTTTAGGATTCTGAACTACACTTTACAATTTCTCCTTTTCGTTTATATCGTTTACCTGTTTATTTCATAGGTTTTTTCTTTTCTTAAGTTCTACAGGAACTCTGATAAAATCAGCCGTTTTGTGCAAATTAATATCAGCATGGTTCAGTATAGATGAAGTATAAACCATATTTATTACGCCTATGAAAACATAAGAAAGACCCGATCCCAGACAGAACTATGCATCGATAGATGGATAGTATCTCTTTTCTTGAAAATTAATTTTAAAACCTACACAACAAAAAAGATTTAAGCTTATGAGAAAACCTTTTATGCTAATATCAGTTTTACCGATAACTGTTCATATTAGTCATGATACCGATACTGCCAGTAAGCGTATCGGTGGGATACCAGAAAAATATGCGTTTAAGAATAAAGTATTAAGATCAATTTGCTTTGTTCTGTTTTTATTATCTATCGGACTCAATTCAGCCTTTGCCCAAGTCCGTAATGCCGCCGGACTTGTGGTGGATGAGAATGGCCAGCCCTTGATTGGAGTACAAATTAAATTGGAAGGAACTACTACAGGAGTTATTACCGATGTAGATGGCAATTTCTCGATAAATGCCAAAAAAGGGGACATACTTCTTTTTTCGTATGTGGGCTACGAGCCACAGCGGATAACCTATAAAGGTGAAAAGATTTTGGCTATAAAAATGCTTCCAAACACCGAATTGTTGGATGAAGTAGTGGTAATTGGTTACGGCAAACAGAAAAAAAATAGTGTAGTAAGTTCTATTAATGCCATCGGGCCTAAAGAACTGGCAGTATCATCTAACAGAAATCTGACCAATTCCTTGGCCGGACAGGTGCCGGGCCTGATTGCCGTTCAACGTTCGGGTGAGCCGGGATATGATAACTCTGAGTTTTGGATTAGAGGTGTAAGTTCTTTTAAGGGAGGTACGAATCCGTTGGTTTTAGTTGACGGTGTGCCTCGTAATATGCAAGATATCGAACCCGACGAGATTGAATCGTTTACTTTGCTGAAAGATGCTGCTGCGACGGCTGTATATGGGGCAGAGGGTGCCAACGGAGTTATTTTGATCACTTCTAAGCGTGGAAATTCACAGAAGCCCAAAATATCTCTTCGTGCCGAGTCCACTTTGCTTACTCCGACTCGTCTACCTAAATTCATGAATTCGGTGGAGACACTCGATCTGTATAATGAAGCTTTAAATAATGAAGGAACAGCCAGTATACGCACAGCGGAAGAAATTGCCATGTATGGTCCGGGAGCCGATCGTGATCTTTATCCCGATACCGACTGGTTGAAGGAGATGTTGAGAGAGCATACTTACAATATGCGTTATACTCTTAATGTAAGAGGAGGTTCCGAACGTGCGCGTTATTTTGTTTCCGGAGCGTTTTATCAGGAGAACGGTATCTTTAAAGAAGGTAAGAAAAACGAGTATGACAATAATATCGGGCTAAAACGTTATAATTTACGTAGTAATATCGATTTTGATGCAACGAAAACGACTTTAGTAAAAGTAGATATAAGTGGGCAATATTTGCAGACAAACTATCCGGGGACAAGTACAAATACTATTTTTAATTCGATGTGCCGCACCCCGTCTTACCTGATGCCTGCTGAATACTCAGACGGGACAATTGCCGGACATCCGCGTCCTTCGGGTAATCGGGTGAATCCATATAACTTACTTATGAATTCCGGATATGCCAAAGAATGGAGAACATCTATCCAGTCGAAACTGGAAGTAGACCAAAAATTAGACTTTATCACCAAAGGACTGAACTGGAAAGGTCTGATCAGTTTCGATGCAGACATGAAATATATAGCAAAACGTACAAAGACACCTACTCAATATCTGGCGACTGGACGTGATGAAAACGGTGGATTGCAATTTAAGAAAGTAGTGGAAGGCAGCGACGTATTAACCGAGAAACTGGAAAACTCTTCGAATAAAAAGATATATTTTGAGACTTCGTTCAACTATAACCGGACTTTTGCGCAGAAACACGATGTGACTGCCATGGTTCTTTACATGCAAAAAGAGACTCAATATCATAATAATGCTCTACCTTACAGAAAGCAGGGACTTGTGGGACGTGCTACATATGGCTATGACGGGCGTTATTTTATAGAAGGAAACTTCGGTTATACAGGTTCCGAAACCTTTGCCAAAGGATATCGTTTCGGCTTTTTCCCGGCAATGGGATTGGCATGGTATGTCAGTAACGAACCCTTTTATCCGGAGGTATTGAAGAAGGTGGTCAATAAGTTGAAATTTAGATTTTCTATCGGCCGTACGGGAAATGATGATACCGGTGGCGACCGTTTCTTGTATCGTGGTACGATGAAACAGGATAATGGAGGATATGATCTCGGTTTCAGCGATACGGGAGGTATGGGAGGTATTGGTAATGGAATAACCGAAGCCCGGTTTGAAGCTCCTTACCTTTCATGGGAAATTGAGGAAAAGAAGAATTACGGTATTGATCTCGGGTTATTCGACAACCGTATTGATTTGCAAGTTGACTATTTCAATAATAAGCGTAAAAGCATTTTGTTGCAGCGTAATACAGTGTCCAATGTAACCGGCTTCCAGCAGATGCCTTGGCAGAATTTCGGTATTGTGAAGAATCATGGAGTGGATGCCAGTCTGATCCTTAACCAGAAAATAGGGCAGGTCAATCTGAGTGCACGTGGAAACTTTACGTTTGCCCGTAATGAAATTATCGAATACGATCAAGTGCCACAGGTATATCCTTGGTTGGAGAAAAGAGGCACCCGACTCAACTCAAATAAACTATATATTGCCGAGGGGCTGTATACATATGATGACTTTATCATCAATGGTGAGGGGCTCAACCGTACTTATGAATTAAAACCCGGGGTCGTTTCCGGCCTTTCAAGCGGTGTGCGTCCGGGTGATATCAAATACAAAGACCTGAACGGTGATGGTAAGATTGACAGTAATGACCAGAAGGAAGATGTAGGAAATCCTACTGTTCCCGAAGT
>OGJO01001137.1_pt1 | contig 11537 bp, 9 predicted proteins | sample 1572121 | NCBI WGS metagenome assembly OGJO01 (sample SAMEA2582081, study PRJEB24529) | metagenome | biome: Human gut stool | place: China | collected 2011
GATTCAGACGGCCAGTTGTTTTCTGCTATAAAGGGAAAGAAAAAAACGGGGCCTGAAGCGGACCTGTTCCAGCCTGAAAATCAAAAATTATCTAAATTCGAGTCCAATGTGGAGGACAATTCGGCCAGTTTGTCAGATTTTATTCCAGCCTTGCAAATGCTGGCTTGGAGTGCCCTTCTCTTTGGGATTGCTGGCTATATTTCCTATCGAATCTATAGAAAAGAGGCTTAAATGGACCAACATATCAATGTCACCTTCCGTATGAATGGTGCAAGCCATGACCTCCGAATCCCAACGCGGATGGAGGTGCGACGCTTGATTCGGGAATTGGATCAGATCTTTGGGTCTGCCATGGAGCCTAGAAGCAAGTATCAGTTGCGCGTGGTAAATAAGGGCATCTTGCTAGATGAAGGCAAGGTGGTACAAGAGTATCCGATCACGAGTGGTGATCTGATCGAGATTGAGGAGTGGTAAGGTGAAAGAAGAACAATTTACACTGGAAGAACAAGTCTTCCGTTTTGAAAAAGAAGAAACGAGCTGGCGGCTGGACCTCAAGCGTTCAGAAGTGGATAGCCAGGATTTACGCAATTTATGGATTTTGGATCTCCATCATCCCTTGTTTTTAGAGCAAAGCATGACAGCGGATCAAGACCAAATTCATCTGACCTATCAGACAGATGCTCTGGGCTTGAGTGCAGAAGAAATCCAGGCATTACCGGTTTCAGACCGTTTGCGTCTAGCCATTAATGTCTTAGATTTGGCGCCAGCCTTGGAGCTTCCGGTGACCTTTATGTTGCATCCCATCAATTTGTTTGTGACCAAGGACGCGCAAGTCAAGATCGCTTACCGCGGGGTTCCAGGAATGATGGTGCCACGCAAGTGGGATCAGGTTGAATTCTTGCGTCAGGCTAAGTGCTATGCCGTCACTCTTTTTGGGGACTGGGATTTCATGGAGCTCTATCAAGGCACACTCGAATTAGAAGATTTGCCAGATTTCTTGGTGGAAATCCGTGATGCCGCTAGCTTAGAAGAGATGAAAGCTCTCTTAGAGAAAGCCTACCAAGAACGCAAGAAAGAGGAAGAAAAGACCTTGACCTTGGTTTCAAGTCGTCAACACCGAATCTTTAAGTTGGCAACAGTATGGCTTTCAGCTGTAGTGGCCCTCTTACTCTTGCCTTTGATCTATTTAGTCTTTTTCCAAGCACCCTTTAAAGAAAAGTTGCTTCAAGCGGATACAGCCTATCTCAAAGTAGACTACACCGGTGTGATCGATGAGCTAGAGGGAGTAGCTCCAAGCAGTCTTCCAACGACACAGAAATATGAGTTGGCGACGTCTTATTTGCAAGGCTTGAATTTCTCAGAGGACCAAAAGAAGGTCATCCTCAACAACGTCACGCTCAAGTCAGACAGCCTCTATCTCCACTACTGGATCTATATCGGCCGTCATGACTTTACCCAAGCGCTGGATACAGCCAAGCGGATCGACGATTCAGACTTGATTATCTATGCCCTTCGTAAAGAAATCAAGGCGACACGTGATAGCGAAAAACTCTCTGGTGAACAGCGCGAGAAGAAACTCTCTGAGCTTGAGGGTGAATACAAGAAATACTGGGATGCCCGCTCTAAACTCTTGGAAGCAGAGACAGATGAAACCAAATCTTCCACTAGCAGCTCAATAACAGCTTCATCTACAGAAGGCTCCTCAACAGAAAGTTCGTCTTCTACAACTGCAAGCTCGACTGAGTCTAGCGACCACAAGGAGTAGTCTATGAAAAAACGTATCATACTCTATAAAAAAGGTTTTCGCTATGAGCTAGCGCTAGAAGAGGGAAAAACAGCGACCGTATCGAATCAAGAAACAGCTCAGTTGACCCTGGCTTCGCAAGAAAATCCCCTTCATTTTCAATGGAGTCAAGGAGAAATTTTCTACCAGTATGGTGAAGACAAGGGTGTGCTTGAAAATAGCAAGATCCTTGGTGATGTAGTCTGCTACTTGGCGACAGGAGAAGTCCATACCTATGAACTGCTAGACAAGGAAGAAATCCTCGTAGCAGATGAAAAGGGTGCGGATGTGCGCTTGCATTATCCAGTGCGCTTTCTCCTTGTGAAAAAAGAGCAGACCTGGACTTGCCAGCTCTTATCCGGAAAACTCTATCATAACCACAAACTCGTCAGTGAAGCGACTTTTTCACTGGCCTTTGGGGATGAACTGGCCATTGGAGATGTGACTTTTAAGCTCTATCCGGAAGAATTTGGCGTGGAAGGGACTGTCGAAGTGAGTCCTTATCTGGTGCCGCGTTTGCATTCACGCTATGACTTCTACAAGGACTATCCAGAGTATCACCGGTCTCCGCGGATCATCTACCGGAGTTCAGAAGACAAGATCTTGATCAATCCTCCGGGAGCTGAGCCTCAAAAGCCATCAGATGAACTCTTGAAGTTGATCATGCCACCCCTCATCATGGTTGGGGTGACCCTCTTGATCACCATTTTCCAACCGCGCGGTCTCTATATCATCGCGACGGTATCCATGTCTGTGGTTAGTGTGATCTTTTCGGTCCAAGGCTTCTTCAAGAATCGTAAGAAATACAAAGAAGACAAGAAAGAGCGCGTGGAGCTCTACCATCTCTATCTCAAGGACAAGGCCAAGGACTTGGAACAGCTGTCTCGGAAGCAGCGAGAAGGCATGTTTTACCATTTCCCAGCGATCGAAGACTTGACCAAGATGGTCAAACGCTATGACTCGCGGATCTACGAAAAAACACCGCTTCATTTTGACTTTTTGGCCTATCGTTTGGGCTTGGGTAAGGTTCCAACCAGCTATGAGCTCAAATATGGTCAGGAAGAGCGTAGTGGGAAGAAAGATGCCTTGGAAGAAGAAGGCTATGCCCTTTTCCAAGCTCATCAAAAGATCGACAATCTTCCGATTGTAGCCAGCCTTAATCGGGGACCCGTAGGGTATGTCGGCCCTCGTCCTATCGTGCTCGAGCAGTTGCAACTCCTGGTTGCACAATTGGCTGTCTTTCACTCTTACCATGATCTGACCATTATTCCGATCATTCCAGAAGAAGAAAAAGAAAGCTGGGATTGGATGCGCTGGTTGCCTCATGCGACTCTGCAAGACATGAATGTCCGTAGCTTTGTATACAATCAGCGGACACGCGATCAGGTCTTGAACAGTCTCAACCAAATCCTCAAGCTCCGCAAGGCGCAAAAAGAGGAAGAAAAAGCCAATGATACCAAGATCTTCCACCCTCACTATGTGGTCCTCATCACCGATGAAACCTTGATTTTGGACCATGTCATCATGGAGTTCTTCCGTGAGGATCCGACAGAGCTCGGCTGCTCTATCATCTATGTGGCAGACGTGCTCTCATCTCTTTCTGAAAATATCCAAACCGTTATCTCTATCAAGGACCGCAACCAAGGGCAATTGCTCTTGCAAGAAGGGGTTCTTCGTGAGCTCGATTTCCAATTGGACCACTTCCCTGAAGGTTATGACAAGGAAGCCATCTCGCGCAGCCTTGCCCCTCTTAAACATATCCAACAGCTCAAGAGCTCAATTCCAGACTCGGTGACTTTCCTTGAAATGTATCAAGCAGAAACTTTCAATGACCTCAAGGTCTTGAGTCGTTGGGAGAGCCATGCCCCTTACCAAAGTTTGGCCGTGCCGATCGGTCTGCGCGGGAAGGACGATTTGGTCTACCTCAATCTCCATGAAAAAGCTCATGGACCACACGGTTTGATCGCAGGGACAACTGGTTCTGGTAAGTCTGAAACCATTCAGTCTTATATCCTGAGCCTTGCCGTCAACTTTCATCCACACGATGTGGCTTTCCTCCTCATCGACTACAAGGGTGGGGGAATGGCCAACCTCTTCAAGGATCTGCCTCACTTGCTTGGGACCATCACCAACTTGGATGGTGCCCAGTCCATGCGGGCCCTAGCCTCTATTAATGCGGAGATCCATCGTCGGGAGCGCCTCTTTGGTCAATATGGGGTCAACCATATCAACCAATACCAAAAGAAATTTAAACTCGGTGAAGCGACCGAACCGCTTCCTCACCTCTTCTTGATCAGTGATGAGTTCGCCGAACTCAAGGTCAACCAACCAGACTTCATCAAGGAATTGGTCTCTATCGCGCGTGTCGGGCGTTCCCTCGGGGTGCACTTGATCCTTGCGACGCAAAAACCTTCTGGGGTCGTGGATGACCAGATCTGGTCCAACTCCCGCTTCAAGCTAGCCCTCAAGGTGGCAGACCGTGGAGACTCCATGGAGATGCTGCGGACGGCAGATGCGGCTGAAATCACCCAGACCGGTCGTGCCTACCTTCAAGTCGGAAATAACGAAGTCTATGAACTCTTCCAAACCGCTTGGTCAGGAGCGGACTACCAGCCTGAGAAAGATCACCTAGGAATCGAAGACCATACCATCTACTTGATCAATGAACTGGGCCAATACGAAGTCCTCAACCAAGACCTATCCGGCCTGGATATGGCAGAGGAAATCAAGGAAGTGCCGACAGAACTGGATGTCATCGTGCAAGAAATCAATCACTTGCACCAACAAGAAGGAATCGCAGCTGTGGCCCAACCATGGTTGCCACCGCTCAAAGAGCGGATCACGCTGGATGAGTTGGACAAGGTCGTGCCGATCGAGGCTTGGCAAAAACGGACAGCTCCAAGCGTTCTGATCGGGGTCGCCGATATCCCGCAAGCGCAAAAGCAAGAAGCAGTCGCTATCGATCTGTCAAAAGATGGGAATATCCTCCTTTACGGAAGTCCAGGTACAGGAAAGACCACTTTCCTTCAGACAGTTGCAATGGATCTGGCTCGCAAACAGAGTCCAGAAAATCTGACCATGTATCTGCTTGATTTTGGAACCAATGGTTTAGCGCCCTTGACTCAATTGCCACATGTGGCCGATAGCCTCTTGCTGGATCAGACAGAGAAAATCCAGAAATTCATCCGGATCATCAACCGCGAGTTGGATCGCAGGAAGAAGCTCCTTTCCGAGCATGGTGTCGGCACCATCGCCCTCTACCGTGAAGTGACCGGCAAGCAAGAGCCAACCATGGTCATCCTGATGGATAGCTATGAGTCCATGAAGGACGAGCCTTATGAGCAAGATCTCTTCAAGCTCTTTATGCGGATCTCCCGTGAAGGTCTCAGCATCGGAGTGCACTTGATCATCACAGCTAGCCGTCAGAACAACCTACGGGCTCAGCTCTATTCAAACTTCAAGCACCAGCTGACCTTGCCACAAAATGATATCTCTGAAATCCGCGGTATCGTGGGAGCAACGCCATTAGCATCTACGATGGAAGACATCAAGGGACGCGCCCTTATGAAACGTGACGAAGTCGACGTCGTCCAGTTCGCCCTGCCCGTCGCAGGGGACAATGATATCCAAATCATCAACAATCTCCGCGACCAAGTCCAAAGCCTCAAAGAGATGTGGACAGGTCGCACCCCAGCAGGTATCCCAATGGTGCCAGATGAGTTGACAGAAGCAGCCTTCTACGGACGTGAGGATGTAGCAGCCTTGCTGGATGAAGGAAAAGTACCACTCGGATTGGATCTGGAGACTGTTGAGCCTGTAACATGGGATCTCAAGAAAGGCAACCTTCTCTATCTGACAGACAAGGAAGAGCAGATGACACAATTCGTCAAACAAATTGCCCGCAGTAAGCAAAAGGTGATTGTGTTGGCGCCAGCCTATAATGAATTGCCAGAGATGGAAGGTGTGACGATTCTTTCTACGAAGGAAGACTATGTAGCTGGAATTAAGAAAATGGAAGAAAATATCCAATTGAGATTGGAACAGCAGAAATCGCAACATGAAGCAACGATTGTGCTATACAATCAGCTAGAACTTATGAATGATCTAGGTATGGATCTGCAATCTAGTCTGAACTATGTCCTTGAAAAAGGGGCGCGTGCAGGCTATGCTACAGTAGCTATGAGCGGCAGTCAGTTGAATCGAAAAATTGACGAAGTATCAAAATCTATCAAACTCTATAAACAAGCGATTGTGGCCATGCGGATTACAGACCAAAGTGTCCTAAATGTTATCAATCGACCAGTCCGTGAAGAACCACTTGATAGCCAAGTGAACTACTATGTAGAAGATGGATTTGTAAGAAAAGTGAAAGTATTAATGAAATAGAAGGGGGACGAATTATGGGATATGTATTAATAATGGATACCGAGGGAAAGGAAGCTAAATTAGCCTATATTCGATCTAAGATGTCCCAAATTGAGAAAGTCATTGCTGGATTAAATGGAGTTACAACGAAAGTTGATTATGTTTTAGTTAGTGATGAGAATATTAAGGCGAGCTACCATTTAGCGGGTAAAAAATATCAAACCTTGACGGAAGATGAAGAAAACATTCTGAAGAATATTGAATCGGTTTTTAATAATAAAAGATCCACAATAATTGAGGAATTAAATGCAAAATACCGAGAGTTGCAATCCGAGGCAGCCATGTTATTATGATTTTTTGAAAAATAAGGGGAACTAATGTCAACTATTACTGTTAATGATATGACTCAACTTGCTTTGTTAGGGAAAAACATGAAGGAAGTCGCAAAAAAATATGAGTCAGGTATAGCTAATGCATATAAAAAATTCGAATTAAAAGTATCAGGAAATGAAGGAGTAGCTATTGCTGAGTTTGTTAATAAGTTAAATCAAATTCAAAAGGTGGTATTCAATGATTATCCTTCTTACCTCGATGATTTTGGTTCTGTTATGGTGAATTATGAAGCTTTACTTAACGGTCTGGGATTTGAAAAGGAGGTTTGGTCGAAGGACGGAGGTGAAGGTGCAGAAGGTGTAAAAAATAAACTAATAGTAGAACAAAAAAATAAGATAGAAGCTATTCAGAAAAAATTAGATTCCTATTTTGCTACAGCTGCAACAATATTAAGCCAAGCGAAAATTTCTGTACTGTCTGAATGTCAAGATGCTGCTAAAGAATTGGAACAGTCTGGTAGTACTCGAGTACAGACTGACGAAATTATTCAAGGGTATTTTGTTCAATTTTTAGATGGTTTAAAAACAGTTAAGGCAAATTTAGAGGCTATTCAAGTAGCGTTAAATCATGCACGATATCTAGGAGAGTTGGATCCAAGTGCAGTAGTTAAAGCTATTGCTGAAAAGCGGATTACGACAGTAGAGCAATTGAAAGCTATTGATGCAATCAGTGACGCAGGAGATGGTAAAATTGTTGAAGCTTTATATTCTCCTAATCCCTATAAGAATCTTGGAGAAGTAAATGCGACACATGTTAGCGAAAATATGATGACAATTGCATATAGTTTCCTGTATGAGGAAGTAGAACGCATTCAAGAAGGTAAGACTGATTTCTCAAACTTAAAAACGTTTTTAGATGCTCTACAGGCACAGAATTCATCAGACGTAGCGACCTACACAGAAAAATTAATTAAAGGAGGAGATAGATATGGCTTATCGCTTATTGCACAAGCATTTGATAGTAAGCCAGAGTTTCCTTTAAATGGATCTGTTAAGGATTACGAGAAGTATAAAGAGGAGTTATTGAAATCTGAGCCTGAGTTGGCTAATATACGTCACAAACTGTTCTTAGCAAACTCTTTGACGGGGTTATTTGAAGGAATGAATGTTTACCAACTAGGAACAAATAAAATTCCTCAATCAATGGGAGAATCAGTAATAGCAAATGTTATAGATACGAAATCTCTTGAACTCACTACTCAAGGACTCACTTTTAAATTGATACGACATCAGGTTGGAAGTGATGGACAGGTAAATGTAAGCAGTTATGACGAAGAATTTTCAGTTAGTGGAGATCAATATACAGAGAGATTGCGTCAACTAAATGAGAGACGAAATAAGGCTGGACTTGAGTTTTTGTCAAATGTTATGAAGATGAGTGCTTCTGCCGCAGCAGGTCCTTATGGGCCAATGGCTGCAATGGGAATAACAGTACTTTCAGATATCTTTACATATAAGGATGAAGTATCCGATTATGTTGATGCCGCCAGAAATAATAAAGATTATTTTTCTGGGAAAATGGCTAAACCAGCAGGTGTGACTTTGGATGCACTTCATGCTGTAAGTAAATATTTTGAAACTTCCAATGAACTAGTGAAGAAGATAGATGAAAGTAAAGAAGGTGTAAAAAATAAATTATTTGATATTGGAGGACGTTCGGTTTACCATACAGTTGGTGAGAATTATGAATATAAATCCACCAGTTTCACACCTCAATATGATCTTCAGGCAGCTTTACAGATTCATGATATGGATAGATCAGGACTAAAAGCCCCAGCATTTCATAAAGCATTGATGGAAGGGCGAAGTCCAAAAGAAGCTTTGGAAGAAGTGGAATTTTCCCAAGATGCTCTAAGAAATGAACCAAGCGATAGTGGTCCTTTCACAGAAGAAGTAAAAAATTACTTGTTAGGAAAGGGAGATAAATCAATTGATCAAATAGGGATCAATCGAGTCTGGGAGGGACTTTCTGCTGCTAGTGATAAAAATGCACTTATTGATTATCAAAGGAAAACTTACACTCGTGAGCAGTTAGCTAAAGATTATATTAATGTTTATCAAAATATATCAGAAGGAGGATTTTTATCTAATGAAATACCTAAAGGCCCTCAGCTTTCGAACTAAGGTGATTATGGGTTTGGCTTTGTTAGCTCTCTTTGCCTACTCTGCTTATTCCTACGCCTGGCCTAAATATGTTCAGTGGAAGGAAGACCATGAAGTACAAATTGTTAAAACAAAGGTGGAAAAAATCGAAACTTTTGGATCTCAGAATCGCTATGTTTTTTATAAGACAAGTAGACCTAATGGTTCATATGTTTTATCTAATCATTTTGTTACAAAGAATGCTAAATTTGTAGGCAGAGGATCTAATCAGCCGGTTGAATTATCATTTGATGTCTATGATCTTAATCATTTGAAGAATCCACCGAAAAAGATTGATGTGGTCAAACTTTTACAAACCTATGATCAGAGATACAAACTGGACTTTCAGGCAAGAAGAGGATATTCGGATAATGGTAGAGATTATATGGTTCTTTCTTTGGTAAATAAGGAAAACGATAAAGATAAGAAAGAAGTGGCTTTAGATTTAGAAAGTGAGAAGATTATGCAGGCACTTTCTGAAGATAAGACGGAAACTAAATGGGTCCCCTTTTCGTTTTCTTACACCAATCTAGCTGATATAGCTACTGAGTACGGTTTTATAAGTTATTATTATTTATCATATAATGAAGATGATGACGGTAGAAAGGATACTAATCTAAATTTTCTAAAGGAATACCCTAATTACTATAAAGATATGAAAGGGTTAGCTAGAGTAGAAGTTAGACAAGGAGACTATAATGATCCGGAAGCTATTTTCCAGGATATGCGCCATTGGTTTGCGCCAGTTGGTCAGGATAAATTAGAGGTTATTGCAACAGATCCAAAGACAAATGAGCAAACTCCGATCCATACGTATAAAGAGTACAGAGACTGGTACGAAAAACATCGAGATCACTTATAGAAGGAGAAAAAATGTCGAAAAAGTTAATTAAATCGGAAGAAATTCAGTCAGTTCAAGTTTATTTAGAGAATTATGCGGGAAATGGGAGCGATAGTTTTTCGGTTGGTATATTAGAGGATGAGTCAGCTCATGAGTTAGATACCGCTTTAAAAGCTGTTGGAAATAGTGCAAAAGATCTTGTTATTGTAGTTGAAGGTCTTAATACATTTTTGGATAAAATAGCAGATGCATTTAAAAAATCGGATAAAGAGTTAGAAGGAATGATTGATGGCGGAATAAAAGAAATACCATTTGGTACAAGGTCTCAAAGACAGGATCACTTCGTTTCTAATGGAAAAAATTCTTCAGATCGTTTCCACCGTCGTAAAATGGTAGAACATATAAATTCACAATTCAACGATTTCCCTGTGTAGTGCATTCTTTTAATGAAAGCAACGAGCTCAACTCTTAAATGAACTAGCTGAAAAAGAAGAGAAGCAAAAGAGATTTTAGAGAGGATCACCTGGTTCTCTCTTTTTCATCTCCCAACTACCTCCACCTAGTAACGAATTTGCTCTTCATACTAATTTTCGGTATGATAGTAGAAACTGTTTTTTTAATCCAACTCGATCATAAAAGGAGGGAAATGATTCATGAAAAAGATGCTAGTATTGCTGGTGAGTGTGCTTGTTTTAACAGCCTGTGCTCAGTCGAAAAAAGAGGCGAAAGAGGTAACTACAAATAAAACGGAGCAAACTACAAAGGCTTCCTCGTCTTCTAAAGAGGAAAAGGGCTTGAAATTTGTAGTAGCGCCTCAGTATGAAGGAAAAACATCTGATTTGATCGAACTGGGTAAGAGGTTAGTAAAAGAGCATCCAGAGGCAGGCAAGCAAGGTGAGGTCACTTTGTATTATACAGGGAGTACCTATACTTTAGATCAACAAGAATATGTTGTATTGATGCTGGTCAACAAAACGACAACGAATATTGATCATGATGCAGAATTTAAGCTGAATTGGAGTTATGATGGACAATCGATATATCAAAACCAGTTAGTTGAGTATAGGATTTCTGAAAATGGCACATTACCAACGCAATCGGCAACGATCTTTTTGCTTCCTTTGACCAAGGAGCAACAATCAATTGTTGAAAGTATAACAGATGGAACGAAGATGAGTTTGAGCATCACAGATATTATGATGAAGTAGGTGATGGACATGCCTGATATCAGAATACTTCTAGTCATTGCTGTGGCTGTTATTGGATTTCCTTTGTTTAACGTACTCTTTTTTGGACATTTTTATAGAAGAGAAGTTAGGATTAAGACTCTCTCTTCAAAGAGCATTGAGGGAGTGGTAGTTGGCTATAAGAGGGCACAAATTGTAGCGGCTCCTATTGTCGAATATATAGTGGATGGTCAGACCTATCGAAATAGCCTGAAATATTATTGGGTGGTGCGGGCAACACTTCCTTGGAAAACGAATCAAGCGGCCAGCGATATCGATTTGATGGCGCAAAGGATAACCATCTACACCAATTCTGTAGTCTCAAACGGCAATCCTTTTCAAGATGCTTTTCCACTGGGATCGAGCATGACGGTTTGGTATAATCCAGCCTGTCCAAAAGAATCATACGTTGAACGCTATGGTGGATTAGACAGGCTTTTTAAACGGCAGATGTGGATTGGAATCTGGATGTTAATTTTATTTCCTATTTTGGCAGTTGTGGCCATCATCATGGGGATGAAGTATAAATGATAGATCAGCCCTAACTGAATAAATGACGAAGAGAAACCACTGACCTATCGGTGGTTTTTTGTCTTCACTTCTCCCTCGAATTAATCCTTAAATTGTGATAAAATAAGGGTTACGAATGTTTTTGACTGGTCTGTTTTTGCTTAGAGTCGGGCCACTCAAAAGCGAGCAAAAGAATCAAGATCAAGGGAGAAACAATGTCCAACACCTTTGAAATTTTAATGGATCAGCTGGATATGCCGCTGGAGATGCGATCTTCC
>OGJO01001149.1_pt1 | contig 11407 bp, 8 predicted proteins | sample 1572121 | NCBI WGS metagenome assembly OGJO01 (sample SAMEA2582081, study PRJEB24529) | metagenome | biome: Human gut stool | place: China | collected 2011
TCTGGCGGGCGGTGATGCCCTTGTTGACCATCTCCATGATGGCCATACCGGCGTGCTTGGCCAGAAGGATCCGCTGGCTTTCCACGGCGGGAATGGTGCCGTTGCCGGGGAGGCCCATGCCCAGCAGCTCCGTCATGCAGTTCATGGAGTTGGCGGTATACATCCCGGAGCAGGAGCCGCAGGTGGGACAGGCGTTTTCCGTATAATCCGCCACCCCGGCCTCGTCCAGCTTTCCGGCGTGATACGCCCCCACCGCCTCAAACATATGGCTCAGGCAGGTGCGGCGGCCATCCTTGAGGCGGCCCGCCAGCATGGGGCCGCCGGAGCAGAAGATGGTGGGGATATTCAGCCGCGCCGCCGCCATCAGCAGGCCCGGCACGTTCTTGTCGCAGTTGGGGATCATCACAAGGCCGTCAAACTGATGGGCCATGACCATGGCCTCCGTGGAATCTGCGATGAGGTCCCGGGTCACCAGAGAATACTTCATCCCCACATGGCCCATGGCGATGCCGTCGCACACGGCGATGGCCGGAAACATCACCGGCGTGCCGCCTGCGGCCCGGATACCGGCCTTTACAGCCTCGGCGATCTTGTCCAGCCCCATGTGGCCGGGGACGATCTCGTTATAGGAACTGACCACGCCGATGAGGGGCCGGGAAAGCTCCTCATCGGTATAGCCCAGCGCGTAAAGCAGGCTGCGGTTGGGCGTCCGCTCCACGCCGGTCTTGATCTGTTCAGAACGCATACGCTTCTCCTCCCCTCGGTTCAGTTGGAGGCGGTATCCAGATCCTTGTCGCCGCCCCAGATCATGTTGCGGCGCAGCTCCTCGCCCACCTGCTCCATGGGGTGCTTGGCCAGCTGGTCCCGCTTGGAGTTGAAGAAGGTGCGGCCCCGGCTCTTGTTCTCCGCGATCCAGCGGCCGGCAAAGGTGCCGTCCTGAATGTCCGCCAGCACCGCCCGCATCCGGGCCTTGGTCTCCTCGTGAGGCAGTACACGGGGGCCGGAGACGTACTCGCCGAACTCGGCGGTATCGGAGATGGAGTAATTCATGGCGGCCACGCCGCCCTTGTTGATGAGGTCGATGATGAGCTTCATCTCGTGGATGCACTCGAAATAGGCGTTCTCCGGGGCGTAACCGGCTTCCACCAGCGTCTCGAAGCCGCACTGCATCAGATCTACCACACCGCCGCACAGAACGGTCTGCTCGCCGAAGAGGTCGGTCTCGGTCTCGTCGTGGAAGGTGGTCTCCATCACACCGGCGCGGGCACCGCCGATGCCGGCGATGTAGGCCAGCGCGATCTCGTAGGCCCGGCCGGTGGCGTTCTGCTCCACGGCCACCAGGCAGGGCACGCCCTTGCCGTTGACATAGGTGGAGCGGACGGTGTGGCCGGGGCCCTTGGGGGCGATCATGATGACGTCCACATTCTTGGGTGCGGTGATGGTCTTGAAGTGGATGTTGAAGCCGTGTGCAAAGGCCAGAGCCTTGCCCTCGGTCATGTAGGGTGCAACCTGCTTGTTGTAGATGTCGGCGCACAGCTCATCGGGCACCAGCATCATGACGACGTCGCCAGCCTTGGCAGCCTCTTCGACTTCCATGACCTTGAAGTTGTCGTGGGTGGCGGCGAACTCGGAAGCCTTCTCCCAGTGTGCAGAGCCTTTGCGCAGGCCGACGACGACGTTGACGCCGCTCTCGGCCAGGTTCTCGGAATGGGCGTGGCCCTGGCTGCCGAAGCCGATGACAGCGACGGTCTTGCCGTCCAGCACACCGAGGTTGCAGTCGGAATCGTAATATTTCTTGATGGCCATGGTAGTTGTTCTCCTTTTGCTTTTCTATAAAATTGAGTTTCAATCAAACAGCTTAATTCGTGGGTCTGTCTTCGTACAACCTCTGCGTCCATGCGAAGGCGAGACGGAGAGGTCAATGGCACGTCGTTCCCGGCAGGGGCAGCTGTGCGTCGCGCACTTCCTGCGGGGGTTTCTGTATGTGCTGGTGCATCCCGCCGCGTTCCAGCGCGGTGACGCCGGTGCGGCACAGTTCGAGGATGGTGTAATCCGCGAACATCTTCAGGAAGGCGTCGATCTTTTCGGGCTTGCCGATCAGTTCAAAGACCATGCTGTCCGGGGACAGGTCGATGATCTTGGCCTTGTAGATGCTGCCCACCTCCCGCAGCTCCGCGCGGTTGTGGACATCGGCGGCGACCTTGAGCAGCAACAGCTCCCGCTCCAGCGCGTTCTCGTGGTTGAGCACGAAGACCTGGCGGGTGACTTCCAGCCGCTCGGTCTGGAGAATGAGCTGGTTCAGCTCCTTTTCGGTGCCGGACACCGCGACCGTGATACGGCTGACGGTGGGATCGTTGGTGGCGGAAACGGTCAGGCTGTCGATGTTGAAGCCGCGGCGGCAGAACAGGTTGGACACACGGGCCAGAACGCCGCTCTGGTTGTCCACCAGCAGACTGATGACTCTGCGTTTGGATTCCATGGTGCGTTCCTCCTTACTTCATGATGATATCGTTGATGTCGCCGCCGCCGGGGATCATGGGCAGGACCTTTTCGTCCTTGTCGATGATGCACTCGATCCAGGTGGGGCCTTTGCGCTTCATCGCTTCGGCAAAGGCGGACTGGAACTCGGCGAGATTCTGGCAGCGGTATCCCTTCAGGCCAAAGCCCTCGGCCAGCTTGACGAAGTCGGTGTGGCGGTGGGGGTCGGTCTGGGAGTAGCGCTTGCCGTAGAACGCGCTCTGCCACTGGCGGACCATGCCCAGCACCTGATTATTGAAGATGACCGTGATGATGGGCAGCTCGTAGCTGACCGCCGTGCAGGCCTCGTTGAGGTTCATGTGGAAGGAGCCGTCGCCCGTGAACATGACCACCCGCTGGTCGCGGCCCAGCGCCATCTGTGCGCCGATGGCTGCACCGTAGCCGAAGCCCATGGTGCCCAGGCCGCCGCTGGTGATGAAGCCGCGGCTCTTGGTGTGGCGGATGTACTGTGCCGCCCACATCTGGTGCTGGCCCACGTCGGTGACGTAGACAGCCTCCGGGCCGCACTGGCTGCACACCTCGCCGATGACCTGATGGGGCATCAGGCGGGACGCGTCGGACACGGGATGATAATCCTGCGCCTGCCACTCGCGGATCATGGCCATCCACTCCGGGTGCTTTGCCTCCTGGATGAGGGGGAGCATCCCGCCCAGCACGTAGGCGGCATCGCCGGAGATGGCCAGATCCACATCCACGTTCTTGCCCAGCTCGCTGGGGTCGATGTCGATCTGGATGATGGTGGCATTTTTCGCAAAGGTCTTGGGGTTCAGGGCCACACGGTCCGAGAAGCGGGTGCCCAGCGCGATGAGGACATCACAATCGGCCACGGCCCGGTTGGAGGTGTAGCAGCCGTGCATTCCCACCATGCCGATGTTCATCGGGTCGCCGTAGGGCACGACGCCTGCCGCCATCAGGGTGTAGGTGGCGGGGATCTCCGCTTTGTGGATGAGGTCCCGCAGGGGCTGGCAGGAGGCTGCGCTCCGCACACCGCCGCCAAAGTAGACCAGAGGCCGCTTGGCCGCATTGATGAGGTCGGCGGCCCACTTGACCTGTTCTTCGTTGTACGTGGTCACGGTGCGGATCTTTTCCGGCTGCTTGGGGGTGAACTCGCAGACCGCAGCGGTCACATCCTTGGGAATGTCCACGAGGACGGGGCCTTTGCGGCCGCTCTGCGCAATGCGGAACGCGGCCCGCATGGTATCGGCCAGGTCTTCGACCCTGCGTACGGTGAAATTGTGCTTGGTGATGGGCATCGTGATGCCCTCGATGTAGGCTTCCTGAAAGCTGTCCGTGCCAAGGCTCGCCGTGGCGACGTTGCCGGTGAAGGCGACCATGGGCACCGAGTCCATGTAGGCCGTGGCAATGCCGGTGACGAGGTTGGTGGCACCCGGCCCGCTGGTGGCCAGCACCACGCCGGTACGGCCGGTGGCGCGGGCATAACCGTCTGCCGCATGGGAGGCGCCCTGCTCGTGGGCGGTCAGCACATGGGTGATGCGGTCGGCGTTCTTGTACAGCTCATCGTAAAGGTTCAGCACTGCGCCGCCGGGGTAACCGAAGATGGTATCCACCCCCTGCTCGCAGAGCACCTCAACAAAAATCTGCGAACCATTCAACTGCATGTCTTGTCTCTCCTGTTTCCTGTCTCTTTTCCAACTCTACACTTTCAAAATTCCCTCAGATACGTCAAATTTCGCATCCTACATCCTCAGTGGAACGTTGGGTCAATTATACTATAAATCGGTCAGATGTCAAACAATGTTTTGTAAAGTGAATCACTCGAAAGATGAAGATAATTAAACACAGGGTTGCACTGAGCCTGCAACAGCGGTATAATTTTGGTACATTCGTTAAATGTAAGAGGGAAAAGGCTATGAAACTTCGTGAATGGAACGCCCGGCTGCACGGGCTTGTGATCTTCCGCGCCCTGCTGGAAGACCCGGTGGTGGCCAAATTATTGGACCTGACCGACCGGATGGAAGCGGGCACCCGCAGCATGGGCCCGGTGTGCGACGCCGTGGCGGCCTTTGAGGCAGCTTTGTTTGAGCAGACCACCAATCTGGGCGAGTATCTTGCCAATGCGGTGCTGGAGACCGAGACGGTCTGTGTGCGGCAGGCTGCGGCGGGCGGCATCGCGCCGGTGATGCAAAAGGCACTGGACAGTGAACTGAGCTTTTTGCAGGAGCTTTGCCGCCTGACGCTGGATGAGCTGTTCCAGACGGCTTATTCCGAACAGGCCCAGCGGCCAGAACTGGCCTTCCTGCCCCGGTGGGAGACGAAGGACATCGACCTGGCAGCGGCTTACGCCCAGCGGATGCAGGAGGCCGGGAAAAAGGGTTACGGCATGTTTGCCAAACACCATGTCTTCACGGTGGAGAACGGGCGTCTGGTGCCGGTCAAGTACCCGGACCCCCAGCGCCTGTCCGAACTGCCCGGTTACGAGGGCGAGCGGGAAAAGGTCATCGCCAACACCAAAGCTCTGCTGGCCGGGATGCCGGCCAACAACGTCCTGCTGTACGGTGACGCGGGCACCGGCAAATCGAGCGCGGTCAAGGCCATCGCCAATGAGTTCGCGCCCGACGGCCTGCGTCTGGTGGAGGTCAAGAAGAACCAGCTCTATCAGATCCCAGACCTGATGGACAAGCTGGCGGCGAACCCGCTCAAGTTCATCTTCTTCATCGACGACCTGAGCTTCACCGCTAACGACGACAACTTCGCAGCCCTCAAGGCCATCCTCGAAGGCAGCGTGGGCGGCCGGGCCAGAAACATTGCAGTCTATGCGACCTCCAACCGCCGCCACCTCATCAAGGAGACCATGACCGACCGCACCGGTGATGACATCCACGAGGCCGACACCCGGCAGGAGCTGATGAGCCTGTCGGCCCGCTTCGGCCTCACCGTGACCTTCCAGCGGCCCGAAAAGGCCCGCTTTGAGGCCATCCTCACCGAGCTGGCCAGACAGCACGACATCCGGATGCCGATGGACCAGCTCCTCGTCAAGGCCGAGGCGTTCGCCATCCGCGCCGGTGGCCGCAGCCCCCGCGTGGCCAAGCAGTTCATCGAGCAGTGCGAGAGCGGCGTACAGAAGTAAGAACAAGCAAGAAAGGCAGTGCCCATGCGGGCACTGCCTTTTTGCAATAAAATCAAACGCGCTCGGCGACGAGCTGGAAACCGGCCTTGGTCAGCTCCGTGCGGATCTGCTCGATCTGCGCATGGTCGCGGGTCTCCAATGCCAGCTTGAGGAAGCAGCTGGAGATGGGCATGTTGGGGTCGGAGCCATCGTGCAGGACGGAGACGACGTTGCTGCCGCAGCGGGAGACGATCTCGGCCACCTTCTTGAGCTGGCCGGGCTTGTCCTCCAGTGCGATGGTCAGGTTGGCTTTGCGGCCGCTCATAACCAGACCGCGGGTGATGACGCGGTTGAGGATGTTCACGTCGATGTTGCCGCCGGAGATGACGCAGACGACCTTTTTGCCCTCGATGGGCAGCTTGTGGAAGAGGGCGGCTGCCACGGGCACTGCACCGGCCCCCTCGGCGACGAGTTTCTGGTTCTCCATCAGGGAGAGGATGGCGGCTGCGGTCTCATCCTCGGTCACGGTCACGATGTCGTCCACATACTCCTCGCAGAGCTGGTAAGTCAGCTCACCGGGGGTCTTGACCTGGATGCCGTCCGCGAAGGTGGAGGCAGCGGAGAGGGTCTGGTATTTGTGCTCGTGGAGGGAGCGGTACATGCTGGGGGCACCCTCGGCCTGAACGCCGTAGACCTTGACGTCCGGCTTGAGGCTCTTGATGGCAAAGGCCACGCCGGAGATGAGGCCGCCGCCGCCCACAGGCACGATGACCGCATCCACATCGGGCAGCTGGTCCAAGATCTCCAGACCGATGGTGCCCTGACCCGCGATGACCTGTTCGTCGTCGTAGGGGTGGATGAAGGTCATGCCGGTCTCGGCCTGCAGCTCGACGGCCTTGTCGTGGGCGTCGTCGTAGGTGCCGGGCACGAGGCAGACCTCTGCGCCCAGGCTCTTGGTGTTCTCCACCTTCATGATGGGCGCACCGTCCGGCATACAGACGATGCTTTTGATGCCCCGGCGGGTCGCGGCCAGCGCCACACCCTGGGCGTGGTTGCCTGCCGAGCAGGCGATGACGCCTTTTTCGCTCTCCTCTTTGGAGAGCTGGCTGATCTTATAATAGGCACCGCGCACCTTGAAGCTGCCGGTGGCCTGCAGGTTCTCGGTCTTCAGGTAGAGCTGGCAGTCCTTGGAGAGCTTGGGGGCCTCGATGAGGTCGGTCTTGCGGGCAACATCCTTGAGCACGAAAGCGGCATGGTAAACTTTATCCAGAGTCAACATCGTTCGTTCCTATCCTTTGTTCCATAAATGTGATGCAATAAAGTATAGGATACCAAAAGTCTTTTGTCAAATGAAAGGATTTCACGATTTGACCGGCTGGGGTGACGAAGCGCCAGGAACCGCAAAAAAGCGACGCCGCGCGGCGTCGCTTTTTTGTAGAGGTTCAGATCTCGGCCAGAATGGCGTCGCCCATGCCGGAGCAGCCGACACAGGTGCAGCCGTCGCTCATGTTGTCGGCAGTGCGGATGCCCTTGTCCAGCACCTTGCTCACCGCGTTCTCGATGGCGTCTGCCTCTTCGGCCAGACCGAAGGAGTAACGCAGCATCATGGCGGCGGAGAGGATGCAGGCGGTGGGGTTGACGATGTCCTTGCCGGCAATATCGGGGGCGGAGCCGTGGATGGGCTCATACAGGCCGCGGGTGCCGTCGCCCAGCGAGGAGGAAGGGATCATGCCGATGGAGCCGGTGATCATCGAAGCCTCGTCGGAAAGGATGTCGCCGAACATGTTCTCGGTGACGATGACATCGAACTGCGCGGGGTTCTTGACGATCTGCATGGCGCAGTTGTCCACGAACATCTCACTGTACGCGACGTCCGGATATTCGGCCTGCAGCCGGTGCATGACCGAGCGCCAGAGGCGGCTGGTGTCCAGCACGTTGGCCTTGTCCACGCAGCAGAGCTTCTTGCGGCGCTTTCGGGCCGTCTCGAAGCCGATGCGGCCGATGCGCTCGATCTCGTGCTCTGCGTAGGGCATGGAGTCGATGGCCTGCTTCTCGCCGTTTTCGAGGGTGTGGGTCTCATGCGAGCCGAAGTACACGCCGCCGATGAGCTCCCGCACGATGAGAAAGTCGATGCCCTGGGCCACGATCTCCGGCTTCAAGGGGCTGGCCGGGGCCAGCTGGGGCCAGATCTTGGCCGGGCGGTTGTTGGCGTACAGCCCCATCCCGGCGCGCAGGCGGAGCAGGCCCTTTTCGGGGCGCTGCTCACCGGGCAGGCCCTCCCACTTGGGGCCGCCCACGGCACCCAGCAGGACGCTGTCCGCAGCCAGGCACTTGTCCAGCTCGTGCTGGGGGAGCGGGTCGCCGTATTTGTCGATGGCCTCGCCGCCCATGGCAGCATCGGTGTAGTGGAAGGTGTGGCCATACTTCTCGGCCACTTGATCGAGGACGCGGAGCGTCTGCTTCACGATCTCCGGGCTGGAGCAGTCGCCCCAGATGACAGCAATGTTTTTTTCCATTGGGTTCTCCTTTCGGCTGATCCCTCTCAGTCTCGCTTTGCTCGACAGCTCTCCCGAAGGGGGAGCTGGCACGAAGTGCCTGAGAGGGTCACTTCGTCAGCGACTTCATCAGGCCACCGTCGGCGATGATCTTCTGGATAAAGGGCGGGAAGGGTTCGGCCTGGAAGGTCTGGCCGGTGGTCTTGTCGGTGATGACGCCGGTGTCGAAGTCCACATGGACCTCGTCGCCTGCGGCGATGGCGTCGGCGGCTTCGGGGCACTCCATGATGGGCAGGCCGATGTTGATGCTGTTGCGGTAGAAGATGCGGGCAAAGCTCTTGGCGATGACCACCGAGATGCCGGCGGTCTTGATGGCCAGCGGGGCGTGCTCACGGGAGGAGCCGCAGCCGAAGTTCCAGCCGCCGACCATGATGTCGCCCGTGTGGACATTGTGCACGAAGTCCTTGTCGATGTCCTCCATGCAGTGGGCGGCCAGCTCTTTGGCGTCGGGGGTGTTCAGGTAGCGGGCCGGGATGATGACGTCGGTGTCCACATTGTCCGGGTATTTGAAAACGGAGCCGTTTGCGTTGTTCATGGTGTTTCTCCTCTCTTAGACCGTGCGGGGATCGGTGATATAGCCGGTGAGGGCGCTGGCAGCGGCGGTAGCCGGGGATGCCAGATAGACCTCGCTCTTCACATGGCCCATGCGGCCCACGAAGTTGCGGTTGGTGGTGGAGACGCAGCGTTCGCCCTCGGCCAGAATGCCCATGTAGCCGCCCAGGCAGGGGCCGCAGGTGGGGGTGGAGACGATGCAGCCCGCATCAATGAAGGCAGTGGTCCAGCCGCGCAGGATGCACTCCTTGTAAACGGCCATGGTGGCGGGGATGATGATGCCGCGCACCCCCTTGGCGATGTGTCGGCCTTTGAGGATGTTGTAGGCGGCTTCCATGTCTTCCAGACGGCCGTTGGTGCAGCTGCCAATGACGACCTGGTCAATTTTGATCGTTTTGCCCTCGGCGGCGGGGTGGGTGTTCTCCGGCAGATGGGGGTAGCTGACGGTGGGTTCGAGCTGGGAAAGGTCGATCTCGATGGTCTGCTCGTACACGGCATCCGGGTCGGCCTCGTAAAAGACCGGCTCGCGCTGGCTGCGGCCCTTGAGGTAGGCTCTGGTGGTCTCGTCCACGGGGAAGATGCCGTTCTTGGCACCGGCCTCGATGGCCATGTTGCAGACGCACAGGCGGTCGTCCATGGTCAGGGAAGCCACGCCGGGGCCGGTGAACTCCATGGACTTGTACAGCGCGCCGTCCACGCCGATCTGACCGATGATGTGGAGGATGAGGTCTTTGCCGGAGACGCGGGGGCCAAACTTGCCCTTGAGCACGAACCGGATGGCGGCAGGCACCTTGAACCATGCCATGCCGGTGGCCATGCCCGCAGCCATGTCGGTGGAGCCAACGCCGGTGGAGAAGGCACCCAGCGCACCGTAGGTGCAGGTGTGGCTGTCGGCACCGATGACGCAGTCACCGGCGGTCACGATGCCTTTTTCGGGCAGGAGGGCGTGTTCGATGCCCATCTGACCGACATCGTAGAAATTGAGAATGTCGTATTTGTTGGCGAACTCACGGCACTGCTTGGACTGGGTGGCGCTCTTGATATCCTTGTTGGGGACGAAGTGGTCCAGCACGATGGCGATGTGCTCTTTGTCGAACACGCCGTCAAAGCCTGCCTTCTCGAACTCGTTGATGGCAACGGGGGTGGTGATGTCGTTGCCCAGCACGAGATCCAGCTTTGCGTTGATGAGCTGGCCTGCCTTGACCTCGGCCAGACCGGCATGTGCGGCTAAAATCTTCTGCGTCAGGGTCATTCCCATGGTGGTACTCTCCTTTTATGTGATATCTGCTGTTTGCCCTCTCGGTCTGCGAAGCAGACCGAGAGGGCAAGGCCTTTTACTTACCATTGATCGCACTCACCAGCGCCTTGATGCCGGCGACGATGATGTCGGTGTCGGTGCCGGCACCCCAGGTCATGCTGCTATCGCCCCAGGCCAGGCCGACATAGGAGGCGGCACGGGAGGTGGAGCCTTCGTCCAGGCTGTGTTCGGAGTAGGCTTCGAGGTGGAAGTCCATCCCGGTCGCGCTCTGGATGGCGTTGGCCACGGCGTCCAGACGGCCGTTGCCCACCGAGGTGACGACCTTGCGCTGGCCGTTCAGCTCCAGCGTGACGGTCGCGGTGATGCCGTCCACCTGAGCGAAGTGTGCCTCGATGACCGAGAGCGGCTTGTTTTTATTGAGGAAGCTCTCCTCGAAGATGCGGAGCACTTCGGAAGCGCTCAGCTCCTTGTGGCTGTGGTCGGAGACGTTCTTGACCTTGTAGCCCAGGTCTTCGCGCATCTTGGGGGGCAGGTTGTAGCCGTAGTTCTGCTCCAGCACAAAGCCGATGCCGCCCTTGCCGCTCTGGCTGTTGATGCGGATGACATCGGCGTCGTAGGTGCGGCCGATGTCGTGCGGGTCGATGGGGATGTAGGGGCAGGTCCAGCGGTGTTCGCCGTGCTCCTTGCGGTAGGCCATGCCCTTGGCGATGGCGTCCTGATGGCTGCCGGAGAAGGCCGCAAAGACCAGCTGGCCCGCATAGGGGGTGCGCTCGTAGATGTGCATCCGGGTCACACGCTCATAGGTGGCGCAGATGTCCGGCATGTTGGAGAAATCGAGTTTGGGGTCCACGCCGTGGCTGTACATGTTCATGGCCAGAGTGACGGCATCGACGTTGCCGGTGCGCTCGCCGTTGCCGAACAGGCAGCACTCCACGCGCTGTGCACCAGCCAGCACGGCCAGCTCGGCACAGGCTACGCCGGTGCCGCGGTCGTTGTGGGGGTGGGTGGAGATGATGACGCTGTCGCGGTGCTTGAGGTGCTTGTCGCAGTACTCGATCTGGTTTGCGTAGACGTGCGGCATGCTCATCTCAACGGTGACGGGCAGGTTGATGATCATCGGGCGGTCGGGCGTCGGCTCCATGATGTCCAGCACGGCGTTGCAGACCTCGACGGCATAATCGACCTCGGTGCCGGTGAAGCTCTCCGGGCTGTACTCGAACAGGAAGTTGCCCTCGTACTCCTGACTGAGCTGCTTGACCAGCCGGGCACCGTCGGTGGCGATCTTCTTGATCTCTTCCTTGCTCTTATGGAACACCTGCTCACGCTGGGCCACGGAAGTGGAGTTGTAGAAGTGGATGACCGCGCGGGGCGCGCCCTTGACGGCCTCGAAGGTGCGGCGGATGATGTGGTCGCGGCACTGGGTCAGCACCTGCACGG
>OGJO01001150.1_pt1 | contig 11407 bp, 6 predicted proteins | sample 1572121 | NCBI WGS metagenome assembly OGJO01 (sample SAMEA2582081, study PRJEB24529) | metagenome | biome: Human gut stool | place: China | collected 2011
GCGGTGCGCTGGTTGTCGCCGGTGAGCATCACGACCCGGATGCCCATGTTCTGCAGCTGACGGATGGCTTCGGGGCTGTCCTCCTTGATGGTGTCGGCCACGGCGATAACGCCCAGCAGACGGCCTGCGCCGCCGAAGAAGAGGGGAGTCTTGCCCTCAGAGGCCAGCTTTTCAGCCTGCTGTGCCAGTGCGGCGGGCAGGGTGAGCTTGGTCTGGATGAAGGCGGCATTGCCGGCGTAGATGTCCATGCCGTTCAGCTTGGCCGTCAGACCGTTGCCCGGCAGGGCCGCGAAGTCAGTGACTTCCGGGGGAGTGATGGCCTTTGTCTCGGCGTCGGCCAGAACTGCCTTTGCCAGAGGATGCTCGCTGCGGCTTTCCAGCGCTGCGGCCAGCGTCAGCAGCTCTGTCTCGGAGACGCCTTCAGCGGGCAGCAGGTCGGTGACGCGGGGTGCGCCCTCGGTGATGGTGCCGGTCTTGTCCAGCGCCACGATCTGGGTGCGGCCTGCGGCTTCCAGCGAGGCGGCAGTCTTGAAGAGGATGCCGTTCTTGGCGCCGAGGCCATTGCCCACCATAATAGCCACAGGTGTTGCAAGGCCCAGTGCGCAGGGGCAGCTGATGACCAGAACGGAGATGCCGCGTGCCAGCGCATAGCCCAGCTCATGGCCCAGCAGCAGCCAGACGATGGTGGTCACGACGGCAATGGAGATGACCGCCGGGACGAAGAAGCCCGACACGGTGTCAGCGATCTTGGCGATAGGAGCTTTGGTGGCGGCGGCATCGCTGACCATCTTGATGATCTGAGCCAGCGTGGTATCCTCGCCCACGCGGGTGGCCTCGCAGCGGAGGAAGCCCGACTGATTGGTGGTGGCGGCGCTGACTTTGTCGCCGACGGCCTTGTCCACCGGGATGCTCTCGCCGGTCAGGGCGCTCTCATTGACTGCGCTGGTGCCTTCCAGCACCACGCCGTCCACCGGAATATTCTCGCCGGGGCGGACCACAAAGACGTCACCCTTCTGCACGTCGGCGATGGCCACGGTCACTTCTGCGCCGTCCCGCACCAGCGTGGCGGTCTTGGGGGCCAGCTTCATCAGGCTCTTGAGGGCGTCGGTGGTCTTGCCCTTGGAGCGGGCTTCCAGCATCTTGCCCACCGTGATAAGGGTCAGGATCATGGCGGCAGACTCGAAGTAGAACTCCATCATATAGTGCATAACGAGCTCGTCGTTGCCGTCCACCTGAGCGCGGGTCATGGCGAAGAGGGCGTAAGTGCTCCACACGAAGCTTGCCATGGAGCCGAGGGCCACCAGCGTATCCATGTTGGGTGCGCCGTGGATGAGGCCCTTGAATCCGTTGATGAAGAACTTCTGGTTGATGACCATCACGATGCCCGCCAGCAGCAGCTGGACAAGGCCCATGGCGACGTGGTTGCCATCGAACCAGTGGGGCAGGGGCCAGCCCCACATCATGTGGCCCATGGAGAAGTACATCAGCACCAGCAGGAAGCCCAGCGAGGCAATGAGGCGGCGCTTGAGCTTCGGTGTCTCGTGGTCGGCCAGTGCGTCGAGGTCGGCGCTGGCGTCCGAAGTCTTACTGGCAGAGGCATTCTTCGGGCTTGCGCCGTAGCCTGCCTCCTGCACCGCCGAGAGGATGGCGGCAGGGGAGGCTGTGCCTTCCACGCCCATGGAGTTTGTCAGAAGGCTCACCGAGCAGCTCGTGACGCCCGGCACCTTCTTCACGGCCTTTTCCACCCGGGCAGAGCAGGCCGCGCAGCTCATGCCCGTGACATTGTATTGTTCCATTGCGGATTCCTTTCCCTCTTATAGGATGCCCGGAACGGGATCATTTCATGAGCCGGGGCAGCAGCTGCAGCAGTTCGTCCAGCTTCTGCGTCTCGCCGGCTTTCAAATCGTCGGCCACGCAGGTGCGGATGTGCTGGCCCAGCAGCTCTTTGGAAAAGCCGTTCAGTGCAGCGTTCACCGCAGCCACCTGCACCAGAATATCGGCGCAGTAGACGTCCTTGTCCAGCATCGTGTGGATGCCGCGCACCTGGCCCTCAATGCGGCTCAGCCGGTTGGCAAGGGCGCGGTACTCCTCAGGGGTACGGTCCTTGTGGCGGCAGCAGGAGGGAGCAGTGTCCTTTTCGGCAGGCTCAGTGGCGCAGCAGGGCTTTTTTTCAGCATCAGTCATAGCAGATGACTCCTTTCCGGGTGTATCAGTGTGAAGAGGAAACGTACCCTGTGGGGGTAAATCTCCTGACACTCTGATTTTACCACTTAGGGGTATCTGTTTCAAGCGGGTAGGATACGCTAACTGTGAAAACTTTGTGAAAACAAAAGCCCCGAAATGCAGAAACGGGAGCCTCCCGGTAAAGGAAAGCTCCCGTTTCTGTTTAGGATAGGAAAGAGAATGTCATAAATAGGGGGAGGGGGTCACAGATTGGTGTAACCCATCAGATAGCGGTCCACCTCGGCGGCGCAGTCGCGGCGTCCCTCTTATATGGTATAACAGAAAAGGCGTCCCAGATGGGTCGGCGAAGACTCATCTGGAACGCCCTTGTTCCGGATAACAAGAATATTATACAAAGATGCTGAAAAAGATTCAAGTGACAGCTGCACCAAATGTGGGTACACCGGCCCTCTTTTTTCTTGTTCAAAACAGACACACCCGGTGGGAAAAAGTATGGCTTATCAAGGCCGCGCTTTCCGATGGGTCGATGGATAAATCGCTCATGCCGCTGCACGGAAGATGTGGCCCAGCGGCCTTTTTGTGAGAAATGACAAATATTCGTCCGAAAGATTGTTGACAAAAGCCATTGAAAAACCTATAGGGGGGGGGGGGAAAATAAAAGAAGGAAAAACCACGAAACAGGAGGTAAAAATTATGCGGTTACGGAAAAATATGAAGCGGACGGCAGCTGCCGTCCTGGCCCTGAGCATGGCAGTGTCGGCAGTTGCTGCCCCGGCCTCGGCTGCTTACATCTGTGATGTGAGTCAGGGCAACGTGGAAGTCTCTGTGGATACTGAGGGCAATAAGAGCATCAAGGTCGGCGGTGTGGCTGTCAAGGACAATGGTGACGGCAAAGATGAGATCATCATCACCGGCGACAACACCAAGCCCACCGCAAGCCTGAACGCAGCGGAAGAGAACGCCGCTGAGCCCGGCTCTCTGGAGCTGCTGGCCCCGGAGGACGAGGAGAAGGAGGGCGAGAAGAAGCCCGCCGAGAACTCTGACGAGGCCGAAAAGCCCGGCGAGAACGCTGGAGAAGCCGAGAAGGCCGGTGAACCTAGCTCTCTGGAGCTGCTGGCTCCGGAGGATGAGGAGAAGCAGGCCCAGCAGAAGTCCACCGACTCTCAGGAGCCGGAACAGACCGAAAAGACCTCCGATCAGGTGATCGAGTACGACCAGTATGACGCCGAGGCCCAGAAGGAGGCCGCAAAGCCTGCCGCAAAGCCTGCCGCTAAGCCTGCCGCCAAGCCTGCTGCGGAGCAGGAGACCGGGGAGAAAAAGACCGCTGAGGAGAAGTCCTACGAGGACACCAACGCCCCCACCTCCATTACCGAAAAGGCTCAGGCTGCCGCCCGCAATGTGGTATCGATCATCAATAATTTTACTACTCCTCTGAAGGTCATCCTCCGTGACCTGAAGGTGGATGCAGGGGAGACGACCCAGAACGCTGTGACCGTTTCCGGTAGTGGCAATGTGACGCTGGAGCTGGACGGCAAGAATGAGCTGAAGGGTGGCAGCTACTGGAGCAAGGATGATAGTACAGATACCGATCTCAGTGGAGGTCATGGCCTGCACGCTCAAGGTAACGGTACGCTGACCATCCAGGACGAAGACAAAGACGGCAGCCTCACCGCTGCGGGTGGAGATGTTGAGACCTCAAGCCTTGGTTTCACAATGAATGGCCAATGGCTTAAAGGCGGTGATGGCATCCGTGCCAGCAATCTCACGGTGTCCGGTGCTGAGATCAAGGCCGAGGGCGGCAATTCCAAGGTGACAGGAACATCGGATATGGCGTCCGGTGGTGGAGCTGGCATCCGAGTGGATAAGGGAATGGCCAAGCTCCTTGGTGGTGCCCACATTACCGCAAAGGGCGGCGATGTATACTCAGAATCTCAGAGAGACGTAACCGGCGGTACCGGAATTTCGATAGGTGCAAATGCAGAGATCGAGGGAGTTTCGATCTCCGCTGCAGGTGGAAGTGCAGAGGGAAAGAAGTATGCACGATCCGGTAGCGCAATGGATCTTTACGGAAATTATATGCAATATACTCTGAGCATGAAGGATTCTGCGCTGGAACTCACCGGAGGGAACGCGAAAGCAGAAGGGGAAGTCAGTAAGGGCCCAGTGCTCTCGGAGATGTATCATGACAACCCCACATTGAAGAACCTGACGATTACGGCTGTGGAAGGGAAAACAAAGGCCTCTAAGGGAGGGTTTAATGGCGGTCTTTTGTATTTTAATGGCGGTACTCGTGAGGTAGGCGGCAACAGCACCATTACCCTTGTGGGAACAAGGACGGACGGACTCGTTGCAAAAGACAACACCGTAGTCAACCTGTATGTTCCTGAGGGCGAGACGCTGAAGAAAGCCGATTCCGTAGACAAAATCAGTGCCGACGAAACGGGAAAGGTCAATATCTACGAAAACGCCACCACCACCAAAAACGAGGACGGCAGCATTACCGTCACAGGTGACCTGGTCGGCATCAAGCAGGACGGCCACAGCTACGAGCTGACGGCTACGGTAGAGCCCACCTGCACCACCCCGGGCAAGCGGGTCTACACCTGCACCACCCATGAGGACGAGACCTACGAAGAGATCATCAGTGATGCACTGGGCCACCACTTTGTGAATGGCGTCTGCACCCGCTGCGGCGCACCCGAGAGCAATGGAGGCTCCTCCGCTGTCACCCTGACCGTTACCGGGGCAGGGGCCTACGAGACCTCCATTGCCGATGGCCGGTATGTTGTGGCAGTGCCTGCTGAGGCTGCGGTGCTTTCCGGCTCTCTGAGCAACCTGAAGGAGCTGAAGGCTCAGGGCGCAGACACCATCGTGTTCCGCACCCAGCTCCGTGAGACCGCCCTGAACATCGACAGTATGCTGTCTCTGGGCGTGGACGGCACCCTCTTTACCCTCACCCACAACGGTGAGGGCGCAGAGCTGACGGTGGGCGGTTTTGCACACAACGAGCTTATCCACTAAAACGCTATCCCCCCCTGCCCCCGGCACGTTCCGCATGGTGCCGGGGGCTTTTTTGCGCCGGGAGGGGCGGAGGTTCAAAATTTTTTCATAATTCACTTGACAACAGGGTTTGTATGTAGTATACTCCACAGCAACCTAACAAACATATATACAAAGTGGGTTTGTGCCAAATGGGAGGAACATCATGAGAGAGCGAATGTGTTGACAGACAAAAACGACTCTGGCTGTGGGCCTCGGCCTCATCGTGGGCCTTGTGTTCAAGGGCCACCACACCTATGTCGCCGCTGTGGGTACCATCTACGCCCACGTCGTTTCGGCTGTGGTCATCCCGCTGCTGATCTTCAGCATCATTTCCAGCATTGCTGATATGGCTCGTACTGCCGCCAATGTCGTCGGCGCTGCCGCCGCTACCACCCTTGTGGCTGCCACCGAAGGCCAGCTGGACAAGGCTGTGTACAATGGCGAGGTCGAAGCACCTGCTGCCGAGGCAGTCTGAGCACTTTTCAAAGTGCTTTTGAAACGAAAATTCAGACGAATAAAGTAAAATAACGTCCGGATAGCCCACTGTGCCGAGAAAGCATAGCGGGCTGTTTTCTTTATAAAAGAAAGATGCAGCACGAAACTGTGCGCGGTAAAAGTACAAGTAATACTTATTTCACCTGAACTGTACTTCAAATGAATACACATCAAGGGCAAAACTATACAAAATTCAAATCAAAATTTTGGTGTGCAGTTGGGCAAACTACAGAAATCGTTGGGTCGAGAGGATTAATTTGGCAAAAAGTCTTTTCTTTCGGCGGTGGACGATGTATAATGCCGCCAAGGCACAAGGGTGTGCAGAAAGCTCCAGAGGGGGAGCAGAACACCTTGTGCATTTTTCAGAAACAGTCGCTTTAATATATTAAAGCGGTGTTAGAGAGGGGAAAAGATATTATGAGATTCGATCGTCGTATTTCGCGCCGCAGCTTTCTGGCAGCAGCAGGCGTATCCGCAGCAGCTCTGGCCCTGACGGCCTGCGGCGGCTCCGGCTCCACGGCAGCGTCTACCGCTGCCTCCACCGGTGCTTCCAGCGCAGCTGGCACTGCCGCAGGCGGCACCCTGAACATCATGCTGGAGACTGAGGTCCAGTCTCTGGACCCGCAGATCGCCACCGACGGCACCTCCTTTGAGGTCATCGCCGACTACACCGACGGTCTGATGCAGATGGATGCCGACGGCGCAGCTGTCCCGGCCCTCGCCGAGACCTACGACATCAGCGAGGACGGTAAGACTTATACTTTCCACCTGCGCGATGCAAAGTGGTCCAACGGTGACGCCGTCACCGCAGCCGACTTCGTGTTCGGCTGGCAGCGTGCTGTTGACCCCGCCAATGCTTCCGAGTATTCCTATATGCTGTCTGACATCGGCCAGGTGGTCAACGCCGCAGAGATCATTGCCGGCGAGAAGCCCGTCACGGATCTGGGCGTGACCGCAGTGGATGACAAGACCCTCGAAGTTCAGCTGAACGTCCCTGTCAGCTACTTCCTGAGCCTGATGTACTTCCCCACCTTCTACCCTGTCAACGAGGCATTCTTCAACACCTGCAAGGATACCTTCGGCACCAGCCCCGACACCGTCCTGTCCAACGGTGCATTCATTATGACCGACTACCAGCCCGCTGCTACCGCATTCGAGCTGACCAAGAACCCCGACTACTACGACGCTGCAAACATCGCTCTGGATGGTCTGGCTTACCAGGTCATCAAGGACAGCCAGCAGGCTCTGATGAGCTACCAGACCGGTGCTCTGGATCTGACCCTGCTGAACGGTGAGCAGGTCGATCAGGTCAAGGATGACCCCGAGTTCACCAGCGTGGGCGCTGGCTACCTGTGGTACATCAGCCCCAACATCGACGGTGTGCCTGAGCTGGCAAACGAGAACCTGCGCAAGGCTATGACCTTCGCCCTCGACCGCGACGCCATCACCGGCGACGTCCTGAAGGATGGTTCTGCTCCCTGCTACACCGCCGTTCCTCCGCAGTTCGCCACCGGCCCGGACGGCAGCGACTTCAGCGCCGACCAGACCAAGTTCGCTGATTCCTGCGCATTCGATGCAGCCAAGGCAGCCGAGTATTACGAGACCGCCAAGAGCGAGCTGGGCAAGGACAGCTTCTCCTTCGATATGATCGTGGATGCTGACGATGCACCTCAGAAGGTGGCACAGGTCGTTAAGGAGCAGCTGGAGACCACCCTCCCCGGCTTCACCCTGAACCTGACCGTCGAGCCCAAGAAGCAGCGTGTGCAGGATATGCAGGACGGCAACTTCCAGCTGGGCCTGACCCGCTGGGGTCCCGACTACGCCGACCCCATGACCTACCTGGGTATGTGGGTCACCGGCAACTCCAACAACTATGGTCTGTGGAGCGATGCCGAGTATGACTCCATCATCGCAGAGTGCACCACCGGCGATCTCTGCACCGACCCCGAGGGCCGCTGGGCTGCTCTGTACGATGCAGAAGCCATCGTTCTGGAGCAGGCAGTCATCTTTCCGCTGTACGGTCAGTGCAACGCCGAGATGATCTCCAGCGCTGTTACCGGTGTGGAGCATCACCCCTGCGCTCTGAACCGTGTGTACAAGCGCACTGTGAAGAACGCCTAAATTGAATCGCTGAACATAAGGCCGCACAGTGGCCCGCAAAAGCCACTGTGCGCCTTTTTGCCATTGCACCTGTCCGCGGCCCACGCACGATTGACTGCCGCGGTCACATAAAGGGGGTTCACCTGACGTGAAAAAATATACGATCAAGCGTATCCTCACTTCGCTGTTTACGCTTCTGGCCATCCTGCTGGTGCTGTTTATCCTGATGCAGCTGATGCCCGGCTCGCCTTTCAACGACGAAAAGCTGACAGCCGATATGAGAGCCGCGCTCTATGCAAAATACGGTCTTGACCAGCCGATCTACATCCAGTTCTTCCGCTACGTGGGCAATATGCTCCGGGGCGATCTGGGTGTGAGCTACAACATTTCCAAGAACACGCCCATCTCCCAGCTCATCCAGTCCCGCCTGCCCATCTCCATCCAGATCGGCGGCATGGCCGTCACGCTGGGCGCTCTGGTGGGCCTCGTGCTGGGCATCATCGCTGCCCTCAAGCGGGACACCATTTTTGATACCATCGCCACCATCATCTCGGTCATCGGCGTGTCGGTGCCGTCCTACGTTTTCGCACTGGCCCTGAGCTACACCTTCGGCTTCAGGCTCCGCTGGTTCCCGATGCTGTTCTCCGCCAAGGATGTCTTAGGTTCGAGTGTCCTGCCCAGCGTGTCGCTGTCCATGTTCACCATGGCATCCATCGCCCGCTTCACCCGAAGCGAGATGATAGAAGTCCTCGATTCCGACTATATGCTGCTGGCCGAGAGCAAGGGCATCTCCGGCCCGGCGCTGATCTTCCGCCACGCCCTGCGCAATGCGCTCATTCCTATTATTACGGTTTTGGCTCCCCTCATCGTTGATTTGATGACCGGCTCGCTGGTGGTCGAGAAAATTTTCGCCATCCCCGGCGTGGGCAGCCTGCTGGTGACGGCTATCCAGTCCAACGACTACAACGTGGTCATCGGCCTGAGCTTCATCTACAGCGCCATGTACATTGGCATCATGCTGGTCGTTGACCTGCTGTACGGCATCATCGACCCGCGCATCCGTCTGGCAAAGGGGGACGACTGATATGGCAGAAAAAGCGATCCGACTGGGCGGCGAAAGTACCGCCGCAGCCATCACGCAGGCCGTGCAGGAACTGTACCCTGAGCACAAGTTCACCGAGGCAGAGTTTGCCCGGAAGGACAACGCGGCTGAGATCGCGGTGGATACCAACTTCGCGGCCCAGAGCTTCTGGAAAGACGTCCGCATCCGCTTCTTCCGCAAGAAGAGCGCCGTGCTGGGCCTCGTGATGATCATGATCATCCTGCTGCTGGCCATCTTTGGCCCGGGAATGAATGCTTATACTTATTCCGGCCAGGATCTGAGCCAGAAGAACTTCGCGCCCCGCGTCCCCGGCATCGAGCAGTTCGGCATTCTGGACGGCAGCGAAAAGATGAGCACGACCACCGGTACCAAGATCGTCAACAACTATGTCGAAAAAGGCAAGGATGACGTCTACTACTGGTTCGGCAGCGACCTCTATGGCCGCGACATCTGGACCCGTACCTGGGAAGGCGCCCGCGTCTCCCTGATCATCGCCGTGGCGGCTGCCGTCATTGATATGGTCATCGGCATGAGCTACGGCCTCATCTCGGGCTACTTCGGCGGCAAGGTGGATATGCTGATGCAGCGCTTTCTTGAAGTTGCCAACGGCATCCCCCGTCTGGTCATCGTCACGCTGCTGCTTCTGGTGCTGCAGCCCGGCATGATCACCATCATCTTCGCTCTGATGCTGACCGAGTGGGTGGGCATGAGCCGCATCGCCCGCGCCGAGATGCTCAAGCTGAAGGACCAGGAATTCGTTCTGGCTTCCCGCACTCTGGGTGCCGGCAGCTTCTTCATCATCTTTAAGGAAGTGCTGCCCAACATCATCGGACCCATCATCACTCAGGTCATGTTCAGCATCCCCACCGCGATCTTTACCGAAGCATTCCTTTCCTTCGTGGGTCTGGGCATCCCGGTGCCGCAGTGCTCGCTGGGTTCCCTGATCAGTGAGCTGTACAACAGCTTCACCACCCATCCCTATCAGATCATCCCGCCCATCGTGGTCATGAGCCTGCTGATGCTCAGCTTCAATCTGCTGGCCGACGGCCTGCGCGAGGCACTTGACCCCAAGATGAAGAGTATGTAAGGAGGCGCACAACATGCCTGATACGAAAAGAGAACAGGTCTTGTCGGTGCGAGACCTTGATATTACCTTTAAGACGACGGCCGGCCCCGTCCACGCCATCCGCGGCGTGAACATCGACCTGTACAAGGGCGAGACGGTGGCGCTGGTGGGTGAGTCTGGTTCCGGTAAGTCCGTCACCATGAAGGCGGCCATGGGCATTCTGGCTCAGAACGCCAAGGTGAACAGCGGCAGCATCCAGTTCAGCTACCATCACGCCGACGGCAGCCCTGAAACCGTCGATCTGCTGCAAAAAGATAAAAAGTGGATCCGCCGCCACATCAACGGCAAGCGCATCGCCATGGTCTTTCAGGACCCCATGACCAGCCTTGACCCCACCATGACCATCGGCAAGCAGATCATGGAAGGGATGCTCTGGCACTTCAAGATGCCCAAGGCTGAGGCATATCAGAAGGCCCTCAAGCTGCTGGAAGAAGTCGGTATCACCGACGCCGAAAAGCGGATGAAGAGCTACCCGCACCAGCTGTCCGGCGGTATGCGTCAGCGCGTGGTCATCGCCATCGCGCTGTCCTGCGACCCGGACCTGCTCATCTGCGATGAGCCCACCACCGCACTGGATGTGACCATTCAGGCGAAGATCCTCGAGCTCATCCGCAGCATCCAGAAGGAGCGCGGCATTTCGGTCATCTACATCACCCATGACCTCGGCGTCGTGGCAAAGGTGGCGGACTATGTCGATGTTATGTACGCGGGCAAGATCGTGGAGACCGGCACCATCGACGAGATCTTCTACGACCCGCGCCACCCCTACACCTGGGGTCTGCTGTCGGCCATGCCCGACCTCGATACCGCCGACGAGCGTTTGTACACCATCCCCGGTTCGCCGCCGAACCTGCTGCATGAGAAGCCGGGCGACGCCTTTGCACCCCGCAACCACTATGCGCTGAACATCGATGACGAAGTGGATCCGCCCATGTTCAAGATCAGCGATACCCACTATGCGGCTACATGGCTGCTGGACCCCCGTGCGCCCAAGGTGGAGATGCCGCCGGAGCTGAAGGCCCGCATCGACCGCATGAAGGCGGAAGCAGAAAAGATCAAGGAGGCGGAATAAATGGCAGGACAGAATGCTGCTCCGCTGCTGAAGGTCGAGGGCCTGAAGCAGTATTTCCGCGTGAGCAAGAGCTATACCGTCAAGGCTGTGGACAATGTCAGCTTTGAGATCTATCCCGGCGAGACCTATGGTCTGGTGGGCGAGTCCGGTTCCGGCAAGTCCACCATCGGCCGCAGCGTCATCCGCCTGTATGACCCCACTGCCGGTAAGATCACCTTTGACGGCCACGATATCAGCGGCAAGCTGAACCGCACCGAGAACGATGCCCTGCGCACCCAGATGCAGA
>OGJO01001157.1_pt1 | contig 11371 bp, 9 predicted proteins | sample 1572121 | NCBI WGS metagenome assembly OGJO01 (sample SAMEA2582081, study PRJEB24529) | metagenome | biome: Human gut stool | place: China | collected 2011
GAAGAACAGGCAGAACAGCGTAGAACTGTAAGCATAGCAGACCCCCGCCAGCGGAGTTGGCGGGGGTCTGTACATATAAGTGATATTTTACTCAAAAAGCTCCAGGGCAATATCCGTCAGAGCAAAGCCGGGAATGTCTTTCTCGTCTTTGTAGGTGCCATCTTCAGCTAGAAACTCGACCTTTGCAAAGTCCGCAACTGGAATCTCAGATTCACAGACATACCAGTTCAGGTAGTCATTAGCGGTTTGTTTGAGGGTTGAGGAAACGCTGCGGTCAGCGTTGTACTTGTCGTAGAAAGTGCGCCAAGGCAGATACCGCCAGATTTTACCATTGGTCCTGATGGTAATGCGGCACATGATTTTGTCGTTGGACAGGCCGGTATTTTTGGCACCAGCATGGTCATTGGCAGTCAGCCAGACGACAGGGTGATAGCTTTCATATTTGTCAACGGATTTATAACCAATTTTCTGCCCATTAAAAAAGAGTGGTTCGTCATGGAGCGTGGCGTTGTCATATTTCAGATTGGAAGGTGTCAGAAGCAGTTTCCCAGTTGCAAGAATCATCCGATACTTGATGAGGCTGGTGTAATGATACAGATTTTCGGGCAGTTTGGTCTTTTTCGCTTTCATTGGCTTTCCTCTCAGTTCACAGGTGTTTGACGATACGAAACTCCGTCCGAGATACAGACAGTGGACGAGATGGGAAGAGTGTACACTATTTCGACGAAAAATGCAACAGAAAACTTCATTGAGATTTCTTGAAAACGAGAAAAGTACAACTTTTCGGAAATTCCGAAGAATTCAGAGCAGTTGTTAAGTGTTACTTGATAACTCAGGCAATCAGGTAACTATCCGGGATTTACGGATAGTTCGGTTTAACGGAAACAAGCTCTTTGATGAGATTTCGGTTGTGAATGAAGTCGGTTGATGTTATAATTAAGCAAGAGTTAATTGAGAATGGAGAATTTGCAATGTCTGTTTCTTATGATAAGCTTTGGAAGCTGTTAATTGATAAGAAAATGAATAGGACAGAGCTAAAGGATGCTGCTGGTATTAGTTTTAATGTGCTTGCAAAAATGGGAAAAACGAATTTATCTCGATGGAAAGCTTGTATAAGATTTGTTCAACCCTACAGTGTAACATAAGCGATATTGTTGACTTTGAATTGAAAAAGGAGAAATGAACAAGATGACACCGGAAATGATGGCTGAACTTACCGCTCAAGTTAGTGAACTCGTGCACAGATATAGTAATGATTACCAGCAGTTTCAATATGCTACCTATAATGAAACACAAGTGCGAGTAGACTTTGTGAATCGGTTCTTTCATATTCTTGGCTGGGATGTGGATAATGAGAGGGGGCTGCCACAACATCTACGTGAGGTGACGCATGAAGCAACAGTTGTGGTAGAAGAAGATGGAGTCCATCGCAGTAAAAAGCCAGATTATTCGTTTAAGGTAGGCACAGAGGTTTTGTTTTTTCTTGAAACAAAGAAACCTGCTGTGAATATTACAGTGGATTCTGCACCAGCTTTTCAGTTGCGCCGATATGGATGGAGTGGCAACTTAAAAATATCGGTATTAACAAATTTTACAGATTTATATATTTATGACTGTTCTATTCGTCCACGAGAAGGAGATGGCATCGGGGTGGCGATGATCGCACATTACCACTTTGATGAGTATATAGAAAGATTTGAAGAAATTTACAATTTGCTTTCGAAAGAAGCTGCATTAACGGGAGAATTTGAAAATCGATTTGAAAATATTCGTAGGGCAGTTCGGAGAGAGCCGTTTGATCAGTATTTTTTAAGCCAGATCAAAAGCTGGCGAAATGCACTTGGTGAAGATATACTCCAAAATAATCCGGATGTCGATAACGAAACACTGAATATTTTTGTTCAGAGGATTCTTAATCGAACTATTTTTCTTCGAATTTGTGAGGATAGATGTCTAGAAAACTACGAGTCCTTACGAAATATTACAACGTATCAAGAATTAAAAACTATGTTTGAAACGGCAGATCGGAAGTATGATTCTGGGCTGTTTGAATTATTGGATGAAGATAGGCTTATTGTTTCTGATGGAGTGCTCATCGAAATTTTTCAGAGTCTATATTATCCAAACAACTCGTATGAGTTTGGTGTTATTGAGCCATACATTATTGGACAGATATACGAGCTCTTCTTAGATGAAAAGTTGGAAGTTCAGCCAGATGGCCATGTTGTCACGAAGGAAAAGCCAGAAGTTGTGGATTCTCAAGGCGCGGTTAACACTCCGAAAAACATTACAGATATTATCGTTGAAGAAACATTACAACCATTGTATACAAACAAAACACTGGATAAGGTTTCTGAATACCGTATTGCTGATATATGCTGTGGAGCGGGCAATTTTCTTTTGTCAGCGTTTGAATATATTTGTAATTACTATATTGAGTTCTATCAGTCAAATAATCTTGAAGATGCGGTGCATCACGGCGATGTTTATCAGCTTCCGGGCAGTACCAATTATCATCTGTCTTATGAGATAAAAAGGAAAATTCTGAAAAATAATATTTTTGGTGTTGATATAGATCCTCTTGCGGTTGAAGTCTCAAAATTTAGTTTGCTTTTAAAAGTGCTTGAGGGTTCAACTTTAGAAGAACTAGAAGCATATCATCAGCATACACATAATAAAATACTTCCCAATTTGGACGAAAATATTAAAAATGGTAATAGTCTTGTGGACGGGACATATGCACAGTTAAACCGTGCTGTTTATACTGACATTTCTCTAATGAACAAAATTAAGATGTTCGACTGGCATTCGGAATTTGGCGATAGAGGATTTGATGCAATCATTGGAAATCCACCATATATTCGAGTGCAGAATATGGTGCAGTATGCCGGGGAAGAATATGAATTTTATAAGAGTCATATTTCGCAATATAGAACTGCTAAGTCTGAGACGTTGGACAAGTATTATTTGTTTATTGAAAGAAGTCTTTCTCTTTTAAATGCAGATGGAATGATAGGATATATTGTTCCACACAAATTTATGAATATTCAAGCGGGTCAAAAACTGAGAGAACTACTTTCGGAAAATGCTCACGTTGAGAAAATTGTGCATTTTGGAACATTCCAAATCTTTAAGAGTAGGACGACATATACATGCATTTTGGTGCTGGCGAAAAGACAGCAAGAAAACTTTAAAATAGCTTTTGTGAAAGATGTGAATAGGTTTTTATTTGAGCGAAGCGCAGATTATTTAGAATATCGCTCTGGGTATCTTTCGAGTCAGCCATGGGCCTTTTTACCTCAAAATGTAATAGATCATCTTAATCAAATAGAACCCAATTGTGTAAAACTTAAAAGTGTGGCAGATATATTTGTTGGGCTGCAAACAAGTGCGGATGAGATCTATATTATCTATGCCGATTCGGAGGATAATGATTTTGTTTATGCACATGATAAAAATCAGAGAGCTTTTAAAATTGAAAAGTCGATTCTTCGCAAGGGAATTTATGACGCTGAAAAAACTAAGCTGACCAGCTATGAGAAGATTAAGGCGAATTGTTACATTTTATTCCCGTATAAAATGGTTGGAGGAAAGCCTAAACTTTATACTTTAGAAGAAATGAGACGGCTTTACCCCTATGCACTGGCATATCTTCAGGAATTTCGAAACGATTTGGAACATCGAAAACTACAGAGACAAAACGAAAATAATTGGTACCAGTTTGGCAGAAGTCAAAGTATTCGGCGCTTTTTCTCAGGTGAACATCTTGTATGGCCAACAATGGCCTTAGGTCCACACTATGTTTATGACAACGATTTAATAGCGTTTACTGGTGGAGGAAATGGCCCGTTTTATGGACTAGAAATGAAACCGGCAGCACAGGAATCTATCTTTTATATTCAAGCGATTCTAAATCATTGGTTTATTGAACGCCTTGTAAAGAGCAAGGCAAGTAAATTTAGGGGAGATTATTATTCTCATGGAAAACAGTTCATTGAAACATTGCCAATTTACAAGATTGACTTTAATGATCCTACCGAGGCTGAAAAGCATCGAGAAATTGTGGAGCACGTTCAGACTATTATGACACTGAAACAACAGTTAGAGGTAGCGCCAAATGCAGCGCAGAGGGCAGTGATCGAACGCTCCATTACAGCAGTAAACAATGATTTGAACAGTGCAATTGATGAACTCTATCAGGTTCAACACCAGAATGATGAGGAATAAGCATGAAACCAATTGAAGGATACAATAAGTTGAGAGGAGGATATTACACACCTGACAAAATTTCTGAATTTATTACGGATTGGGCAGTTAAAGCCGCGGCAGACACAATTTTGGAACCTAGCTGTGGAGATGGAAGTTTTTTGAATGCAATTACACACCGCTTAAAAATACTGGGAGCGACAAGGCAAGAGGTCAAGAAAAATGTTATTGGCGTTGAACTTGATAGTGTTGAGGCTGAAAAGGCTGCACAGTATGGTACAACGGTAGTATGCAAAGATTTCTTTTCGTACTTCAGGGAAGTTGTGGACGATAAGAAAAAATTTGATGCGATAGTTGGCAATCCGCCATTCATTCGGTATCAGAATTTTAATGAGGAATATCGTGAAATAGCATTTACACTAATGAACAAATATGGCTTTAAACCTAATCGGTTGACAAACATTTGGCTTCCGTTTCTACTTCTTTCGTGTAATGCTCTAAAACCGAATGGTCGACTTGGCATGGTGATTCCTGCGGAACTGTTTCAAGTGGATTATGCTGCGGAAGCACGGCAATTTCTTAGCGGCTTTTTTGATAGATTGACTATTATAACTTTCAAACAGTTGGTATTTGATGATATTCAGCAGGAAGTGGTTCTTTTACTAGGCGAACGAGGATGTGAAAAGCACAGAATACGCATCGTAGAATTGAATAATATAGAGGATTTGATTTCTCAAGGACAGAAGTGCTTGGATACTGCTGAGCAAAAGCAGTTGGATACCGGCAAAGATAAATGGGTCAAATATTATTTAACAAATGAAGAATTACAACTGCTAAAAAAACTGGATCATGATTCAAGAATCTCTAATGCCACGGATTTGTATGAAGTAAATGTAGGACTTGTAAGTGGTGAAAATGATTTTTTTATTTTGAATCGATCAGTGGTTGCAGAGCATAATTTGGAATCTACAGTTTTGCCGATTGTCAGTCGCTCCGAACAGCTTAAAGGTATTCAACTTACAGAGAAAGATTTCGATTGCCTCATCGATGCCGGAAAGAAAGTGTTTTTCTTCGCTCCGGGAAATGCAGAAGTTGATGATTTAACGAAAGAACAGAAAGAGTATATCGAATATGGCGAAGAAAATGGCTACAACAAGAATTATAAATGCCGCATCAGACCTAAATGGTATTATGTGTCATCTACATGGGATGCAGATGCTTTTCTGATTCGGCAGGCTCATCTATATCCAAGAATGATTTTGAATAAAAAGAATGCACTTGTGACAGACACTTTGCACAAGGTAAGATTCTTGCAGGGAGTTCAGGGAGAGTGTGTCGCAGCAGCATTTTTGAACACCTATACGTTTGCTTTAAGCGAAACACTTGGAAGAAGTTATGGCGGTGGTGTTCTTACGTTTGAACCCGGTGAAATGCGGAAATTTAGAATTCCGATGAGGGGGGCTGATCAGCTGGATTTGTCTAAAATTGACGGCTGGCAACGAAAAGGCGAAATCGACAAGATACTAGAATATACTGATGGTGTTTTGCTTCGTGAGGGGCTTGGACTGACTCAGTATGAGATTGCCCTATTGCATAGTATATGGAATAAGATGCGTGATAGGAGAATGGCCCGAAAAAACAGTAAAAAGTCTTGAAACAAAACATGAAAAATAACTAAAACAAGAAATGTTTAGCGATTGTAAGATTTTATAAACGAAAAGGATAAATCTTTAGATGGAGAAAATTGGCAATGCTGTTTAATGTTTATTATCTGAACTTTTCAAAAGTGTATGAAATAAAAATGATGTTAAGCAATGTCATAAAGACTGATGAATCCGTGGAAACAAATCAAGGAGACAACTTTGATGCTGCATTACAGGCAAAAATGGGAACGAAATTTTTGAAAATGTTCAGTGCGGATGTAGGAGCGGATGTCAAATCGGGATCATCTGATTCTCAAAAGGTTCTTGAAAGCTTTAAAGTGACAATGACAAAGTCACTTATCTTAAGTGAAGTAATGGAAAAATGTAAAGAAATTAAAGGAGATTTCGAACAAGTTGCAGAAGGACAACTTGTTCGAATTGACAATGTGTCGCTGTCTCTTGAGAACGAAAAAGAATTGCGTACAGTGAAAATGTTCTCAAATGGATCCTTTAAAGGAATGCGGTTACCAGAAGCAGGAGGCCTTGATGTTAACAATCTTTTTAATTCGATGTTTAAGGACTATTCCTATAAGCTTAAAGGAAAGATAAAAGATAGCAAAGATGAAATTTTAATAAAAATTCCGCTTACTTTTGAAAGTGAATTTGAAAATCTATATAATGTGGATGATTTGTTTATCGGAAGTGTATCCGTAATTGGAATATATAAGGGAAAAACGAAGATTGATGGAATAAAAAATTCATTCGAATTTTTTCAAGAGCTTGGACAGTATGCTAATTCAAATTCAGACAGTGAAATTCACGATAGCCAATATACTGCGCCTAAAACGGCGGAGTTGAAAAGCGAAAATGATGGAGTGGATTATAGCTATATTGATCTCCTTGCAATAGTACAGGTGATTAAATCTGAAGACTACGAGGAAGAAGGATGTTAAGTGAGAAAGCTGTTTTTCTATACTAAGCAGCAGTTTTTTAACTTTAAGGCAATGCAAACGGCAGCTGGCTTCAAACTTTTGAGTATGTCCCAACTGTTGTCAAGCCAAAAGGTAGGGGAGCTTAACAAAAACCAAAAGTATTATGTTGATCTTTCATCTGTGATGGGGTATACAAAAACAAATGATTCACAGCAGATGCTTTTTGAACAACTTTTTGATTCTTTTGGGGAAAATATTGACTTTATCTGTGACAAAATGTATGAAGAGGATATTAAATATATTTTTCGGTATATATTTGATGATTTTTCAGATGTTGATGCTGCTTCAGAGGAGATAATAGCTGAAAAAGAAACGATAATTGAAACGCCATCCCGGAAACGAAGAATCGTTGATTTGAATGATAAAGAATTAGACGATTTCTTTAAGGTATTTGATGCAAGTTTATATGGACATGAACGCTTCAAAGAAGAGTTTAAGAAATTGGTTACCGCGTATAGAGTGTTCAATAAGATTGGCGAACACAAGATTTTGTCGCTTTTCTTAATGGGTGATTCTGGCGTTGGAAAAACAGAAGTCGCAAGGGCTATACATAAGGCGCTTGGCAGTCGCACTAAATTGGCAAAAGTTAATTTTGGAAATTACAGTAGTCACGATGCACTTAATAGTTTAATTGGAAGTCCGTTGGGGTATATAGGAAGTGATGGTGGAGAGTTGTTAAAGAGAATTCAAGAATCTGATGTGGGATTGATTCTTATAGATGAATTTGAAAAAGCAGATAGTGCAGTGTTTAACTATTTTCTTGATGTTCTCGAAAATGGAAAGGTTGTAAATTCTCAGGCGGATGAGTATGATGTTAATGGTTATATCATTGTGTTTACTTCAAATATAACCAAAGAAAATTTTCGAAGCAAAGTTTCTCCGGAGTTAAGATCGCGCTTTGACTATAAAGGAATGTTTAATCTTTTAACTGATACGGATAAGAAAAAGTATGTTCACTTTAGAGTGAATCAAATTATATCAAAATATAAAGAATTTGTATCAGAGGATATACCAGATGGACTTCATGATAGAGTTGTCTGTGAAGTTGATGTGTCGAAATATAAGAATATGAGAGACCTCAATAAAAAGATAAAGGATACCTTTGTTAAACTTATTGGTGCTTGATTCGTAGGGCGAGAAAAGGTATAATGGAGACGCTGGATGATAGGTTTACATAAAGATCCCGTTGGTTGTGTGATACTATCCTGATACTAAAAAATCAGCAAGCCACATCTACCACGGCAATCTCATGGAAAAGTGAACATCCAAAGATAGATACACTAAACAAATTTGTTTAGTTGCAATTTGAACTTACCGAGCTCGAGTAATTGCCGTTGGTAAGTACATGCTCTATCAATGGGATGATTTCGAGAAATTCAGTAGAGTCGTTCAGAAATCTCACATCAGTAAAACGAAGGCATTGTTTTTCAATTATGGATAAAAGCGTGTCAATAGTACAGTAATGACACACGTTTGATGCACCACTGTTAAGCTCATCAGAAAAAGGGTCACCCTCATATGGCGTATCCAAGAAGTGGCAATGCGAGAGTGCTAAACAAGATGCAAATACCTCGGCTTCTGTCATCTTTGTCCTTTCTACTGATAAAGCAGCTTCTGACTTCAAAATCAGGAGCTGCTTTATCAGTTGTCAAAACCCTAAAATAAATTAAATCATCTTAAAATATTTCAGCGCATCCCTTATGGCCGCTTCCTTCTCCGGTGGACACTGGGGCTGCTTCGTATTTTCGGACTTCGCCTTATGGTGGTTCTCTCGTACCTCCAGACCGCATTTCTGCTTGACCTGCGAGATATACAGGGAAGACACCTTCAGTCCAGTTTGTTCCAACACGCGGGCTTTGATTTCAGGATAAGTCGCACCCTTTTGCAATCCTGAAGTGTCTATGCCCTCCAAGGAGAACTCTACACGGACTTTTTTGGAGTCGATCTCACCCTTGGAAAATGCAATGACACATTCCACATGTTTCGTCCTCGGAAACAGATCCACCGGCTGGACCTTCTCGGTGCGGTAGCCTTGTGTTTCCAGCCACTTGGCGTCTCTTGCGGCGGTGGAGGGGTTGCAGCTGACGTAGACGACCCGGCGGGGGGACATGGCGACGACGGCGGAAAGGGTGGCCTCGTCACAGCCTTTGCGGGGCGGATCGAGGACGATGACGTCGGGGTGGAGACCCTCGGCGGCGAGCTGAGATGCGGCTTTGCCCGCGTCGGCGCAGAAAAAGCGGCTTCTGGCGGCGACGGCTTCGCCCATGCGGGCCGCGTTGGCCTTGGCGCTGTCGATGGCTTCGGGGACGATCTCCACGCCGATGAGCGAGCGGCAGCGGTCCACCATCGAAAGGCCGATGGTGCCCATGCCGCAGTAGAGGTCCAGCAGAAGGTCGTCCGGCTGGAGCTGAGCGTATTCGGCGGCGATGCCGTAGAGCTGCTCGGCGGCGAGGGTGTTGACCTGATAGAACGACAGGGGGCCAAGCCGCACCGGAACGCCGCAGAGGGTGTCTTCGATGAAGCCGGGGCCGCAGAGGGTGTGGGTCTCCGTGCCCAGAATGACGTTGGTGTTCCTGGGGTTGACGTTCACGAGGACGGTGGCAATGTCCGGGAACTGTGCGGTCAGCTGCTCGACGAGTTCGGCGCTGTGGGGGAGCTTTGCGCGGGTGCAGACGATGCAGACCATGATCTGGCCGCTGTGCGCACCCCGGCGCAGGAAGATGTGCCGCACCAGGCCCTTGCCGGAAGCCTCATCGTAGGGCTGGATGCCGTGTGCACCGAAAAAGCTGCACAGTGCGTTGCCGATGTCGTTCAGGATGCCGGGCTGCAGCTTGCAGTCGGTGCAGGCCACAATGCGGTGGCTGCGCCCGGCAAAAAAGCCGGTCACAATATGCCCGTTCTCGTCGGTGCCCACGGGCAGCTGGACTTTGTTGCGGTAGCGGTCCGTGTCGGGTGCGCCCAGCACGTCCAGCACCGGTACGTCCAGCTTGCCCAGCCGCGCAAAGGCGTCCCGTACAAACTGGGTCTTGGCGGCGCACTCGGCCTTATAGCTGATATGCCGCAGCCCGCAGCCGCCGCAGGGGCCGGCCACCGGGCAGTCCTGCCTGACGCGGCCCGGCCCGGCGGTCAACAGCTTCTCCACGCGGCCAAAGGCATAGGTTTTCATCGGCTTGACAATGCGCACCTCGGTCACATCGCCGGGGGCGGTCAGCGGCACAAAAACGGCCTGACCGTCCTTGTGGGCCACGCCGTTTCCGTCGTTGGAGAGCGCTTCAATCTCCAGAGTAATGATCTGATTTTTCGTAAAAGGCATGTCTGCTCCTTATAAATAGTGCGGGAAATGTTACGGGTTGATGGCCTGCGGTGCGGCAGGACCCTCTTTCTCCAGCGTGGCCAGGTACTTGCTCGGCGGCACGCCCTTGACCTTCTTGAACACGCGGGAAAAATAAAACTGGTCAAAAAAGCCCACAGATACGGCAATTTCCGCAATCGACAGGCTGGAATTCTTCAGCAGGCTGCACGCCTCGCTGATGCGGTAACTTGTCAGGTAGTCGATGGGGCTCTGTCCGACGTTCGACATGAACACACGGTACAGGTGGCTGCGGCTGACGCCGACGGCCTTGGCAATATCGTCCACCGAAATATCATGCGAGTAGTTGAACTGGATATACTTGATGGCGGCCAGCACGTACTGGCTGCTGGACGAGCCTACGTTGGGCATCGCCTCGCGGGCCTCCTTCATCAGGTGCGCCATAAAGATATACAGATAGCCCGTCATCAGGGCCTCGCACTGCGGCTCCGGCCCGCGGGACAGGTAGATGTTGTACAGCGCCTCCCGCACGGTCTGCGGGTCCTTGCAGTGGTGTACGGGGTGCGCGTCGGAGAACGGCGTCTGCTGCACCAGCTTGTTGGCACACGCGCCGTTGAAGCCGACCCAGTAGTACTCCCACGGGTCAGTCTCGTCGGCGGCGTAGGTGATGAGTTGGTTCGGCTTGGCCAGGAACAGATCGCCCTCCTGCAGCGTGTGCGAGGCCCCGTTGACCTGATACACACCCTTGCCCGCCACCACCAGATGGATCAGGTAGTGGTCGCGCACGCCGGGGCCCCAGGTGTGGCCCGGCTGGCAGTATTCATGCCCGCAGTTAAAAATCGAGAGCTCGACGTTGTCGGTGTAGCTCTGCTTGTAGGATTGCTTCATCTCGTTGATGGTCATGGCGGCACCTCGCTCGTGTGATATTTTCATTATACCAAGCTATTCATCAAAAGTCCATAAAAGAGGCGGAAAAAATGTTTGCTTTTTTTGCAGGATTTGCTATACTGAAAACAAGAAACCCGCAGAGAGCCGCTCCTTTGGCTGTCTGCCTAAAAACATAAGGCTCAATTTGTGCATATCTACGAAAAGAGCCGCCCGACAGGAAAGGTGAGTGGAATCATGGCAAATACCATTGAACTCAAACAGCAGATCGCACAGGGCGAATACGACGCCGCCTTTGCCAAGCTGTACGGTGCAGACGCCGTGCAGGAGCAGCG
>OGJO01001172.1_pt1 | contig 11199 bp, 9 predicted proteins | sample 1572121 | NCBI WGS metagenome assembly OGJO01 (sample SAMEA2582081, study PRJEB24529) | metagenome | biome: Human gut stool | place: China | collected 2011
GCTATGATGTGTTGCCGAATGGCAATCTGAAGGAAACCAAGCAGGAGTCTAAGTTCCAGGATTTGAAGAACTATGTGTTCTCAATATCCAGGCTGCTGAATATATCGAGCGACATCAGCAATAAACAACAGAAATCCCCCACCATGCTATGGCTGCGTGATGGGGGATTAACTGTTTCTGATGGAGATAAAATATAAAGTTTCATAAATTATACCCTAGGGTATAATACCTTTGGGTATAATTTTGTAACTTTGCAGAGAATCAAGACTTTAAGCATATGAACAAGATACCATTTGAATATGGTTCTATCGCAGAAAATGAATATTTCATAGATAGAATCGAAGATAGAAGAGACCTCAAGACTTTTCTTGGAGGAGGCATCAACGTGATGCTGATTTCTCCAAGACGATGGGGCAAGTCTTCACTTGTCAAAGCGGCAATGGAAGAGCTGAAGCAAGAGCAGAAGGACATAAGAGTATGCTATCTGGATGCCTTCAAGATTTTCTCCGAGGAAGAGTTCTACAACAAGTTTGCAAGTGCAATACTCCAAGGAGTTTCTTCCACGATGGAAAAGAGATGGGCCGACATCGTAAAGTTCGTCCAATCCATATCTCCAAGCCTTACCATCAATAGCGACCCGGTGAATGCCGTAGAAGTAAATCTAAACTTCAAACCTTTGAAGGAAAGTGCTGAGGAAATTCTCAATCTACCAGAAAAGATTGCCAAGGCAAAAGGCATCCATGTCATCGTGTGTATTGATGAGTTCCAACAATTGGCAAACCTGCCCGACTGGAAGAGACTGGAAGGAACCATGCGTTCGGTGTGGCAAGGACAACACAGTACGACCTACTGTCTCTATGGCAGTAAACGCCATATGATGATGGATATATTCGGCAACTCGAAGAATCCATTCTATCGTTTTGGACAGATGATGACCTTGAAGAAGATAGCCAAGGAATACTGGAAACCTTTTATTCACGACAGTTTCTACAATCACGGCAAGTCTATCAGCGATGATATGATAGAGCGAATCTGCAATGCCATGCAATGCCACTCCTGGTACATGCAGCAATTCTGCTTTCTCATCTGGACTCGTACAGCAACAGAAGTAACAGAGGAAATCTATCAGTCACAACTCGCCAAACTTCTGGATACCAATGCCGATATGTTCATTACCGATATTGATGGTATGCCTGCCTCTCAGATAGCATTCCTGCGTGCCGTCTGCATGGGAGAGATTCATTTCAATGCCCAACAGGTAGTAGCAGAATATGGACTCGGTGCTCCACGGACCATCACCAAGAACAAAAAGACTCTTGTAGAAAGAGACTTCATAGAGAAATCGGGCGATGGTTTCAAAATGGTTGACCCCGTCTTCGAACTGTGGTTCAAACGAGAATACTGCAACATCTTACCTCAATAAAATATAGAAAAACTATATAAACAGTAATCCCCCACCACGCTATGGCTGCGTGATGGGGGATTAACAGTTTCTGGAGATTCAAGATGCATTATGCCGAGAGGGTAAGCTTCTGCCAGATCTCGGTGTCGCCACCTTTCAGCTTCTTGCAGAGACCACGCTTGGTCCAGCGGCTTATCATCTTACGGATGGTTTCACGGCTGGCTCCGTCGCCACGCTCACGGCTGGCATCGAAGAGGGTGAACTGCTCCGGGAGCTGGGCGAAGAGCAGGGTGTTACGAGATTTATAGACTGGGATAGCCTCGTTGTCCTGCTGCTGCTTGTCGAGACGCAAGCCAAACATCTCCATCTGCATGGCGAGCACGTAGTCGGCCACAGCCTTGGCAAAACGGATGCAGGCATCTGTCTCCTCTCCGGTCTGTTCCAGGATGTGGAAGATGACGCCACAACGGAAGCCGATGACGGCGGAACGGCGACGATACACATCCATCACACGGTCGGCATTCGCCAGGGCGAGCTGTCTCTTCGCTTCGAGCCACTGGCAGAACTCCTTGCACATACGGGGCAGCTCCATCACGCCGTGACTACGTTCAAGGAGAGTTACTGCCTTGAGGATGTTGGCCTGCTCCTCTTCGGTGTAGCCGTGGTGCTGGCTGAGGGGTGCGAAGGAGGTATCGGGCATCTTGGCGAGCATCATTCTTGAAGAAGAGCCATCCTCGATGTTATCATCGGTGAAGAACTTCTGGAAGATGTTCTGGGTGCAGCAGCCGGAGAAGTTGAGCTGGGCGTGGGTTACGCCGCTGGTGGCTGTGATGTAGTCTTGACCCACCTCGCTCTGGTCGAACGCCTTACGGAAGTAGTCACCGAACACCTTCCATACGCTCTTCATCGAACCGAGCTCCTCGCTGAACATATACATGGTGTGACCGTCGGCACAGAGCTGACGACGCATCAGAGCCGACTTCGAGATTGTATCGCCAATGTGACGGATGCAAGGCTTCGGGTCTACTACACCCTTCTTGCCCTTGTGCTGCTGGTACCAGGCTTCATCCTCACGAGGTTTCTCATCGTCCTTATCCATCTTCTTCGCCCAGATGTTCTCAATGCGGCGGCATACGCCCTTACCTGATGCCTGCTCTCCGATGATGATAGACATGAGTGCCATCGGAGTATCGCTGCCGTCGCAATACTTCGCCTTCAGACGGTCAGCATAGGTTGCGGCAATAGGAAGGGCTGAGAAGAGGGCAGGCACGCGTGCCTCTGCGGCCACGCCAGAGAGCGAGTCGCGGAGTCCGAGTGGAAGCTGGTTTACGGGGAATTCGTAAAGTGGCTGTGTACTTGCCTTAGCGGCTAAAAGGTTCTCTATGTTTCTTAAATTCTGATTCTCCATAATTATTTAATGTTTAAAAGTTAGCTTGTCGGAATATCCGGTAAACGGCGGCAAAAATACGACTATCTTCTGTAACCGCCAAATTTGAGCGTGTGATAAGGCCCGAAATTCAGCAGCCATTTGGAGCAAATTGTGTTAAAAAATCTAAGTCATAGTTTTGTGGGGCGGAAAACATAGGTTCTTATGTGCTAAATCATAGTTTCTCGGGTGCCAGGTTATAGCTTCTCGGATAACAGGTTTTCGTCTCAATCCGTAACCCCCTTTTTCTTCTTCTTCCTTTCTCATAAAAAAATAACACGGACAAATTCAATTTGTCCGGACAAATTGTCTGTAGCTTCATAACGTACTGTTTTTCTGGTACTTATAAGCCTGCCGGACAACCATCCGGACAAATTCAATTTGTCCGTGTTTTAAAAATATTTCCGTTAAATTCTTTGGTGTCTTACCCGTAATCCATTGACTATTAGTTAATTCGTAATAAAAATGACGATTTTAAACAACTTTGTTTAAAACAACCTTGTTTAATTTGTTTTTTTGCTATCTTTGCAGAAGTTCTGTATCTGCAGCCAATGTAACCCGCCTCAAGAAGTCCTTGATGGTGAAATATCTGATTACGATTCCTGCTCCTAAGCATCTGGAAATGAGTGACCCCATCTTGGCATTGTGGCTCAAGAGAAGAGTGTGGAAGGAATCATAAAAGGATAAAGCCCCTTCTGTATTCCGGGTATATGAAAAACTGGAATGCGGAAGGGGCTTTTGGGGAATTTACCTTTTCTTATTTAAAGAACCTGTTGAGCTGTTTGATGGTCTGGTCGAACTGCTTGGCTGGCAGACGGTAGTTCTTTACAGGATTCATGTGGGCATCATAAACATCCAGGGCACCATCGGCAGTCTTCTCCAGAATGGTGTCGTTGTTGATGATGAAGGCATAGTTCAGATTGCTGCCTACTACATGCCATAGTCTAGGCGTCTTATCTGTCATCATTCTGCCCATCGAATAATCGGCAGGATTGTTCTTTCATAATTGATAGAATCCTTTCTAGACATTAATCCTTAGATTTTAACAGAGAAAAATACTTATCCAGAACCATCAGCGAGATGATATCCTCACGCTGCTTATCCTTGAATTGCTCTACATATTCGTGAGCGTGGTTGATGATAGCTTGCGCTTCATCTGGATGAGCAGTATAATAGTCCATCTTTTCCTCAAGATCAGAGAAATCAGGCTTTACTTCTATATAATGATAGTCTGGCTTCAGAGTTCCTTCCATAAACCAAGTTTCATAATATGGCTTAGGCATCACGGCGATGGAATTGGAAGACATAATCCATTTCAGATTGCTTGCCACGTCATTTCCCTCCAGCGCCATCACGTATTTGTATTTCAGATGGTCGTAGATGGAAATCTTGTCGCTCTTCCATTCTGGCTTAATCAGATCTATGGTTCCGATATCGAAGCGAGGATTTCCGAAAAACTTCTCTACAAATTGCACACGGATGTCCTTGCAGGCTATTTTCCCTCTGAAGATAGCCTGGTCTTTTTTTTCAGCAAACGAAAGCTTATCCTTCACGAAGATAAAATGGCGTACCTTGTCCATCTTGAGCAATACGGAGTTCTGGTTTTCTCCATGAATTGGGCGGCTTTTTACAATGGTAGGAATATCTTCCACATACGTGATGTCACCAGGGAGGAGATTCCATTTGTTATTGCCGTCAAAACAGCGGGCATATTCCAAAGTATCCAGATAATATACCTTCTGGCGGGTCATCGGCTGTTCTGCAACTTTAACAGCTTCTTTGTCCCATAAATCTTTGTTGAGAAGAATATTATCTTCTGTAAGCTTGTTGTAGTAGTTTACCCGGTTCAGGATATAATCGTAGTCTTTGCGTTTCTTGGCTTTGTCAAGTAAATGCTGCCCCCTCCATATCAAGATGCAGGCAGGTGTATACAGACGAGCGTATTCCTTGATGTAATACCAGGGTTTGCTGTTTTTTCCGCTATGGAATTTATATTTCAATTTTTGAATATTCATAGGATTTCTTTTTGTTTATGAAAACGATGATGATGTTATTGGGTACAAAAATACGAAATATACTTTAATCTTGCAAGAAAATGGATAAAAAAAGCAAGTATCAATGAAGGAAGAAAGATAATCTTCCTAAAATTTGGCGTTTCTGATAGTTTTTCGTATCTTTGCAACCTATGAGATACTAGGAAGGTATCTTGTTAAAGAATATAAAAGAATTGTATGTTAGAAGTACGTGATAGATTAAACTTCGAGGATTATCTGGATTCACTCTTGAATAGCGTAGAGAGTGATGACTTGGAGTTTAAAAGTGCTGCCGGTGGATTTCCTGGTAGCTTTTGGGATACCTATTCAGCTTTCGCCAATAGCGAAGGAGGAGTTATCGTGCTTGGAGTTATAGAAAGAAAAGGTAAGTTCTATATAGATAATCTATCTGATGAACAGATAGAGAAATATACCAAGGACTTTTGGAATAATGTGAATAATCGAGCTACGGTTAGTTGCAACCTGTTAAAAACAGAAGATGTCGTGGTAGAAGATTACAATGGTCACAAACTTATGTTATTCTTTATTCCTCGTGCATCCAGAGAACAGCGTCCTGTTTATAGAACATCCCAGCCCTATAATGGTACTTTTAAGCGCAATCATGAAGGTGATTATAAATGTACGGAGCGAGAAGTGCAGCGTATGTTTTCAGATGCGAATGTTTCTAATCCCGCTGATAGCCGCATTTTGAGAAATTATTCATTGGATGATTTAGATATGGAGTCTGTTGCTCAATATCGGCAATTATTTAAGTTAGCCAAGCCAGATCATCCTTGGTCTGTTTTGTCTGATTTTGAATTTCTTAAAAAGATAGGTGCTTATCGTACTGATCGTGGAACGAAAGAAGAAGGTTTTACTGTGGCAGGAGTTTTGATGTTTGGTAAAGAAGATGCCATTACTGATAATGAATGTTGCCCCGACTTCTTTCCTGATTACCAAGAAAAGCTGTCAGATAATCCTGAGATACGATGGACCAATCGTATTTGTCCTGATGGAACTTGGGAGGCAAATTTATTCCAATTCTATCTTCGTGTTCTTCCAAGATTATCAGCGGTCTTGCCAAAACCTTTCATCTTGGAGGGCAATATTCGTCGTGATGAAACTCCTGCGCATGTGGCTGTTCGCGAAGCTCTGGTGAATTTTTGTATTCATACCGATTATTCGGAAAATGCAACAATGGTAGTGCGATTGTATAGCAATAAAATTGTTTTTACTAACCCGGGAACTCTGTTGGTTTCTAAAATGCAATATTATGGAGAAAGTGCTAGCGTATGTCGCAACAAGACTCTTCAAAAGATGTTTATGTTGATTGGCTCTGCTGAAAAAGCGGGAAGTGGAGTTGATAAGATATTGGCTGGTTGGCGATTTGCAAATTGGAGAGCACCTATGTTGAGAACATTAAGTCAGCCTGACTTAGTGGAACTCACAATGATGATGGAGTCGATGATGGATGAAGGAACAAAGGAAAGATTGGTTCTGATATATGGAACAGAAGTTTTTTCTTTGGGACATGAACGCCTGTTGACTCTTAATGCAACTTGTACAGATGGATATATTACAAATGAGAGCTTAAGGGTTGTCCTTAACCAGCATAAGGCAGAAGTTGCCGATTTGTTGAAAGATATGTGTAAGCATAAATTGCTGGTTCAAGAGGGATATGGTAGAGGAACCAAGTATCGGTTGCCTATGAATGCTAAGGTTGCAAGTTCCGGCTCTAAGGTTGCAAGTTCCGAGTCTAATATTGCAAGTTCTGGGGCTAATATTGCAAGTTCCGAGTCTAATATTGCAAGCTCTGGGGCTAATATTGCAAGCTCTGGGGCTAATATTGCAAGTTCTGGGGCTAATATTGCAAGTGCTCGTGTAAAACAAAGAATGTCTTATCAAAATTTAAAGACTTTGATTTGTTCTGTTTGTTCTGAGTGGCTATCTTTAGATGAATTATCGGCAATTGTAAGGCGAGATAAAATTTATTTAAGAAATTTTATAATTCCTAAGATGTTAGAAGATAATAGCCTGGAAATGCTATTCCCTAGTGTTCCTAACCATCCCAGGCAAAAATATAAAAGTACTGTAAACAAATGAAGATAAAGATAAACCCAAAATACGAAGAGATGAGAAGTTTCATCGAACGCATCCCGGATGTGTTCGAGCAGGAGGGACGTTGTATCTTTGAAGGACGAAATGTTATCAAGGCTTTTCATGTAAAGTTTGATGGAAAAGAGAAAGAAGTTGTGGTGAAGAGATACAAGCAGCCTAATTTCATTCAGAAGATAGGATATAGCTTCTTCCGCTCTACCAAGGCTTTCCGTGCCTATGAGAATGCCCTTAGGCTGATGGCAGATGGCTTTGCCACTCCCGAAGGCTTTGGATATATTGAAACGAGGGTAAAGGGACTTATTGACTATTGCTACTTTGTCTCTGATATTGATAACAGTATGCCTATCAACGATCAGTTGAACTCCCCAGAGGAATTCAACAGGGTGATGGCGGCAGATTATGCGCACTTTGTGAATCGATTGCACCAGAAAGGCATCATCGATATTGACTTGAATGCCGGCAATGTGCTGTATCAGCTTCAGGCTGATGGTCATTATACGTTCTCGCTTATCGATATCAATCGTATGAGGTTTTACTCAGGCTATCCGCCGATGAAGGAATGTGTGGAAAACCTGACGAGGTTTACCGGAAGAATGGATGTCTTCGAGTGTGTGGCACGAGAGTATGTGAAACTGCGGGGAATGGATGAGAAAATATTACAAAAAATAATAGGAGCAAAGAAGATACACGATTGGCGATGGGTACATCGCAAAAGTATCTTGCATTATTTTAAACGCAAAAAGTTAGGTTTATGAAAACAACATTATTGATTACGACTTACAATTGGCCTAAAGCCTTAGAACTCGTGTTGTATAGCGTGTTGCATCAGCATGTTATGCCTGATGAAGTTGTTATTGCTGACGATGGTTCTACCGAAGAGACTAAAAAACTGATAGACCGTTATGCTGAAAAAATGCCAGTACCGGTAATTTGGGTTTGGCAGGAAGATAAGGGATTCAGAAGAACTTCCATTTTGAATAAGGCAATAGCAAAGGCTACGGGTGATTATATCATCCAAGTTGATGGAGATGTTGTTTTGAGTTCTCATTTTGTAGAAGACCATATAGAAATGGCTCAGAAAGGATGTTTCGTCTGTGGAAGTAGAGTGCTGCTGTCTGCCCAGATTTCCAAAAAGATTTTGGATACAAAGGTAGTCAATGTGAATCTTTGGAACATGCCTTTCAGTTATGTAAGCAATAGCTTCCGTTCTCATGTGTTCCGCAGATTGCTGGCTTTTCGCTATGCCCGTAGAATCGACCATCTCAGAGGTTGCAACATGGCTTATTGGAAAGAGGATGCCATCAAGGTAAATGGTTACAATGAGGATCTGTTGGAATGGGGACATGAGGATGCCGAGTTTGCCTATCGCCTGCATTTTGCTGGCGTTCGGAAGAAGGCGCTGAAGATGGGAGGAATCATGTACCATCTTTATCACAAGGAGGCGTCTAAAGCCCAAGAGAACATGCATAAAGATGTTTTGAACCAGGTGAAGAAGGAGCGTTTGGTTCGTTGCACAAATGGTATCGATCAATATTTATAGAGCATAGATATATGGATAAGACAAGTGTAGAACAAGAGCAGGGAAATGGCATCTCGGTGGTTATTAATACCTATAATGCCTCCTGCCATCTTCAGCAGGTGCTGGATACAGTGAAGGGCTTTGACGAGGTGGTTGTCTGCGACATGGAAAGTACTGACGACACCTTGGATATAGCAAAGCGTAATGGTTGCAAGATAGTTGTCTTTCCTAGAGGAAACTATCAGATTTGTGAACCGGCACGTCAGACTGCCATAGATGCTGCTTCCTGCAAGTGGGTATTGGTGGTTGATGCTGATGAACTGGTAACTCCAGAACTGAAGGAATATCTTTATTCCCTGATAGAGAAGGAGAATGCTCCACAGGGTTTGTATGTTCCACGCAAGAGTCGCTTTATGGGACGATTCATGCACTGTTTCTATCCCGACTACCAGTTGCGTTTCTTTATCAGGAAGGATACCGTATGGCCAGCCATCATTCATGCCGATCCTGTTATCAAGGGCAGAATAGAAAAGATACCGGCGGCTCATGCTGATATGGCACTTGTTCATCTGGCAGATGACAGTATTGCCAGCAGGATGGGAAAGATCAACCAGTATACAGCTAACGAGATAGAAAAGAAGAAAGATCGCAATTATGGAATGGCAGCTTTGTTCTATCGTCCGTTGGTGCGTTTCTTCCGTGCTTATATTCAGAAGGGTGGCTTCCGTGATGGTAAGGAAGGATTTGTATGTGCCTGCTATGAAGGCATCTATCAGTTTGTTGCTGTCAGCAAGATTATAGAAGATCGCTTGAAACATAAAAAAGGTAAGTAGTAGTTTGGGCTACTTACCTTTTTTGTTTAATGAATGGTATTGTTATTTCTGATTTATTTTCCTTCGATAAAGGTCATTCCGCCTGGACCTACTTCATCACGGCAGCGTTTTAACAATTTGGCTGGCGTTTCTTCGCCATCATCGAAAGGTAATGCTACTACCGTTTTCTTGCCATAATAGTTTGCCATACCTCGGTTAATCCAATAACCTGGATAAATAGTGATATCATGGAAGGCATCGGATGGCATCTTTACGGTAAGCGGATTTAATACCAGATGATCTGCCTTGCTTTGCTTTACGGCAATTTCGCGCTGCTGCATTTCTAGGTCAAACTTCTGTGCTGTTCCTCTACGCAGCAAGGAGAGTGTTCTGTTGGTAGTAGTTGGCTTTGCTGTGATAGAAAGTACCAACACAAGCCAGTAATATACCGGTAGCCATCTGAAGTATTTATTATATTTCAGTCTGATTGCCTCTGTCAAGTTTACAATAGCAACGCTTATTGGTTCCAGATTAGCCGCTCTGCGCTGAAGAGCACCAGAAATATAGTAGATATTGAAGCAAATCATCCACAGATGCACATAGAAGTATACATTCTGTGTTCTGTCTGCTCCTTTGGTTCCCATGGCATAGCTGTTTGGAAAAAAGAAGGCGCAATAAAGTAGGAAAGAGATGAGCAGATAAAGCCATGGATGAGAAAACCTAAAGTGGGATGCCTTGGCTAATCTTGCAAGGAAAGGTATGAGAATGGTAAACATGAGTATTTCTGTGATTTTAATGGCATCAGCGAGAAATTCTATGCCCTTTGCTATCGCAATAAAGAAGGCTGAAACCACATTCGGTTGACTGGTGACTGTGGATTGGCGGACAGTATTGCCTGGTGCAAATACACTGAAAGCAAAAGCGCAGGCATAAATGATAAGGATAGAAAGCAAGAAGAAAGGAGTCTTCTTCCTCTCCACCCACATCCATACGATTGCCATAAAGAGAATGGCTGGCATACCCAGACCGGTAACAAAGTTGCCGCCGGCAATGAATATGGCGAGTGCTGCGGAAACCAGCGTGATGATGATTTTCGCTATGATAGATTTTGTAAGATGGAATTCGATGAGTAGGGAGGCAAGAAACAAAGAAATACTATAATATAAGGTATAGTACATCGCTCCGTTATACCAGCAGAATGCATCGTAGAACGACCATACGAACTGTACGGTCATTAATACAAATAGAGTAGAAATGAAAGTGTATTCCAATTTGCTGATATGTAGCAATCTGCGTAATATTGTGTATCCCAGTGTATAGGTGGAAAGAATTAGACTTCCCAATAGAATAATCGGTACAAGCCAGTATTTGCCAAAAATTCCAGGTTGTAATGCCATCAGGAAACATGCCGAATAGGTACCCTGCCATGTCTGGTAGATATGCATGGATTCTGCCCAGGCCGCCTGAATACATGCCCCAAATGAATGGGTGGCAGTCCAAGCCTTGTAGACAGGAGCTCCGAATACATAGTCATCTGCAAACTGATGGAGATAGGGACCTATTGCCACAACAGGGATGACGGATAAGATTAGAATACAAATCGCCAATATCGTATGGCTTTTTAACAATTTCTGATTCATCGTATTATTGTTTTTGCTTATTTTTATATGTATAATAACAGAGAAACTTGTGCTTTCTTGCACTAATAGTTGTTAAATTATATAAATGCCGTTAAGACTAAAAGGAAAAAGCTTTCAAGAAAGGAAATGGACATCATGTAGACGAACCTATATGATGACCATGTCTTTTCTTGCCTCGAAATTGGCGATAGTCTTGACGATTTCTTCTGATATGTCATCGGATACATACGAGAAGTCCTTGCCGGTGCG
>OGJO01001202.1_pt1 | contig 10880 bp, 9 predicted proteins | sample 1572121 | NCBI WGS metagenome assembly OGJO01 (sample SAMEA2582081, study PRJEB24529) | metagenome | biome: Human gut stool | place: China | collected 2011
AAAAAAACATAATATTGAATCCGCCAATCTCATTGTAGATCATGGGATGGAGGGAGATGCTCATGCAGGAAATTGGCATCGTCAAATCAGCTTACTTGGTATCGCTAGTATTGAACATATGCGGGCGCAAGGTGCAGATGTTAAACCTGGTGATTTCGCTGAAAACATTCCAGTAGAAGGTATGGTTCTTTATGAATTAGCTGTAGGGACTCACGGGCTGAAGTAGACGTCCGCAGCCAGCGAAACGCGGGCCAGAACGAATACGGCGAAGCTGCTGATCAGGCAGACATTGGCTGCCACCAGCAGCACGTCGTTGACCACGGCGGGCAGCTTGCTGCCGGCGAACTGGCGCAGAGCCAGGCACACCAGCGCGGCCACGGTGAGCACCACCGGCAGGGTGCTGGTGGCCGAAGCCGCCAGATAGCCCACCATCGAGGTGTAACCATAGACTGCAAGGCCGATCACACTGGCCACAGCAGCCACGATCGTCTTCGTGTTCAGTTTCGTTTTCATGGCTCAGGCCTCCTTTGCAGTCTTCTGCTTCTTGCTCTTGACCGCAGACACGACGTACAGCAGGGCGCACAGTGCGGTGAGGGCTGCAAAGCCGTAGATGCACACGCGGTAGGTCATACGCCACCAGGTCATCACGCTGATGGTGCGGGTGGTGGAGTTGACGCCGTTCATGGCGGCACTGTTAGCCAGAGCGTACAGCAGGTAATGGATGTTCTGCTTGATGGCCAGCAGCATGGTGCGGTCGCCCTTCAGAGCGTCAGCATTCCAGTAGGTGATGCTGTCGTCCTTGCCGAAACCGCAGAATGCGGTGGTGCCAGCCAGGATGGACTCCTTGGGAGAAGCATGCAGGGTAACACCGGTAAAGTCGGTGACGTTGTAGCCCTTGAAGCCCCACTCGTTGCGCATGATCTGCACCTGGACACCAGCGTTTGCGCTGGAGGCCACAGCACCGATGCGGTTGTAGGAGCTCATCACGCCCAGAGCACCCACCGTGTAGGTGTCATCGCGGGAAGGATCCGCCTCGAAGGAAGCGGGCTTGCCGTTGCCCTCAAAGGCCTGCTGCAGGTTGCGCAGCTCCAGCTCGCGGGCCTTCTGCTCGGTCATAAAGACTGCGATGCCGGAGCGGTTGATCTCCTGATCGTTGAAGGCGGCGTGCTTGATGTTGACCAGGGTGCCCTTGCTCTGAGCGCCCTGCACCACAGCGGAACCGGTGTAACCGGACAGGACGGGGTCCTCGGAGTAATACTCTGCGCCGCGGGCGTTGTAGCCGTGACGATGGATGTTCATGCCGGGGCCGATCATGATGGGCAGGTTCAGCACCAGGGTGCTCTCGCCCAGGGTGATCTCACCCACGCGGTAGGCCAGTTCCTTGTTCCAGCTGTAAGCGATGTTCTCCGGGGTGGGGCCGACGCGGGTGCCGTAGTCGTAATCGGCAGCATCTGCATACGGGGTGCCCTGGTAGCTGCCCTCGGTCAGGTAGTGCGAGTCGGAACCGTTGGGGCCGTCGTCGGCTGCGTACTGCAGCAGGCCCACAGAGTCGATGTTCTGGATGTTGTGGAAGGCGTTGGAGGCAAAGTTCAGGAACTCGTCGATGGTCACTTTGCCGACCAGCTCATCCCAGCGGGGATCGTCGAAGTCAGCGCCCTTCAGGTCGTTCAGGGTCAGGGTGCTGGTGGTGTCGCCGAACACGATGTCCGAGGTGTCCTCATCGGTCTTGATGTCGATGAAGTCGTTGGCCAGCAGGGTGGCCAGACGGCCCTCGGCCTTCAGGCCGGTAATGGTGGTGGGGAAGGTGCCGTCCCAGTCGCTGCGGGACAGATAAGTAGCGGTGCCGGGGATGAAGGTGTTGATGTCCATGGAGTAGTCGCCGTCGCTCACTGCGTTGGTGATCTCCACGCCGGCCTTGCTCACAGAGAAGGTGTCGGCATCCACAGCGCCGTCCCAGGTCCACTGGTAGGTCTTGGAAGCATCGCCGTCGGCGGTCATGCCGTCGGCAGTGGTCTTGCCCTGAGCAGCCAGGATATTGTTCAGAGCATCATGGGCGTCAGAGCCGATGGCGAAGTAGTAGTCGCCCGGGTCCACGATGAAGGTCTTGGCGTTCTGGCTGTCGTAGCTGGCCAGCAGGCTCATGTCCACATTCATGGGAATGGTCTGGCTCTCGCCGGGCTGCAGGGTGTTGGTCTTTTCGTAGTCCATCAGCTGCAGGGCGGACTTTTCGATGCCGTTCTGCTTGTCGTAGTCGGTGTAGGGTGCGCTGGCGTACAGCTGCACGACAGCCTTGCCGGCTACATCGCCGGTGTTGGTGGTGGTCACGGTCACGGTAGCGGTGCGCTTGTCACCGGTGATGACCACGCTGTCCAGGGTCTGCTCAAAGGTGGTGTAGCTCATGCCGTAGCCGAAGGGATAGACCACCTCGTTGTCGTAGCTCCAGGTGCCGTCGCTGGCGGCCACGGTGCCGTCGGCGTTGGCGTAGGTACCGGCAGAGGCATTGGCACCGCCGTTGCCCAGCACGATGTCCGCATAACGGGTCTCGTAGTAACGGTAGCCGGTGTAGATGCCCTCGGTCTCGATCAGGTAGGAGTTGACGCTGGTGCCCTCAGCAAAGTCCGAAGCGTTTGCCCAGGGGATGTTGCCAAAGTTCTGCATGGCGGGAGCCAGTGCACCGTTCTTGACGAAGGTATCGCCCAGATGGGCAGAGGGAGCCACGGTGCCGTTCAGCACGTCGGCCACGCCGTAGAAGCCATAAGCACCGGGGTAGCCCACCCACAGGATGGCGTCAATGTCGGGGTCCTCTTCCAGGTTGGAGATCTCCATGGGGTTGGCTGCGTTGACCAGCACGATGACCTTGTCGAAATTGGCCTTTGCTTCCTCGATCATGGCCATTTCTTCATCGCTCAGGCTCAGGATGTTGCCGTTGACGGTGTGCACGCCGTCTGCCAGGCCTTCCTCGCCGGGGTAGTATGCACCGGCTTCGCCGCCGACACGGCTCACCACCACGATGGCAGCGTCGCCGTACTCGGTGTACTTGGACTCAAAGTCGGGGTTGAGCTGCTTGAGCTCGTCCAGGGTCAGCTCGTGGGGATCATCGTAAGCGGTGATCTCGGCGTAAGCCGGCAGGATGCCGCCGCCGAACTGGGGCTTGGTCCATTCCTTGTCCGCAAAGAATGCCTCGTAAGCTGCCAGGGTCTCCGGGTTCAGCTGGAAGCCGCGCTCGGTAAAGGCGTCAAAGATCTGCACGGTGGACTTGCCGTCCGGCACGCTGCCGCCGCTGTTGCCGTAAACAGGAGCATAGCTGCGGACGCCCAGCATGGTGATCTTGGCATCCTTGGCCAGAGGCAGGGCACCGTTCTCGTTCTTCAGCAGGGCAAAGGTCTCCTGCGAAGCCTCGATGGCGAAGTCCTTGAAGCCCTCGTAGGCTTCTTTGGCCGTGGTGAATTCCGACTTGTAGGTCCAGGCATCGGATTCATCGTCCGACTGCTCGGTCACAGTCTGGGTGCTGCGGGTGCCCAGGAAGGCATCCACAGAGGTGCGGTAGAGCTCCAGGATGTTGCCTGCCATCATGGAAACGGCCAGAAGCAGGGCAAACACCATGGTCAAACCGCGCCACAGGTTTTTCTTCTTCAACATTTTGTCCTCCTTTGAAAGTTGTCCGCTCTCCCCCTGTGCGGTGCGGAAGCAAACGCCGCACAAAAAGAAACCGGCAGAGTGATTCAAAGCTCTGCCGATAGTATAGAGGTTTTGTGAATATTTACAACAGATTTTTCCCAAACTGTCATTTTGGGGCCCTGAACTGTCATTTGAGCGGCAGGAGCGCCACCAGACGGAACATGCCGTCCTGTGCCTGCATCGTCAGGGTGCCGCCGTGCTGCTGCACGATGCGGCGGATGCTCTTAACGCCAAAACCGTGCCACCGGGCGTCCCCCTTGGTGGTCTGGGGCAGGCCGTCCACAAAGTGCAGCGGCTCGGCGGCGCAGTTCTCCATGCGGATGAGCAGCATGCCCCGCTCGGCCCGCACCTGCAGGCCGATGTAGCGGCGGTCCGGCTCCAGCGGGGTCACCGCCTCGATGGCGTTGTCCAGCGCGTTGCCGAACAGCGAGTACACCTCGCCGGGCTTCAGGAAGTCCAGCTTTGCACCGTCGGCGATGTAATCCAGCTGGATGCCGCGGCCCTTGCACACGATGGAGCGCTCCGCCAGCAGCACGTCCAACGTCTCGTTGCCGGTCTTGATCGTGGAGTCGTAGATATCCACCGCCTTTTTCAGCTCGTCCAGCTCCTCGGTCGGCACCCGGCTGCCCAGCGTGTACAGCTGCTTGCGGATGTCATGGCACTTGATGTTGATGAGCTCCACCGTCTCCTTGGACAGCTCCATCTGCTGGCGCTGCTGGCGCATCATCTGCTGCAGCACCATGTTGTCCCACTCGGCGTCGCTGTGCTGCAGGATCTCACACAGCAGGAAGAACAGCAGGATGGTGGTCACCTCGTCGTAGACGCTGTAGACGGTAAAGATGCGCGGGGCGCTGTCCACACTAAAGGCGTTGAACAGGTTGACGAAGATGTTCATGCTCAGCTGGTAGCCCACCATGATAAAAGTCATCGTGCGCCCGGGCAGTGTGCCCAGATTGCGGCTGTGCAGCCGCCGGGTGAGGGTCAGGCAGCACACCGCGAACAGCAGCACGAAAAGGCCCAGATAGACCCACTGGCTCCAGGCCCAGTACTGCCGGTCCATGTGATACACCGCATTCTGCAGCAGCTTGGCCCCCCGGTAGATGATGTGCTGCATGGTGCCCGCAGCCGTAGCATAGAACACCGCCCACGCTGCCGCGATGCGGAAGCACAGCCGGATGCCCACCGCCGCGATGCTCCACAGCAGAAAGGTGCGCAGCGACTCGGTGTAGAGGTTGTGGGGCACCTGCTCCCACACGATGGTAAAGCAGGCCTCCGCCAGCAGGATGCCGGTCAGCCGCGCCGCAAAGCGCTCCTGCCGCTCCAGCTTCCAGGTGGTGGCCGCCACGCACGCCAGCAGTTCCAGCACATAGCCGTGGCGTTCAAACAGATCGATGACCGTACTCATAGCACAAATTCGTTGCCCATGCTGCGGGCCAGCTCCTCCATGAATTCCTTTTTGCGCAGACGGCTGATCTGCAGCTTCTCCCCGTTGGAAAGCACTACGTCGCTGCCGGTGACGGTCTGGATGTGCTTCTGGTTGACCAGATAGCACTTGTTGCAGCGCAGGAAGCCCTTGCCGTGCAGCCGCTGTTCGGCGTCCTGCAGGGTTCCGGTGCCCGGCAGCTGGCCTTTTTCAGTGTGATAGGTCAGCTTGTGGCCCTGCACCTCGATGTAATAGATCTCCCACAGCAGCAGCCGCTGGGTGCCGGTGGGCAGGGCCACCATCACGCTCTCGGCGGCGGCGCGCCAGCGCTGGGCCGCACGGTCCAGCTTGATGCTCAACGGCCCATACTGGGCAGGCTTGATGATGTAGTCCAGCGCATCCACCTCATAGCCCTTGACCGCAAACTGGGCCATGTTGGTCACAAAGATCAGGATGACCTGCCGGTCGATCTCCCGCAGGCGGTGGGCCGCCTCCATGCCGTTGATGCCCGGCAGCTCAATGTCCATGAACACGATGTCATAGTCGGCACGGTAATGTTCCAGAAACGACGCCGCATCCCCGAAGGCCGTGGTCTCCAGCGGGATATCCCGCTCTGCCGAGTAGCGGGCAAGGCATTCTTTCAGATGTTCCAGCTCTCTGGGGCTGTCCTCCACGATCGCACAGCGCAGCATCCGGTTCTCCCCTTCACAAAAACTTTTCGGAATCAGTATAGCGCAATCTGTGAAAATTGGCAACAATTGCCCTTGCACACAATAAACAACCACCAGCCGAGCTGGTGGTTGTTCCTTCATTTTTGTCGATTCGTGTCCATTGGGAAACAGCTGAAGGTTTTTCACGCTCACAGGGTCCGGCCTTGCCCACATTGCAAAAGCCAAAATATTTTCAACATTCAATCCAAAAACAAGGCAATGTGTTGACTTTTGCGGAAAGTCTTGCTATAGTATGAGATACAAGGATTCCATACAGGTTCTGCGTGAGAGAATGAGAGACGCACAACAGCCCCTTTCGGCTTGTGGTGCGTCTTTTTCTTTTTGCAAGGTTGGAATCTTCTCTGCGTTTTTCCGTGTGCACCGGAAGTACAGCAGTCCCAAAGACCCGATGGGAGAATGGCCATTCCCGTCCATCATCACAAGAATGACACGATACCAAGAGACTGTCAAAAGGAGAACAGAATCATGAAAAAGATTTCGCGGAAAAGTTTCCTGAAGCTGGCAGCCGCCACCGCTGCCGGAACTGCTATGGCTCCCGCTCTCATGGGCTGTGCCTGGCCTGACACGCAGGGCCACACCCCCTACAAAGGCGATATCGTGTTGCTGCTGAGCAACGATATCCACTCCAATCTGGGTACTTCTAAGATCATGAGTACGGACGGCTCTACCCGGATCACCGGCGGCGTGGCGCGAATGGCCGCCGCACAGGCCGGGGTACGCCACCGAGCCTTTGGCAAAACCCTGACCTTGGACGGTGGTGACTACTCCCAGGGAACTCCTTACCAGGACGGCTATCAAAAGGGCTGGGAGATCCTGGCCCTGGCCGAAATGCAGGTAGATTTCTGCACCCTGGGCAACCACGAATTCGACGTGGGCGATCAGGCCGTCGAAAACTCCTGGGTCAACGCCCGGAAAAACCGGCTGCGCTACGGGGTCTACCACAAACTGCCCCAGTTGCTGGTATCCAATATGTTCATCAAATACAACGCCAACGGCGAGCCGATCTCTTATACCAGCGCCGACATCCGCCCCAATGACCTGAGCACCAATGCTTTTGGTGCCGGGGCCTACGCCAAGACCGGAGCCAAAAACTACGCCATCCGCCAGGTAGCAGGCTACAGGGTGGGTCTGTTTGCTCTGGAAGGCGAGGAGTCCTACGGCTACTGCAAGAACTCGGACCTGACCCGGATGGACTGTGCCGAGGTTGCCAGAGTCTATGCCCGTTTCCTCAAGGAGGAGAAGGGCTGTGATCTTGTCATCGCCATCAGCCACTGCGGCATGGAAGAGGACCGGGCCACCGCGCGGGCTCAGGAAGGCTTCCTGGACGTGATCCAGAACGCTCACGACCATCTCGCCTATGACCAACCCATCGTGGAAAACGGCGTGATCATGACCTCCACCGGCTGCTATGCTCAAAACCTGGGCGTGCTGAGCCTGCAAAAAACATCTGCCGGCTGGACCTGGGTGCCAGAGGAGACCTGCTGCTATGAGCTGACGAAGGCATACGACTACGAGGATCCCCGGGATCTGTCACCGGAAGCTCTGGCATACCGGAGTATGCAGGATCTTCTGGCCCGCTACGACGCAGACCTGACGGCACCGGACGGCTATTTCTCCAAGCTGGGTCTGGACGATGTAACGCCGGACAGCGTGGTGATGACCATCCCCACCGGCTACGACTATATCCAGTACGAAGACGGAAAGGCCATCGGATACACTTACATCCAGTCTCCTGTCACCGCCTTTATCTGTGATTCCTTCAATTATGCCTCCGGCTCTCAGGTATCCTTCGTGTTCGGCGGCTACGTCCGCACTGCGCTGTATCAGGGTGACTTTACCGTCGCGGACGCCTTCAACGAGCAATCCACCGGTGAATCGGCGATCGACCACAGCGCGGGCTCCAGTCTGGTGGTCTGCGACTTGTCCGGTGCACAGCTGGCATCCATCTGTGTCTTTGATGCTGCGTGCTCTGGTGTCACCCCTCAGGGCCGGACCTACGGCGGTGCCGGCACCCTCCACACCGGAAATCTGCGCTACCGCTATCACATTTCTGACGGGCAGATCTCCTGTGATGTTTCCAGCATCGAAGTCTATTTCCCGGAGAGCGACAGCTGGCAGCCTCTGGACTTCCACAAAGCCTACTCCACCTCGTTCACCTTTGAATCCTCCCAGAACTTGGTGAGTCTGCTGCCCTGGGCCAGCAAAATGGCCACAGGGCAGGCGCTTCCCTTTGCCCCCTACGATGAGGCCACCGGCACCTACATGGATGTTCCCTCCGACAACAAATCGGAGGAATACTACCGGTTCTGGGCTCCTTATTGCCGCGGCAAGGGTGTGCTGGAGGGCACCAGCTATGAACTGAAATCCTGGACAGCCCTGTATTACTATGCCGCCAGCATGAACGGTACCTTATCCGATGCCTACACCCCGGACCATCTGATGCAGACCCGCATCCAGGGTTGATTTTCCAACAACTTCTGATGTAAAAAGCTATACGACCGCGGCAGGCCAGAAGATTAAATCAAAAACAGCTGGATGCTTCATCTGAACGATGATACACCCAGTTGTTTCTTTTATTGGCACATCCTCTCTAACAACGCCGTGCAACCTGCCAGTACATCCCGCCATGTGTCCTCGAAATTTCCAGTAAACCACGGGTCGGCCACATCGTGCGGCGTACTGGTATACGACATCAGGAGGGAGACCTTGTGCAACGGGTCGTTCCCTACAAAACGAGCCATATCCCGCAGGTTGCTTCGATCCATTGCAACCAGATAATCATAGGTATCATAATCCTGCCGTGTCATCTGACGCGCCGTTTTGCCTACACAGGAAATGGCATGGTCTGCCAATTTTTGCCGAGCGGGTGGATAGACCGGGTTGCCCACTTCTTCCGCACTGGTCGCAGCGGAGGCGATTTCGAATTTTTCTGCAATACCGGCTTTTTCCACAAGGTCTTTCATAACAAATTCCGCCATGGGACTACGGCAGATATTCCCCAGACAGATGAACAAGATTCGGGTCATTTTCTCTCAGCTCCTTTGGGCAACAGTATACCATTGTCGGGACAGTATTGGAATGGGCTTTTCCCTGCTCTTCCAGAACGTAACGAAAAGCATACCCTCCACCAACTGTGCAAAGACATCCGTCCAGCCCGCAGAATGCCAGCTTCTTTCGGAGATTGGAAACAGTATTGCCAACCACTTTTAAGGTATCGGCGCAATCCTTTCCCCATACAGCATCAAAAAGCTCTTTTTTAGAAAGCGCCGTTCCTTCGCAGACTGCCAGCACCCACAACAGGTCGGATTCAAGACGTGTCAACGAAATATTTCTGCCGTTGGCTGAAATTTCATGTCGGGTGTTGTCAATCACCAATCCCGGCAGTTCCAGTTTTTTCTTTGCGCAGAATGTGATCTGCTCCGCATCAATCTGCGCCTGTTGCAAAAGGCTCAGAATCGTTTGCTCCAGTACCTGGTCCGGGGTGTTCGATCGTATCACAATCATGGAAGGCTCCTGTGTCACCGTTACTCTGCATCCATTTCGCGGATCAGATTGACCATTTCGATGGCGCTGACCGCGCAGTCATAGCCCTTGTTTCCGGCTTTCGTACCTGCCCGCTCGATTGCCTGCTCGATATTTTCAGTCGTCAGAACGCCAAATAAAACAGGAATCCCGCTTTCCAGCGAAACTGCTGCGATGCCTTTTGAGACTTCGTTGCAGACATAGTCGTAATGGCTGGTAGAGCCGCGAATCACTGCGCCAAGGCAAATCACAGCATCGTACTTTCCGCTTTTTGCCATTTTGGAAGCAACCAGCGGAATTTCAAACGCTCCCGGCACCCATGCGACATGAACATCGTCCTCGCTCACATCGTGCCGAAGGAGTGCATCCATTGCCCCGCCAAGGAGCCTTGAGGTGATGAACTCGTTGAATCGTGCAGCAACGATACCGACCCGGATGTTTTGTGCAATCAGTTTTCCTTCAAATGATTTCATTGTAAAATCCCTCTTTTCCTTAATAACTCAGGATATGTCCCATTCTTGCCTGCTTGGTTTTCAGATAGAACAGGTCGTGCGCGGTCGCAGTCATCTGAATTGGGACACGTTCTGTAATCTCCAGACCGAACTCGGAAAGTTGGTATACCTTATCCGGATTATTGGTCAACAGGCGCAAACTGTGTGCTCCCAGCTCCCGCAAAATCTGTGCCCCCATGTAATACTCCCGTTCATCCCCATGGAAACCAAGGGCGAGGTTGGCTTCCAGGGTATCCATGCCCTGTTCCTGCAACTCGTAGGCACGCAGCTTATTTATGAGACCGATACCGCGCCCTTCCTGCCGCATATAGAGCAGGATGCCACGCCCCTCCTTTTCAATTTGCGTCATCGCCGCAGCCAACTGCTGTCCGCAATCGCAGCGCAGCGAACCGAACGTATCACCCGTCAGACATTCCGAATGCACCCGACACAGGACATCCCGGCCATCACCGATTTCACCTTTTACCAATGCGATGTGATGCTCTCCGTTCAGGCGGCTCACAAAACCGTATGCGCGGAAGTCGCCGTATTTTGTCGGTAGATTTACGGCAGCCACCTGATCGACCAGCTTTTCGTGACACTTACGGTACTCTTGCAAAGCTTGGATGGTGATGAATTTGATTTGGAATCGTTCTGCCAGCTGTGCAAGTTCCTCCGTGCGCATCATAGTGCCATCGTCCCTCATGATCTCGCAGCAAAGCCCGCACTCTTTCAGCCCTGCCAGACGGCACAGGTCTACGGTGGCTTCTGTGTGGCCGTTCCGTTCCAGAACACCATTTTTCCTTGCTAAAAGCGGGAACATATGACCCGGTCGCCGGAAATCTTCTGCTTTTGCGTCTTCTGCTACACAGGCCAGCGCGGTAATAGAGCGTTCCGCAGCAGAAATGCCGGTCGTGGTTGAAATATGGTCGATGGACACGGTAAAGGCGGTTTCATGGTTGTCCGTGTTATGCCGAACCATCTGCGGAAACCTCAGCTTCTGCACAAAGGCTTCCGACATCGGCATACAGATCA
>OGJO01001204.1_pt1 | contig 10877 bp, 8 predicted proteins | sample 1572121 | NCBI WGS metagenome assembly OGJO01 (sample SAMEA2582081, study PRJEB24529) | metagenome | biome: Human gut stool | place: China | collected 2011
CGGCGTCGGCCAGCCTTTGGGCCAGCTCCAGCTCATGCAGCGTCACGATGACGGCCACATTCTTCTCATGTGCCAGCACTTGCAGGATGTCCATGAGCTCCGCCTTGCCCTTTACGTCCAGAAACGACGTTGGCTCGTCCAGAAGCAAAATTTCCGGCTGCTGGCAGACCGCGCGGGCCAGCAGCACGCGCTGGCGCTGGCCGTCGCTGATCCTGGCAAAATCGCGGTCCTCCAGCTCCTCCGCCCGGACCAGGCACAGGGCGTCATGCACCTGCTGCCTGTCGGCATCGGACAAAATGCCCAGCCGCCCGGTGTAGGGGTAGCGCCCGGCGGCGGCGACCTCAAAGCAGGATGTCAGCTCGGTGCGGGCCGTGTGGGGCAGCATCAGCGCCAGCTTGCGCGCCCGGGCGTTGGGGGTGTAGGCCGTCAGGTCTTGCCCGTCCAGCAGCACCGCGCCGCCCTGCGCCGCCAGCTGCCCGGCCAGCGTTTTTAAAAGAGTGGATTTGCCCGCACCGTTCGGGCCGATGAGCGCCAGAATTTTGCCGCGCTCGGCGTGCAGGGCAATGTCCCGCAGCAGCGGCGCACCGTAGCCGACGGCGAGATTTTGCGTTTCACAACAGCTCATACCGTGCCCTCCCCGCTGTGGCGGCGCACAAGCAGCCAGATGACCACCGGCGCACCGAACACCGCTGTGACCGAGCTGATGGACAGCTCGGTGGGTGCAAACAGGCTGCGGGCGATCAGGTCGCACAGCAGGCAGAATGCCGCGCCGCCCAGTGCGCAGCCCGGCAGCACCCGCAGCGGTTTTGCACTGCCCAGCGTATGTTTTACCAGATGCGGCACCGCAATGCCGACGAAGGAGATCGGTCCGGCAAACGCCGTGACGCAGGCCGCCAGCAGGCTTGACAGCAGCACAAGCACCACGGAAAACGCCCGCACCGGCACGCCGACGCTCCTGGCGTAGCTCTCGCCCATCTGGTAGGCCGCCATGGGCTTCGAGAGCAGGAACGCCGCCGCCAGCGCGGGCAGCACCACGCAGGCCGCTGCACCCACGTTGGCCCAGGTCATGCCGGAAAAGCTGCCCATCGACCAGTTGTGGAGGTTGACGATGTTGGAGTCCTGAGCGAAGGTCACCACGATGTCGGTGACAGCCGAACAGATATAACCGATCATGATGCCGCAGATGACGAGGATGCTCATCCGCGGCACCCGCCGGGCCACCACCAGCACAAAGGCCATCGCCGCCATCGAGCCTGCAAAGGCGGCGATGATGAGGGTGGCCGAGCCGGTGAGCAGCCCCTGCTGTAAAAACACCACCATCGTCAGGGCCACCGCCAGCTTTGCGCCGCTGGACACGCCCATGACGAAGGGGCCGGCGATGGGGTTGGCGAAGAAGGTCTGCAGGAGGTAGCCCGCCGCCGAGAGGGCCGCGCCCAGCAGCACGACCATGACCGCCCGGGGCAGACGGAGCTGGAGCACGATGCCCACGGCCAGCGCATCTTCGCCCCGGCCCAGCAGAGCCGCCGCCACCGCGCCGGGCGTCAGGGACACACTGCCCCAGAACAAATTGAGTGCAAACAGCACCGCGGCCCCCGCCGTGAGGGCGAGGTACGCGAGGCTGAGGCGGCGGGTGGTGGTCATGACAAAGCTCCTTTTATACGATGCGCTGTAAGAAACGGAGGGACGCCGGGTCGGGCGAGCCCTCGGTGAAGACGAGGTTCATATCCGAGATGAGGTCGGCCAGCTCCATGCTCTGCTGGAAGAGGCTCTGGGCCGTACACCAGCAGTCGCCGGACTGGACGGCCTTGAAATCTGCCAGCATCGGACATTTTTCGATGAGCTGGTCACGGGTCTCCATCACGCCCTCGATGGTGCTGTTGTAGATGAGGACGTCGGCGTCTTTGGCCCGGGCGTAGAACGTCTCCAGCGGCAGTTTGATGGTGGACTGGGCCGACGTCTCCCCCTCGAGGTCGTCGAAGATGTAGACGCCGCCGGCCATCCCCACCATCTGGGCCACATAGTCGCTGGTGCGGCGGACGGTGATGAGGTTGTTGGTGGTGATGGAGAAGAAGGCCGCGGTCTTGCCGGTGTTCTCCTGCTCGAGGATGGGGGCCACCTGCTCCACCTTCTGGCGGAAGACCTCTTCCGCCATCTCAGTCTTATTCAGCAGGATGCCGTAGAGCTTGAGCCACTCCATCCGGGCCAGCGGGCCGCTCTCGTAGCTCGAGCGCTCCACGAGGACCGGCACGCCGAACTTTTCCAGCTGCTCCTTGACCTCGGGGTCGTGGAGCACCATGGTGTTCTCGATGGCGAGGGTGCAGCCGGCGGCAAGGATGCGCTCATAGTCCGGGGCGCTGTACTTGCCCGCGTAGGCGATGCGGCCCTCCTGCATGGCCTGTCTGGCCTCTTCCACATACCAGCCCTCGGCCTTCGTGCCGGAGAGGGCGATGCTGTCCAGGGCGTCCAGATGGACAAAGAGGTCCATCACCGAGGTGGAGACGAGATAAATATGATCCAGCGGCTGGCGCAGCAGAACGACGTCCTCGGGCAGGTCGTCCACCTCGGCGGCCCCTTCAGGGACGACGAGGAACCGCCCGGCGTCCGGGATGTCGATCATCACATAGCCGCCCTCATAGCAGTCGGCGGAAAACTGGGTGGCATAGTCCAACGGATAGCTGTGGTCGAACACGAGAGAGGCCGTATTGGCCGGGGCGGTCTTGTGCTGCCCGCAGCCCGCAAGGGTGAGGGCGGCGGCAGGCAGGGCTTTCAGAAAATTGCGGCGTTTCATCGTATGAACTCCTTCCGTCTGCGCCTACGGCGCATCCACCTCCCTCAAAGAGGGCGGCCTTGGCATAGCCGGGAAAGCTTTTCTCCTTGCCAAAGGCCCCCTCCCAGAGGGGGCTGTCGAGCGAAGTGAGACTGGAGGAGTTACTTCAGCGTAAAGGTCAGCGTATACTCGATCTCATGCGGGGTGCTCATGGCGACGGTATCGCCCACCACATCCAGCGGGGTGTCGAGAGCCGCGACAGGGATCTCGAAGGTGGAGTTGCCCTCGGTGTTGGTGGGCAGATACTTTTCGCCGTCCACCAGCATATAGTCGTAGTTGGGGCTGGACCAGACGATGGTGGCGGTCATCCTGCCGTCGGCCACGGTCAGAGCAGCGGGGCTTTCCACGGTGGCACGGCCAGAGCCGCCCTCAAGGGTCACGTCACAGGTGTAGATGCCGTCGGCAGGTGCTTCCGCCGCAGCAGGCTGGGCGTTGGCGACACGGACGGTATGGTCGTACCACTTGCCCTTGGAGCCGAGGATGGCCAGCTGGAAGTCCTCGTCCAGAGCCTTCACCGGGATGTCGAAGCCGTAGACCTCATCGGACAGGCCGTCGGAGTAGGTGACGGTGTCGGTGGTGGGCTGGAGCCAGTCCCCCTCGTGGGCCTCGGCGTCAGCGGCCATGCCGACGTAGAGGTTGACGATCTTCTTGGAGACGAGACTGACGTGGAAGGTCATCTGACCGTCCTTCACGGTCAGCGTTCCCTTGCCGTCGTTGGCCTCGTTGGCATGGAACATGGAGCTGTCGGTGTCAAAGTCGGCGGTGTAGACGCCGTCGGGCAGAGCGGCCTCTGCCGCCGGTTCGGAAGCAGCCTCGCTCACGGCAGAGGAGGCCGCCGCCTCGGAGGAAGCGGCAGAGCTGGCCGGGGCGCTGGATGCGCCGCAGCCGGTGAGTGTGCCAGCCAGCATTGCACCGGCCAGCAGAAGAGCAAATTTATGGTTCAGTTTCATGATGATATACCTCGAAGTATCTATTTTACAGAAAAGATTATAACACGCAATGGCCCGAATTCAAAGCAGGCCGAAAAAGAAATTGCCCGAAAAGGCACTCCTTTCCGGGCAATCATAGAGTCAGAAGCTGCTTTCGCAAGCAGGGTGCACCAAACGGCGAGGATTTTTGCCCGCAGGCAAGGCGATTTTCCGCAGCAATCCTGGGCGGATTGCAAGGGAAAGCAACGCAGTATGCGAGCAAAAAGACCGCCCGGGCGGTGTGCAATGATTACGAAAACGGCTTCCTAGCTCAGCCGTTCAGGGAATCGACAGCGGCCTTGGTGTGTGCGACGTAGAGCTGCTGGATGTCAGCGACCTCGCCCAGACCGGCGATCTGGCAATCGACAGAGTCGAATTCGCCGGAGGCCTCGAACTGGCTCTTCCAGGAATCCTCGTCGTCGCCCGCCATATCGTTGTTGGCGTGGTCGCCTGCAACGACCATCAGGGGACGCAGGACGACCTTGGTGTAACCGGCGGCCTTGACAGCCTCGATGACGTTCTCGCAGGCAGTCTCCTCAGGCTCGCCCTCGACGGTGCCGATGAAGACATTCTTGTAGCCCAGAGCCTCCATCTGAGACTGCATCTGGGTGTAGCTTACCTTTGCGGTGTGAGAGGTGCCGTGGCCCATAAAGACAAAAGCGGTGCCGTCCTCAGCAGCGGCGTCCAGACTGTCGAAACCGGCGGTCTTGACGGCCTCGGCGGTGATGGCCTTGGCGACAGCTTCCTTGTCGGCGTTGATGACGGTGGCATCGCTGCCCACCTCGCCCAGCAGAGGCTCGGCGATGGCGACGGACTCAAACTTATCGCGGTAGCTGTCCACCATCTCCATCATCTCGTCGTACTCCGCGCCATGCATCAGATGGGTGGGCTGGACGACCAGATCCTTCACGCCGTTGGCAACAGCGCGCTCCAGAGCCTGCTCCATGTTGTCGATCTTCTCGCCGTCACGGGCCTGGACATGGTTGATGATGATCTGTGCGGTGAAGGCGCGGCGGACAGACCAGTCGGGGTATGCGGCCTGGATGGCATCCTCGATGCCCTTGATGTCCGCTGCGCGGCTGTCGTTGAAGGAGGTGCCGAAGCTGACGACCAGGATCTCCTTGTCGCCGATGTTGTCCTGGTTGCGGGCGTCGTCCTTAGAGGCGTCGCCGGTGTCGCGGCCAAAGTAATCGGGGTCAGCCTCTTCACCCTCGACCAGCTCCTTCTGGGCGTCGGTCAGGGCGTCCCATGCGGCCTTTGCGGCCTCACACTGAGCGTCGGTGTTCTCGTTGCGCTCCTGCACATAGATGGCGTCGATGAGGTCTGCCACATTCTTTGCTGCCATTTCATCGGCCTCCTCGCTGCTCACTTCGCTGGCGGCGGCAGAGCTTGCGGCGGTGCTGCTGGCGGCAGTGGAAGAAGATGCACCGCAGCCGGTGAGGACACCGGCACACAGGGCCAGTGCGGCGGCAGCGGCGGTGACGCGCTGCCAGTTCTTGTTGGTTGCCTTACGCATTGTTTGAGTCCTTTCTGTTGTGTGGAATGTACGTTTCCGATAGAAAGGGTACGAAACGGGGGCCAGCTCAAACGAAAAAAGAGCCTTTTCACCGCGCGGAAGGCACAGCAAAAAGACCCTTTGAACGTTCGGGCTTTTTGGTACGACCAATTCCTCGTGATCCGGAGCCGGACGCTCCTGTACCAACAGCGGGCAGGTTTCCTGACTGAAAGCTCACCGCCCGCTGCCGCCTTCCCAGAGGCAAAGCCTCCAGTGACCGGCGCTGAGCGCCAAGGCAGCGGACTCCCTTATCACAGTGACGAGATCGCGCGGGACTCGCACCCGCTTCCCTTTTACCCTCCCGGCCGGGGACGAGACCCCGGCGGCAGGCACCTGCTGTTTTCTATTCAGACGAGGTGAAGTATATCACACTCCGCCCTAAAATGCAATATCTCAGCCCTCCTGCGGCACGGTCCAGACCATGCCCAGCGCTTCGAGCTTTGCGATGCGCTCCGCCGTCAGCTTTTTCTCGGCACAGGCGTAGTTTTCGCGCATCCGGCGGACCCAGTCGCCGAGGCAGAAGCCGTCTTCGGTCTTATAGTTCACCGGCACCAGCAGATCGCCGTGGGCGGCGCAGTACTCTTCGGCACGGCGGAACGCCCCGGCCCACTTGGCCTCCCGGGCGTCCCACTGCATCCCGATGGCATCCAGCAGAGCGATATGCTCCGGCGTCACCTGGAACGAGCCGGGCCGGGCCTTGCGGGCAGCCCGGAGGTTCGAGATCCAGACGCCCAGACGGAAGCCGTTCTCGTCCACGTATCCGGCAGGCACGAGGAGGCTGCCCTTCTTCTCGGCGTAGAGCCTGGCGCTCTGGTAGTTGTCCAGCCAGTTCTGCTCCCGCACGCTGCACGCGGGCGGCACCGGGGCGCTGAGACGTCGGCCTTTTTCGCCCTTGAACAGCTCTTTCAGGGCCGCGCGGCGCGCGGCGGAGAGCTTTTTGCCCTCCCGCAGCATCTGCTTCTGACGGGACAGCCAGCTGCCCAGCCAGATGCCGTCCTCCGTCCGGTACTGGGCCGGAACGGCCAGACTGCCGTGCTCCTTTTTGTATTCCACGGCCAGCTCATAGCGGTGCTGCCACGAGTCGGTCTTTTCCCAGTTCATGCCCAGCTCGTCCAGCAGAGCTTTCCGCTCCGGCGTCACCCGGGCGCTGCTGCGCTCGGGGTTCTGCCATGCGTACCGCTGGCGGGACACCCACTTGCCCAGCAGGATGCCGTCTTCGTCGGTGTACTCGGTGGGGACGTCGAGGTTCCCGTGGGCGGCGTGGTACTTCACGGCGGCCTCGTAGGCGGTCTGCCACTTGCGGTCGTTCCGGTTCGTCCAGTCCACTTCCAGCGCTTCCAGCTTTTCGATCTGGGCGTCGGTCAGCGTACCTTCTTTATAAGCGGCACGCTGACTGCCCAGCCAGACGCCCAGCGCCATGCCGTCCGGTGTGACGTACTTGACGGGAATTTCCAGCGTGTGATTTTCCAGATAATACTGGACGGCGGCGGCATAGCTCTTCTCCCAGAGGATGCTGCCGGTGTCCCACACCATGCCCAGTGCCTCGAGGCGTTCGACGCGGTCTGACGGCAGGTTCCCGCTCAGATAGCGCTGGCGGTTGTAGACGATCCACTCGCCCAGCGCAAAGCCGTCCTTATCCTTATAATGGACCGGCACCATCAGGTCGCTGTGGCTGTCGCGGTACCGCCGGGCCGAAGCACAGCCGTTCTCCCACGCCAGCTCGAGCCGCTTTTTCCAGTTCATGCCGATTTTGTCCAGCCGGGCGGCCTGCTCGGCGGTGAGACGCCCCTTTTTCTTTCCGGCCTGGACAAGGCGCTGGTTTTCCAGCCAGCGGCCCACGGCCACGCCCCCAAAGCGGTAGGAGCGAGGCACGTCCAGCGTCTTTCCCTCTGTCGTCATCTGCTTTGCGGCGGCATAATAGCGCTCCCAGTCGGAGTCCAGCGCGCGGCGGAGCTGCCGGTAAGCCCGGCGGCAGGCAGAGAGAGGCTCTTCCAGCGGGAAGGCTTCTGCCCCCGCCGCGCTGCACTCCTTCCGCAGCTGCTGCACACAGGTCAGCGCCTCAAAGGCCGCGCTCAGCTCTGCCACCGGCACACTGCCGCAGGCTGCAAGGGCGCGGGCCAGCATCTGCCGGTATGCGGCCGGTCCAGCGCTGCGGCGCACCAGCACCACACCCGAGATCCCGGCCAGAGGTGACTGCACCGCCGGGCCGTTGGCACAGACCAGCAGCCGGAGGGTGGCCGCTTCGTCGGCCGCAAAGCCTTCTGCATCCTTATAAATATGTGTTCCTGCACCAAACAGCTTCTCGGCCTGCTCTGCGGTCTGCGCCGCCGCTGCATCATCCTCGCAGAGGACGAGGCAGCGCCCGGCAGCATTCGGGAGCCACTGCGCCAGCAGCTGTTCCACCGGCGGAAGCTTCTCTACGGCGAGGCTCAGAGCCTGATATTTCTCGGCGTTGGGGTCAGGACAGCCCGGCAGATGGAGGTTTTTCACCTCAGCACGGAGGCGGGCCAGCGCATCTTCCAGCGGCCAGAGCAGAGCCGTATAGGAGGCCGGCATGGGCAGCAGGCCCTCGGCCATCGCCCCGCCCAGTGCCAGCGGCTCCACGATGGCGTCGGCCAGCATCTCCTCGGCGGCGCGGCAGCTGTCGCCCGGGGCGTCCGGCTCCCCCAGAGCCAGCAGCTTTGCCCCCGGACAGAGGCGGAACAGGGGCTGGACACAGTCGGTCCAGTCCTTTGCGCTCATCTCCCTCCAGCCGTCCAGTACCAGCAGGCCGGGCCGGAACTCAGCCAGTGCCACCCAGCCCAGCGCATTCTGCACGGCCAGCTGCTCGCAGCTCATCAGCCGCACCCGGCCGCCCAGTGTCCGGCCCAGCCGCTTTGTCAGGGCGCGGCGCAGCTCCAGACGGGCAGCGCAGGACACCACCCAGAGCACGCGCATCTCGGGGTGGGCGTCCAGCAGCTCCCACACGATGCAGCCCTTGCCCGTACCCGCCGGGCGCACCAGCGCAGCACAGTTTTTCTGCTGCAGTCCAGCCTCCGCTGCACGGCAGGCTGTTTTATTTGAATCATCTACCAAAATCGACATATCTTATCCTTTCTGCCCCCTTCCGAGGGTTCAGAAATTCGCTTTTTCTGCAAAAAAGAAACGCGCCTGCGCAAAGCTGGCTTTCCTGCCTGCGCTGCGCCTGCGTTTTTCTGCAAAAATGTTACTTTCATGCTCTATTTTTATCATAAAAGTTTATTTCTTGTCAAGATGATTTGCACAGATTTTTCCAAATAATTTTACATTCCCTTTTTCCGGAAATTCCGGGACCGTTCCCTGCTGCCCGTTGACGGCGGGGACAGTTGGTGGTAGACTTTTTTCATCGGCTCCCCTTTTGGCGGGAGACTCCCCTATTTATGATATGTGAGGTAATCGATATGAACATCATCAGCACCGAAAAAGCTCCCGGCGCCATCGGCCCCTACTCTCAGGGCTACACCGTGGGCGGTCTCGTCTTCACCTCCGGCCAGATCCCGGTAGACCCCGCCACCGGCGCAGTCGCCGAGGGCATCGCCGCACAGGCTGACCAGAGCTGCCGCAATGTGGGCGCTATCCTGGAAGCTGCCGGCGTGGGCTTTGACAAGGTGGTCAAGACCACCTGCTTCCTGGCCGACATCGCCGACTTTGCCGCTTTCAACGAGGTGTACGCCAGGTATTTCACCTCCAAGCCCGCCCGCAGCTGCGTGGCCGTGAAAGACCTGCCCAAGGGCGTGCTCTGCGAGATCGAAGCCATCGCTGAGGCCTAAGCCGCCTTTTCAGCACAAAGAGGGGCCGTCTGCACTCTATTCCAAGTGCGGACGGCCCCTTTTGTCTGTCTTCGATTCCAGTTTTTCATGCCGACTCACTTTCTTAGCCGGAGAAATTGACTTCGTTTTTCGCTTTTGTTACAATAGAATCGAACTGTTGTAAAAGATTTCCGGTCAAATTTGAAAGAGAGGTCCCTGCCCATGTCCAATTCCCGTGTTGAAAGCCACAGCCGCGCCGAATTGCGCAACAAGATCATCAGCGCAGCCACCCTGCTCGAGATCCTGTTGTCCGGCCTCGTCCTCATCGGCCTGCTGCTGTCGATGGTGCCGCTGCTGCAGTGGATGCCCGGCCTGCTGTTCGACGGCAACGACGTCGAGGTGAGCATCTTCTTACAGCGGGCGCTGGACATCGTCATCGGCATCGAGTTCATCAAGATGCTGGCCAAGCACAGCCCCGGTTCCAGCCTCGAAGTGCTGCTCTACGCCATCGCCCGCCACATGGTGGTGGGTCACGAGTCCGCCCTGGAGAACCTGCTGAGCGTGGGCGCCATCGCCCTCATCTTCATCGTGCGGAAGTTCTTCTTCGTGCCGGCCTTCGGCGCTCATCTGCCCGACGGCCACCCCGCACCCGACCTTTCCCCCAGCCAGAGCGGCATCCCGTCAGAGGAATTCGCCTCCCGGTTGCGCAAGCACCTGCATCATGACGACACCGACACGGAGCTTGAAGTCGCCATCGAAGACCCCAAGTACGAGGACAACACCGACACGCTGCTGGAAGCAGACCCGAAATGAGCCTGACAACGTAAAATGCCCCGCAGGACGCTCGTCGAGAGCTGCCTGCGGGGCATTTTTTATGCTTAGTTGCTCTTGTGCTTCTGGCCGAAACGGTACTCCTTGCCGTCCCGGATGCGCTGGATGTTGGAACGGTGCATCCAGATGACCATGCCGCCCATGATGGCAGCGCCGACGGTGCAGACCACCACGTCCTGAGCCGACAGGCCGCGCATGAGGCTGTACACCAGCGTCAGGACCGGATAGGCCGCGGCCATGGTGATGCTGCCCAGCGACACCATGCCGGTGGGGACCAGGCAGACGAGGAAGATGAGTGCCAGCACCGGCAGCAGCACCGGCTGGACTGCCAGAATGGCACCGGCAGCCACCAGTACGCCCTTGCCGCCCTTGAAACCGAAGTAGATGGGCTTGGAGTGGCCCACCACGGCGAGGATGGCGGCGAGATAGACGCCCAGATAGGGCGAGACGGCAGCGTCAGCGGGCAGATGGCCGAACAGCCACCGGCCAAGGCAGACGGCCACGACGCCCTTGAGCACATCGCCCACCGCCGTGAGGGCAGCGGCTTTCTTGCCGAAAGTGCGCAGCATATTGGTCATACCGGCAGCGCCCGAGCCGTGGGTGCGGACGTCGTCATGGTACAGGTATTTGCTGACGAGGATGCCGTTGTCCACGCTGCCCAGCAGATAGGCTTCGGCAGCGACCGCCAGCACTATGAGAAATGCGGTCATAGAACCAGTCTCCCTTCCTTATACGTCCTTCGCGCCCACCTCGCCGGAGCCGCGCTCACGCACGACAAGGCGGATGGGGGTGTGCTCCAGACCAAAGTTCTCGCGGATCTGGTTGATGATATACCGCTGATAGCTGAAGTGGAACAGGTGCTTTGCGTTGACGAAGGCCACGAACGTCGGCGGACGGGTGGAAGCCTGGGTCAGGTAGAAGATCTTCAG
>OGJO01001208.1_pt1 | contig 10843 bp, 7 predicted proteins | sample 1572121 | NCBI WGS metagenome assembly OGJO01 (sample SAMEA2582081, study PRJEB24529) | metagenome | biome: Human gut stool | place: China | collected 2011
TTCAAGCAGATCGTGCGGGCCATTGCCATGCGCAGCGGCATCCATGCCAGCTTCCTGCCCAAGCCCCTGCCGGACCAGGCGGGCAGCGGGCTGCACATCAACCTGTCGCTGTACCTGGACGGCAAGAACCTGTTTGAGGGCGACATTGCCCCGGACAGCACCGCAGGCAGCTTTATGGCGGGCGTGCTGGCCCACAGCCGGGAGCTGACCGTGTTCACCAATCCCCTGCCCAACAGCTACCAGCGCTTTGGCTGCGACGAGGCCCCCCGCTATGTGAGCTGGAGCCGCCAGAACCGCAGCCAGCTGGTCCGCATCCCGCAGGTGAGGGGCGACAACTGCCGGATGGAGCTGCGCAGCCCCGACCCCGCCTGCAACCCCTACCTCGCCATCGGCCTCGTGCTGGCAGCAGGCCTCGACGGCATCGAGCACCGGATGGAGCTGTCTGCCCCTGTCAACCGCAACCTCTTCATCCCGGGCGAAGCCGCCGGTCTCGGTCTCGAGACCCTGCCCGCCTCGCTGGAAGAGGCCGTCGAGGTGGCCAGGAACAGCGAGTTCCTTCACAAATTCCTGCCCGACGAGCTGAGCCGCCGCTACTATGCCGAGGCTCTGCGCCGCTGCGAGGCGCTCAAGAACGCCTCCGACCCCGCCGAATATGAGCGCGTCCACTACTTCAATGCCATCTGATGCAGAATGACATAGGAAAGGAGTGAGCCGAATGGGACGTGCCCTGATCGTAAGCGCGGGCGCAAGCTCCAACGAATATATCTCCGCACGCCTGACGGAGCTGGGCTATGCGCGGCCCATCATCGTACCAAGTGCGGCGGAGGCGCGGCGGAGGATGCTGGAATCCGACTTTGAGCTCATCGTGGTCAACTCGCCGCTGCCGGATGAGTTCGGCCACGAGCTGTGCGCCGACGCCGTGGAGAAAACGGATGCCGGTGTGATATTTCTGGCCAAGGCCGCAGCCGCCGAGCAGCTTCTGACCCCGCTGAGCGAAGAAGGCGTTCTGCTGGTCACAAAGCCCTTCTCCAACACCTTCTTTTTGCAGGCCATCCACATGGCCGCCGCCAGCAACCACCGCCTCCTGCTTTTGCGGCAGGAGAATCAGCGGATGCAGGAAAAGCTGGCGCAGGTGCGGCTGGTGAGCCGCGCCAAGTGCTGCCTCATCGAGCTGGGCCATATGACCGAGGCCAAGGCGCACCGCTACATCGAGAAAAAAGCGATGGACACCCGGCGCGACCGCGCCGAGGTCGCGCAGGAGATACTGGACTCCTACGACCCCGCGCAATAATCCGTATTGCGCCCCCACTGAGGGAAAGTATCTGCTTATCGTGCTATTCACGGAAAAGAATATCTGTAAATTAGAGGAGAACCATTATGGCAAAGTTTATTTTCGTGACCGGCGGCGTCGTCTCCGGTCTGGGCAAAGGCATCACCGCCGCCTCTCTGGGCCGACTGCTGAAGTGCCGCGGCCTCAAGGTGGCCAGCCAGAAGCTGGACCCCTACGTGAACGTGGACCCGGGCACCATGAGCCCCCTGCAGCACGGCGAGGTCTTCGTCACCGACGACGGCACCGAGACCGACCTGGACCTGGGCCATTACGAGCGCTTCATCGACGAGAACCTGAACAAGTATTCGAACCTCACCACCGGCAAGGTCTACTGGAACGTGCTGAACAAGGAGCGTCAGGGCGCTTACCTCGGCCAGACCGTCCAGATCATCCCCCACATCACCAACGAGATCAAGAGCTATATCTACAACCTGGCCTCTTCCACCGAGGCCGATGTGGTCATTACCGAGATCGGCGGCACCACTGGCGACATCGAGAGCCAGCCCTTCCTCGAGGCCATCCGTCAGGTGGGCCTCGAGCAGGGCAAGGAGAACTGCTGCTTCATCCATGTGGTGCTGGTGCCTTACATCTCCGGCTCCGACGAGTACAAGTCCAAGCCCGCACAGCACTCCGTCAAGGAGCTGCAGGGCATGGGCGTCAGCCCCGACATCATCATCCTCCGCGCCGACGGCAGCGTGGGCAGCGACATCCGCCGGAAGATCAGCACCTTCTGCAACGTCAGGCCGGAGTGCGTCATCGAGAACCTGACCATGCCCAGCCTCTACCAGTGTCCGCTGATGCTCCACACCGGCGGCCTCGACGACGTGGTGGTCAAGCAGCTGCATCTGGATGTTCCCCCCGCCGACCTCACCGAGTGGAAAGAGATGCTGGCCCGGATCGCCACCCGCACCAAGACCTGCACCATCGCCCTCGTGGGCAAGTACGTCAAGCTGCATGACGCCTATCTGTCCGTCATGGAAAGCCTCTACCACGCCGGCTTTGAGAACGACAGTCAGGTGGAGATCAAGTGGGTGGAGAGCGAGGACCTGTCCGACCAGGCCGCCTGCAAGGAAGCCTTTGCGGACGTGGACGGCATCATCGTCCCCGGCGGCTTTGGCGACCGCGGCATCGAAGGCATGATACAGGCCGCACAGTACGCCCGCGAGAATAATGTTCCCTACTTCGGCATCTGCCTGGGTATGCAGATCATGGTCATGGAGTTCGCCCGCCATGTTCTGGGCTACGCCGACGCCAACTCCAGCGAGTTCACCCCCGAGGGTCATCACAATGTCATCGACCTGATGGCCGACCAGCAGGGCAACATCCCCAAGGGCGGCACCATGCGTCTGGGCAAGTACCCCTGCACCGTCCTGCCCGGCACCAAGATGGCCGAGTGCTACGGCCAGAGCGAGATCTGGGAGCGCCACCGCCACCGCTACGAGTTCAACAACGACTACCGTCAGGAGATGCAGGACGCCGGTCTGGTCATCTCCGGCACCAGCCCCGACAGCCGCCTTGTGGAGACTGTGGAGCTGCCGGGCCGTGACTTCCACCTCGGCGCACAGTTCCACCCCGAGTTCAAGAGCCGTCCCAACCGCGCACATCCCCTGTTCAAGGGCTTCATCGCAGCGGCGCTGAAGTTCAAGAAGGGCAAGATGGGGCACTGAGAGGTTGTACGAAGGCAAACCTGACCCTAAACCCAAAAGCACCCGCTTTCCACATCACTGTGGAGAGCGGGTGCTCTTTTTGCTATGATGCTATGTAGCCGTGCTTACTTGCTGGCCTTCGTGGTCTTCTTACGGGTAGCGGTCTTGCGGGCAGGCTTTGCGGCAGGAGCGGCCTCGGCGGGCTTTTCCTCGGCCTTGGCGGGTGCGGCTTCGGCCTTTGCCCCAGCGGACTTCGCAGCAGTCTTCTTTGCCGCAGGCTTTCTGGTGGTCTTCTTCACAGCAGGTGCAGCCTTTTCCTCAACCGGCTTTTCCTCGGCGGGAGCAGCGGCCTCGGCCTTGACCTCAGCGGGCTTTTCCTCCGCCTTGGGGGCGTGCTTTGCGCGGTCCTTCACCTCGGAGATGGTCCACAGCTGGTCCTCGCCGGCAGTCTCCTGCCAGATCTGGAGCACAGCGCCGTCCGCAGTACCCATGCCCACGGTGTCGATGCACTTGCCGGCAGCCCACATGGAGCGCAGGCGGACGGTGCCGGCCGGGGTGGGCTCCATCTTCCACATCTGGGAAGTTCCGCCCACGTCCTCCCACAGGTGGAGCCAGGTGCCGTTGGCGGTGCCGGTCATCATCAGGTCGATGAGCTTGCCGGAGGCGCGGTTGCGGATACGGTAAACGCCGTCGCCCTCGCGGACGAAAGCCCACTCCTGCTCGGGCTTGTGCTCGTACTTGCCCAGACGGATGTTGCCGCCGTCCTTGACGCTCTCCACAGCCTGAATGACGCTGCCGGTCTTGGCGGCGATGGTGTAGAAGCGGTCTGCTTCAATGATAGTCTGTGCCACAGATTTCATAAGATTTCCCTCCGTATCCCGGGGCAGGATCTCCCCGGAACTCTTCTCTGCGCTGTTTTTTATCTTCGCGCTTTTGTTTCTTTCCATAAATTATACCACTTGACGTGATTTTCTACAAGCAATTCGACCTTTCTTTGGCAAATTTGCCAAAAGGCATTCCATTTTCTCCCGCTTTTGCACTCAATACCCTAACTTTTTGAGGCAACGGCGACGACTGCAGCGGAGCCGACCGCTGCCAGCGGCAGATGAAGGGAGGCGAGGCTGGGGCAGCCTTCTGCTTTTCAAGGCCCCGCCCAAGGGGCCGAAGAAAAGCAGCAAAGGCAACCCGAGCGCCTGCGGCGGAAACAGGGAGGAGCTGTTGGGGCCGCGGCCAGCAGGATGCAAGCGACAGCGCGGCAGATGCTGGGAGCCGCAACCCGGTCACCGTATCTGAGGAGAAAGCTTCCACCGTGCCTGCCCGCACTGCTGTCTCGACATTTCCCCCGATCTGCGCTATACTTATTATATATCTGCATTTTACCCGTTCTTTGCGCAAAGAGCGGTATTTTCTTTGATTTCCGAAAGTGAGGTATCTCTTCATGCCGTCTTCCCCCCGCACCGCATCCGACGCCGCCGAACTGGAGCGCAGCAGGCTCCAGTTCGAGAAAATGACCCAGACCCCCGTGCCGAAGCTCATTCTCGGCCTCGCGGCCCCCACCATCCTGAGTATGCTCATCACCAGCATCTACAATCTGGCCGACACCTTCTTTGTAGGCCAGCTGTCCACCAGCGCGTCGGGCGCGGTGGGCGTCGTGTCGAGCCTGATGGCCATTATTCAGGCCCTCGGCTTCATGCTGGGCCACGGCGCGGGCGGCATCATCAGCCGCAGCCTCGGCAGTCAGGACACCCATGCGGCCACAAAGTTCGCCTCCACCAGCTTCTTCACGGCGCTGACCTTCGGCGCAGTGCTGGCCGTTCTCGGTCTCGCTGCCCTGCCCGACTTCATGATGCTGCTGGGCAGCACCGACACCATCCTGCCCCACGCCTGCGCCTACGCGCGGCCCATCCTCATCGCGGCCCCGCTCATGATGTCCAGCCTCGTGATGAACAACATCCTCCGCTACGAGGGCAAGGCCAGCTTCGCCATGATCGGCCTCGTCACCGGCGGTGTGCTCAACATCGTGCTGGACCCCGTCTTCATCTTCGGCCTTGGCATGGGGACCGGCGGCGCAGGCACGGCCACCGCCCTGAGCCAGAGCATCAGCTTCTGCATCCTGCTTTCCATGTTCCTGCGGGGCAAGACCGTCAGCCGATTCCGCATCACCCAGGTCACCCGCAGCGCCCGGGACTTCGGGCAGATCTTCTTCAACGGTGCGCCCAGCTTCGGCCGTCAGGGCCTGAACAGCATCGGCGGCATGCTGCTGAACGTCGCCGCCCGCAACTACGGCGACGCTGCCGTGGCCGGCATGAGCATCGTGTCCCGCATCTTCCAGTTCGTGCTGTCGGTGGCTATCGGCGTCGGACAGGGCCTGCAGCCTGTAGCGGCCTTCAACTACGGCGCCCGCCGCTTTGCCCGGGTGCGGAAAGCGGCCATCTTCACCATCTCGACGGCTTTCGTCTTTATGGCGGTGCTCAACTCCCTCTGCTGGTTCAACGCCGAGCCCCTCATCCGCCTCTTCCGCGATGACCCCGAGGTCACCGCCGTGGCTCTGCCCGCCCTGCGGTATCAGTGCGTCGCCATGTTCTTACAGCCCGTCATCATCGTGACGAATATGATGTTCCAGTCCATCGGCAAGTCGGGCCGGGCCACCTTCCTCGCCTGCTGCCGTCAGGGCGTCTGCTTCATCCCACTCATCCTCACCCTGCCCCGCATCTGGGGCCTGAGCGGCATCGAGCTGTGCCAGCCCATCGCCGATGGCCTCACCTTCTGCATCTCGGTGCCTTTCCTTCTGCCCTTCCTGAAGGAGCTGGGAGAAAAAGGGGACGAAGAATAAATAAACAGTCCGCACAGAAGAAGCCTCCTGTGCGGACTGTTGCTTTTTGCCGACAACTATGCTATTCTGTCAGTACGGTGTTGTCTGCAACACTTCGGTGGTCAAGCTCCTTTTCCGATATGTCCGGCCAAGCATCCGCGCGGCCCTTCCGGGAAGGGCAGATTTTCTTTTCTCGCCCACCCCGGACTGCGGCCTTGCAGAAAGGGGGAGCGATACTTATGAGCGAAGAAGAATTCGTTTTTGCTCTGGCGACGCTTTTGGTGGCGGTCATCCTTGCAACTTTCCAGATCACCTGGGAAATTGCAAAGGCCGTCTTTCAAAAAGACGACCCTCGCACTGACAATATTCCTCGCCGTAAAAAGAAGAAATGACCGCCCCAGCTGCGAACTTGTGCGGTCATTTCTTTTGACGTATCAGTAAGGAGCTGACCCAGTTGCAGGCAGCACCTTTCCTGTTTTCAGTATAGATGTTTTGCATCGGTTTGTCAAGTGCCCCACATCGTCATAATTTTGTAACCAGACCCGGCCACATTTCTGCAATGAAATGTCCGGGTCTTTCGTATATACTATAGATGGGAAAGTCAAATTCTGGGAGACTGTGAGGTGTTTCTATGAAGACCACTCTGCTTCGACTCAGCCGCCGCGCCGCCTGCCTCGTGCTGGCGGGCGGGCTGCTGACGAGCTGTTCGCTGCTGCCTGCGGCGTCGCCCCGGCCCGAGGGGACGGCGGCGTCGCAGGCACCGCAGTATTACAGCGACGCATGGCTCAGCGACGACTCGCTCCACTACCTCTACTCTTACGCCGGGAACGGCGGCGGCACCATCCTCCGGGGCGGCAGGGTGCTCTACAAAGCCAGCAGCTCCGACAGCATCCAGCTGCTGAAGGACACCCTCACCGGCGAGACGGGCCACTACCTCGTGGCCCACTCCACCCCCGGCACGGAGGAGCGCACTTCCACCCTTTACGACGCCGACGGCAATGCCGTCATGACCTTTCCCTACGCCGTGAGCGCCACCCTCTCGGGCGGGCTGCTCATCCTGCGGGACGACGCCGACGTCTGGGCTTTCGAGAACGGCACCACCGGCGGCATCCGGGTGTACGACCTCGCCACCGGGGCTGAGCTTCCCGTACCCGAAACAGCGCTCGACTGTCTCGTGGTGGACGAGGACAGCCAGCGCCTCATCTTCAACTGCTACGACCTGCCCGAGGGCCTTACTTACGCCTACGACGACCCCGACCAGCCGCTCCACCAGTACGTCCTCATCACCGACCGGGAGGGCAATGTGCTGATGCGGGAGGACGGCTGCACGGCCAGTTCCCTCGCATCGTATCGCGGCGGCTTTGCCGACTGGCTCGATTTGAGCTGGTTCCGCGGCTCAGACTGGGGCATCGCCCGCGAAGCCCTTTACAACGTCACCACCGGCGAACTGCTCACCGGCGAAGAGGACAGCGCCGTCTCGGCCTGCGGCGTGGGCGTCGCCTGCCTCCAGAGCCGTCAGGACAGCCGCTCCGTCCTCTACGATCTGAACGGCGGCGAGGCCGTGGAGCTGGGCCGCTTCGACTGGGCCGTGAACACTTACACCCCCGGCTGCGTCGTCCTCTCCGGCAGCAATGACCCGGACAGCCCCTACACCCTCATCGACCTCGCCAGCGGCGAGAGCATCGGCGTCCAGCGGTACGATACCGACTACCGCTCCGGCAACGTCGCTGTGCTGACGACGGACAACATCCTCAAGGTCTACGACGGTACCACCGGCGCGCTGCTGACCGACGTGGAGGCAGCGCCCGTGGAAGAAGCACAGTACATCAGCGTGACGGCCCTGCCCGACGGCTACGCCCTGCTGCAGTACAACGACGAAAACTACGACATCCTCGCCATCCAGACCTATGGCGGAGAGGGTCTGCTTTGGTCGTCCGCCGGTGAGGCCCAGCAGTACACCTACGCTTCCTACCTCACCAACACCGCCAACGGCCCTCTGCTCACGGCCCACCGGGACAACAGCGACTCGTCGAACCTTTCCGACGTGCTGGACATGGAAGGCAATCTGCTTCTCCGCCGCCTCGGCAGCTGCTACATCCCGGACGACCTGCCCGACGACTGCTTTATCGCGCGGCAGGGCTTCGACTACGGCCTGATGGACTCCACCGGCCAGTGGCTCTACCGCGAAAGCATCTTCTCCTCCCCCAGCGACGACGCTGGCGGGGGCTACCTGTACTGACACGGAGGATTTTGATATGAAAGAGATGATCTCCCGCCGCAGCTTCCTGCACGTGATGGGCCTCGGCTTCGGGGCGGCGATGCTCACCGCCTGCAAGACCGGCACTACGGACTCCCCCGCCGACTCTCCGGCGGCGTCTGTCCCCGACCCGGACACGCCCGTCCCCTTCCTGACCGAGGACGAGTTCCCCCGCCTCGACGGCTCCACGGCCTGCATCCCCCTGATGGCCCAGATGAAGGCTGATGTCACCGGCATGGACCTTCTCGAGGCCCAGACCAGCATCACCGTCAGCACCACGGCCTATGCCTGGGAGAACTTCGGCCTCTGGTCCCGCAGCGACAGCGAGGACTACGGCGCACAGCTCCTCATCGTCTACGAGGCCCCCGAGTACGTCAAGGAAGAGCTGGCCGAGGCTGACGCAAAGCTCGAGCAGAAAGCCATTGGTCGGGACGCGCTGGTGTTCATCGTCAACGAAGAGAATCCCGTCCAGAGCCTGACCCAGCAGCAGCTGCGGGATATTTATGCGGGCCGCATCACCAGCTGGAAGGACGTGGGCGGCGCGGACTCCCCCATCGTGGCGTTCCAGCGGGGCGTGGACTCGGGCAGTCAGACCCTCTTCAAAAAGCTGCTCATCGACAAGGGCGACGGCCAGCTGATGGCCGCGCCCACCGAGCTTGCCCCCGCCGACATGGGCGGCCTCGTGGACAGCATCGCCGAGTACAACAACTCCGCCAACGCCATCGGCTTTTCGGTCTACTACTACATCGACCAGATGTACTCGAAGCCCGGCCTCCGTCTGCTGGCCGTGGACGGCGTGACCCCCAGCAATGACACCATCGCCGATGAGAGCTACCCGCTCTGCAACGAGTTCTACGCAGTCGTCCACGCGGACGCCGCCCCCGACAGCCCCCAGCGGAAGGTCTACGACTGGCTGGACACCGACGAGGGACGCAGGTGCATCGAGAAGGCGGGGTATGTAGCAGTGGATTAAACCTCTCCGTCATCGCTGCGCGATGCCACCTCCCCTACCGAGGGGAGGCCTTGGCATTTCGTGAAGCTTCGCCTCTTCGCCAGAGGCTCCCCTACTAGGGGAGCTGTCTGCGAAGCAGACTGAGAGGTTGTATGAAGGACGACCTGCCCTGGATGCTGGATGCTACAGTCCGGACGGGGCTGCGGGACTTCCGGCGGCGGGAGCTGCACATCCGGGCCGTCCGGCTGCGACGGCGGCTGCTGGGAGCTGCGACCCGGCTTTGGCGGTTCCGTGACGGGCGGCTGACCGGGTTCCACGCCCAAAGGCGGGCTGACCATGCTGCTCGTCTCCTCCGGCGGGCCGCTCGACCCGGGCGCATCCTCAAGCTCATGGCGGATGAAGGGGGTCAGAGATTCCATAAAAAACACCTCCGCACCTAGGGTGTGCGGAGGCGGCGGGGAATATACGTTTATAAACTTTCTGCATTTGGGTTGACTTTTTTGCAAGACAGCATATAATAAAAGTGCAGAGATAAACATATTTATGGTGGTTCACCAAAGCGAAAAGAAAACCCCCTCACGGAGCTGCAACTCCGAAAGGGGGTCTTCTTTATTTAGTGCTTACGGCCCGAAAACCATCCGTCAAGCCACTTGCAGATGTAATGCGAGATCACATTTGCTGCGACGGACACGATCAGAGACGATATATCCTGCATATTTTCACCTCCCTCCCAGTTAAAATGGGCGGGGTAGGCCGCAGAATAAGTATAACATACTTTTCAGCAAAAAGATACAACAAAACGCCCGCCGTGCATCCACACGACAGGCGTTTTCTTTTTAACTCTTACTTTTCCTGCGGCATCAGCTTCGCAAGCTCGGCCAGGACCTCGTCGCCGAGGTGTTCCAGCTTTGTTTTCGGTTGACGGTCCGCAGCAGGCGGTGTCTGTGCAGCCGTCTCCGGGAACGGGACCGCGGGCTGTATGGACGGAACATCCAGCCGCAGCGGGGCGGTGGATATTTTGTCCAGCTCGCTCCGCAGCTCCTCACACCGGGCGGTCAGCTCGGCGTTCTCCTTCCGCAGGGACAGCATGGTGCGCTCGTAGGCGAACATCCGTGTCTCATAGCGGCGAAGCTCGGCGTTGGCCGCGTTGAGCTTCCGGCTCAGCTGCTCGAGCTGAGTCGGCCCGGACGCAGCGGGCAGAGCCTCAGGGCATGACTTCTCCTGTTCGGATGCCATCGCCTCTTCCACCTCCTGCAGTCTGCGCTGGGCGCAGCGATGCTCCCGGGCTGTCTCCCGGCAAAGCTGTTCCAGCCGATGCAGCTCCGGCGTCCGGCGGCTGCTCAGCCACTCCAGCGGCAGCTTCGTCTGTTGCTGCTCCACGGTACGGCCTCCTTCCGCTTTTTCTGCGCAAGGGGTTCTCTATTCTTGCGCTTATCTACGCTTGTTCAGGATCGCCAGCAGGTCGTCATAGTAGCTGGTGTCGCTGTTCTCCTCCTCCACAGGCTTGGCGGCAGAAGCATTGCCGGAAGCGGCGGAGGGAGTGTTGACCTCGGCACTGAAGACAGCGGACGGAGCAGAAGCCGTCACGCCGGGAGCCGTACCGGCGGCAGCAGTACCCAGCGTGCTGCGCAGGCCGTCAGCGGCCTTGTTGTCGAAGCCGGTAGCCACGACGGTAACCCGCATCTCATCGGAGAGGTTCTCGTCGAAGGCAGTACCCCAGATGATGTTCGCATCGGGATGTGCGCTCTGGGTGATGAGGCCGGCGGCAGTCTCGACATCCTCCAGACCGATGTCGGGGCTGGAAGTGATGTTGATGATGACGCCGTGTGCGCCGGCGATGCTGGTC
>OGJO01001211.1_pt1 | contig 10821 bp, 10 predicted proteins | sample 1572121 | NCBI WGS metagenome assembly OGJO01 (sample SAMEA2582081, study PRJEB24529) | metagenome | biome: Human gut stool | place: China | collected 2011
AACGCATTTTCTAAAACTTGTTCACTTTGAGTTACCATAAAAATCCAAACTTTGATCTATAATAAGATTAAAGATAAAAAATTATCAAAGATAGAAATTTCTCAGATATAGAAAAAGTAAATTCTTTTTTTCTTTTTTAATTTAATATAACTTTTGCAATTACAGAAATTGCAAATCATCAAAAGTAAGGATATATAGAGAAATTCAGCTTTTCATCATTACTCTATTTCCGATTTCCTATCTTCATCAGTACCAGCCCGATAACAATCCAGACCATCTCCCGCACCCGCGTAATCAGAGCGGCAAATACCCCATATGCTCCGGATAAGGACAAACCGGCTACCGCCAGGGCAAAGCCTCCTTCCCTACCCCCTAATTGCATGGGAAGAAAGAAAAGCAGATTGGCCAGTAGGGAAGAGAAAGCGACGATCAGAATACAACCGACAAAACTGACATCCGTAGTCAATACATTCAGAATCAACCAGACTTCAAGACACCCCACAATGCGAGCGGTATACTCTAACCCCAATGCCGAATAAAAGGTACTTTTGCGCTGTTGATGAAGCAGTGCTATCTGACTGTCTATGGTTTCCAGTTTTTCTTTGTGAAGTTCCGCGAAGCGGACTGCATGCTTCTTCAAGAAAGGGATATGACTGCCCAGACGTACGCATGCCACAGCCATACCGTTCCGGTAGCCTTTGATAAAAAGAGTGACAAGTAAAAGGCAGAAGAGCGTGATCAACCCCAAGACAATGCCCATCCCCCAACCGACCGGATAAAAAAAGACATAAATCAACACCGAGCTGAGCCAGAAACAGAAATGCGAAAAGATATGCATCATCACATACAGGATGACCGAAGATGTGGCACGCTCCACTCCGACATAAGAAGTAAGCTCCATAATCCGGTAAGGTTCCCCTCCCATAAGTCCCACAGGAGTGACATAATTCAACGCAAAACCGGAAACCGTGAATTTATAGAGCCGGGCGAACGACAATGAATTCACCGGACCGCTACTACGAAGAATGATATACCACGAAAGGGTATTAATCAGATAGATGAAAAGCCAAAGGACCAGAACCAGCGGCAGATAAAATCCGGCACGCCGCAGGTTGTCCAGCAGCTCATCATAGGACACATCGAAAGTGAACAGCATGATGATGACGGCCAGGATGCCAAAGGCCAAAAACAAATTACGAAATTTATTCTTCAAAACAATATACAATTTAACGCATCAAAGATAACGTTAATAATGTATACAATGATACAAGAATAGATCGTTTAACAAAACACTTTCTTGCACAGGCTGTTTTTAATGAGAAATTAAACCTAAACAAATTAACTATGGATTGGATTGTACATCAACTTAGGGTACACCCCGAGCTGGCTATTTTCCTGACCCTTTTTGTGGGCTTTTGGATTGGAAAAATCAAAATCGGAAAGTTCAGCCTGGGAGTTGTAACAAGCGTATTGCTGGTAGGAGTCCTTGTCGGACAACTCGACATCACCGTCGACGGACCTATCAAATCTGTTTTCTTTCTGCTTTTTCTTTTCGCTATCGGCTATAAGGTCGGTCCTCAGTTTTTCCGCGGACTGAAAAAGGACGGACTCCCTCAAATGGGGTTTGCCGCCATCATGTGTGTATTCTGCCTGATCATCCCTTGGATACTGGCTAAGATTATGGGGTATAATGTAGGTGAGGCTGCCGGATTACTGGCCGGATCGCAAACCATCTCTGCCGTAATCGGCGTGGCCGGAGACACGATTAACGAACTGAACATCTCTCCGGAAACCAAAGAAGCATATAATAACATTATCCCGGTGTCCTATGCCGTAACTTACATCTTCGGTACGGCCGGCTCTGCATGGGTATTGGGTTCACTCGGCCCGCGACTGCTGGGGGGACTCGATAAAGTGAAAGCTGCCTGCAAAGAACTGGAAGCCAAAATGGGAAATAACGAAGCGGATCAACCCGGATTCATGGCAGCCGCCCGCCCCGTCACTTTCCGTGCTTATAAAATAGCCAACGAGTGGTTTGGTGACGGCAAACGGGTGTCAGATCTTGAAAGTTATTTTCAGGAAAACGATAAACGCCTGTTTGTGGAACGAGTGCGCCAGGCGGGAGTCATCGTAAAAGAGGTTAGTCCGACTTTTGTACTGAAGAAAGGCGATGAAGTGGTACTGAGCGGCCGGCGCGAGTATGTGATCGGTGAAGAGGACTGGATCGGTCCTGAAGTATTGGACCCGCAGTTGCTGGACTTCCCTGCCGAGGTATTACCCGTTATGGTCACCCGCAAAACGGTTGCCGGAGAAAAAGTCAGCACCATCCGGGCCCTGAAATTTATGCACGGTGTCAGCATTCGCCGCATCAAACGGGCAGGTATCGACATACCGGTATTGGCCCAGACCGTGGTCGACGCCGGTGACATGGTGGAACTGGTGGGTACCAAACATGAAGTGGATGCGGCAGCCAAGCAGCTGGGATATGCCGACCGGCCGACCAACCAGACAGACATGATCTTCGTCGGATTGGGCATTTTGATAGGAGGACTGATCGGCGCACTCAGCATTCACATGGGAGGAGTCCCCATCAGCCTCAGCACTAGCGGAGGAGCCTTGATCGGCGGATTATTCTTCGGATGGCTACGCAGCAAACACCCTACTTTCGGACGTATTCCCGAACCCGCTCTCTGGATACTGGACAACGTGGGACTGAACATGTTTATTGCCGTTGTGGGCATTGCTGCAGGTCCCAGCTTCGTGCAAGGGTTCAAGGAAGTGGGTTTAAGCCTGTTCATCGTAGGCGCACTGGCCACTTCCATTCCTCTGATAGCAGGCGTACTGATGGCAAAATATATCTTTAAATTCCATCCGGCACTGGTATTGGGATGCACAGCCGGCGCACGTACCACTACGGCTGCATTAGGAGCCATCCAGGAAGCCGTTGAAAGCGAAACACCTGCTTTGGGATATACTGTGACGTATGCTGTCGGGAATACTCTTCTGATTATCTGGGGAGTAGTGATCGTATTACTTATGTAGAAACAGATTTTTAATATTAACTAAACATAACTCTTGATATAATGATGAAAAGTAATGAAAACAACGGAGCAGTAACTAAAAGTTTTGCTAAAAAGATGGAAAGTATCAGTCCTTTCGAATTGAAGAACAAACTGATTGAAATGGCTGACGAGAGCATCAAGAAGATAGCCCACACCATGCTGAATGCCGGACGTGGAAATCCGAACTGGATTGCTACCACTCCGCGCGAAGCGTTCTTCCTTTTAGGTAAATTCGGACTGGAAGAGTGTAGGCGTGTGATGTACCTGCCGGAAGGAATAGCCGGTATTCCGCAAAAAGACGGAATTGCCGCCCGCTTTGAGACTTTCCTCAAGACCAACCACAGCCAGCCGGGGGCAGAGCTGTTGAAAGGGACGTATCAATACATGTTGCTGGAACATGCCGCCGACCCGGATGCCCTTGTCCACGAATGGGCGGAAGGAGTGGTAGGCGATCAGTATCCGGTGCCGGACCGCATTCTGCAATTTACCGAAATGATTGTGCAAGACTATCTGGCACAGGAGATGTGCGACGGTCGTCCGCCGAAAGGCAAATACGATTTGTTTGCCACCGAAGGCGGAACAGCAGCCATGTGCTACGTTTTCGACTCTCTGCAAGAAAACTTCCTGCTCAATAAAGGGGATGGAATCGCCTTGATGGTACCTGTCTTCACTCCTTATATTGAAATTCCTCAATTGAGACGCTATGAATTTAACGTTACGGAAATATCTGCGGATCAGATGACGACAGACGGATTGCACACCTGGCAATACAAAGACGAAGATATAGACCGCCTGAGGAACCCGCAGATCAAGGCACTCTTCATTACCAATCCCAGTAACCCGCCCAGTTATACACTGAGTCCCGAGACTGCCGCACGGATTGTAGATATCGTGAAAAAAGACAATCCGAACCTGATGATTATTACAGATGACGTATACGGAACATTCAGTCCGCATTTCCGCTCACTGATGGCCGAATTACCGCAAAACACTTTGTGTGTCTACTCTTTCTCCAAATATTTCGGAGCCACGGGATGGAGGGATGCCGTGATCGCTCTGCACGAAGAGAATATCTTCGACCGGATGATAGCCCACCTGCCGGAAGAGCAGAAGAAAATTCTCAATAAGCGTTACTCCAGTCTGACTCTTACACCCGAGAAACTGAAATTCATCGACCGCATGGTGGCTGACAGCCGCCAGGTAGCTCTGAACCACACCGCCGGATTATCACTGCCACAACAGACGCAAATGAGCCTGTTTGCTTCTTTCGCCATTCTGGATAAGGAAAACCGATATAAAAACAAAATGCAGGAGATTATCCGGCGTCGCCTGAAAGCCCTGTGGGATAACACCGGATTCTCACTCGTAGACGATCCGCTGCGTGTAGGTTACTACAGCGAAATAGATATGCTGGTATGGGCCAAGATATTCTATGGAGAAGAATTTGTCAGTTATCTGAAGAAAACTTACAGCCCGCTGGATGTTGTTTTCCGCCTGGCCAACGAAACCTCACTGGTATTGCTTAACGGAGGAGGTTTTGCCGGACCGGAATGGAGCGTACGTGTATCACTGGCTAACCTGAATGAAAAGGATTATGTGAAAATAGGTCAGGGAATCAAACGGATACTGGATGAATATGCCGTGAAATGGCAAGAATCACGGAAATAGAATCCTGAATCTTGTCAGTCCGTCGGCGTATGTACGCAATGAAAACGTGCAGCCATGACGGCTCAGAACTTCGCGAATAAAAATCAAACCGATACCTTGTCCGTTGGGTTTGGTAGAAAAGAAGGGACTGAAGAGTTTTGCTTCAGTCTCTTTTGATATACCGGGTCCGTTATCCACCACTTCGATAGCTGTAGGCAATGAAGTACGAATGATGATCTGCCCGTCCTGTCCGATACTCTCGGCTGCATTCTTAATAATATTTACCAATACTTGTTCAAACAGAGACGCATCCAGCTTCACATCGTCCAGAGATTCGTCACATATCAGTTGCAACCGGATGTTCCGGTCATTGCACATCCCTTCCATAAAGCGCTTGCAGGTAAATGCAAGGTCATTCAGGTTGGTCGGAGTAAAACGGGGCTCGGGAATCTTCACCACATCGGCAAAGCGGGTAATGAAATGGCTCATAGAAAAACAACGCTCGGTACATACGCGCATCACATCGCAAATATCCTCCATACCTTCCGACTCGGACAATGCCTGCTCTACCGTATCCAATGTGGAAGTGATGCCCGCTGTTGTATTATTCACCTCATGCGCAATCATACGGATCACTTTCTCGTATGCTTTCTTTTCAGCTTTCATCACTTCATCGGTCAATCCTTCCATCAGATAGAAAGGATGCTGGAAGCCGCGGTCCACAAATGAAGAGTGGGTGCATTTATAGATACTCGAGTCGTTCAGCCGGACGGTGCTGGTTGCTCCATTCGGAATGGCGGCCAATTCCAGGGCAAGCGGAGAATCGATTTCCGACAATTTCCTCCCCTCGGCTTCTTCCGGACGGACCCCCATCATCTTCATCGCCATGGGGTTGAGTTGAGATACCTCTTCGTCCAGCGTCATGATAATAACGCCCATGGGGGAAGCATTAATCATCAGGTCGAGAAAATGATTCTGTTCTCGCAAGCGCAGCCGTTCGTTTTTCAGTTGTTCCATCATGCGATTGAAAACATTTACCACACGGTCGGCCTCCTGCTGCCCCACATGGCTTAACCGGCTACTGAAGTCCTGTTCTCTGAGAAGTTCCATACCACTGCCGATGGTGTTCATCGGTTTCACGATTTTCCGGTAAAACAAAATAAGATACAGCATCAGGAGCAGCATCAATGCTTCGGCAATATAGAGATACTTCACAACAACGGTTTCGGATATATAAATCAGAAAACCCATGATAGCGACCAAGAAGAAAACAAGTATGAAGAAGAATCCCTTTACTGACATGTGATTGATGATTAACGATTAACGGACCATGATAAGCAACGGGTTACTTATCACCGATATCATATTTCTCCAAACGGCGATACAATGCTGCACGACTGATTCCCAATGCGGTAGCCACCTGGCTGAGATTTCCTTTATAGCGTTCCAGTGCCTGAAGAATCGTTTGCTTTTCAATTTCATCCAAGGTCATTCCCGCAAATGAAGAAGAGGTTGCCACACTTTCGTCATGACGTTGGTATTGGTTCTCGAAATCGATTGCATCCAACACTTCCTTCCCGCTGACCAGAATCGTACGTTCTACCAGGTTCTTCAATTCACGGATATTGCCAGGAAAAGGTAAACGGCTCAGGAAGTTCAACGCATCCGACGAGAATTCTGTACGGGGCAGATTGTTAATCTCCGCCTGACGGTCGGCAAAGTGTCTGGCAAGCAATGGTATATCTTCTCTGCGTTCTCTCAGTGCAGGCAGTTTTACGGTTATCAGATTGATACGATAGAACAGGTCTTCACGAAAAGTGTGTTCGCTCACCATCTTACTCAGGTCGGCATTCGTAGCCGAAACCACCCGGATATCCGTCTTACGCGGGCGACTGTCTCCCAACACCTCAAAGGTCTGGTCCTGCAATACCCGCAGCAGCTTTACCTGGCACGACGGATCGAGATCCCCGATTTCATCCAAAAAAATAGTTCCTTTGTTCGCCATTTCAAAACGCCCCATACGGTCGGCAGTGGCATCTGTAAACGCACCTTTTTTATGACCGAACATTTCACTTTCGAAAAGGCTCTGCGAAATTCCTCCCAGATTGACTTTTACAAAAGGCTGGCGGACACGTTGGCTATTGATATGGATGGCTTCGGCTATCAGTTCTTTACCCGTTCCGCTTTCACCCGTGATCAATACGGGAGCATTGGTAGGAGCAATACGTGCTACCGTATTCAATACCTCCATCAACCCACGGCTTTTGCCTATGATATGGCTCCGGTTGAGTGTTCCGCTTTGCTCTTGCGGAGTGTCTTTGGGAGTGGCAGTCAGTTCGAGTGCCGTCTCGATGCGCTGCAACAGAGCAGCGTTATTCCAGGGTTTCGTGATAAAGTCGAATGCACCGGCCTGCATCCCTTGTACAGCCAACTGTATACTGCCCCAGGCAGTCATCAGAATGACCGGGACATCGGGACGAAAAACCTTTACTTGTTTTAAAAGCGTCAATCCTTCTTCACCGGAAGTGGAAAGTGTAAAATTCATATCCATCAGGATCAGAGAAGGAGCTTCCGAACGAACTACTTCCATCGCCTCACGCGGGCCGGTCACTGCAATTACCTGATAACCGGCGCGTTTCAGCATAAAACTCAGGGAAGAGCGGACCCCGCTATCATCATCTATAATTAAAAGCATAGGCATCAATTTTTGAGTTGCAAAACTACTCTTTTTTGGTTTAAAACCAAAGGTACGTTGGTTTAAAAGGTAAGACCTCTTGGTTTAAAACCAAAGAGGCGTTGGTCTGAAACCAACAGCCCTCCTGTTTAAAAAGAACAAACACACAATTATTTTTTTACAATATCTTCAAAATCAGCTTCCAGGGGAGTATTGTTTTGGAAATCCCACAACGTCAGGCTACGGAGTTGATAATAGTAATACCAATACCAGTACAGTTCGTTGATATGTTTTTGGCGGGCATCGTCTTTCGAGTTCTGGGCGTCGTTCAGATCGAGTGTATTGATCTTACCGATCAGGAATGTTTCGACACTCGTCTTATAGCGCTGTTGCGCAATCTTATCGGCCTCATTGGCTATGGAAAGCTGCTGTGCCTGATTGTTGAAATGCTCGACTAGCAGGAAGATGTCCTGATCGAAATCCATCTGTTCCTTCTTTATCTTGGACAGGGTAACGTCCCGGTTACTCTTGGCTACCCTCACTTTTCCACGGCGTTTGCCCCAGTCGAGGATTGGAATTTTAACACCGACCTCAACCACCTGATTGTCTAGCAAATTGTGATAGGCAGGAGATAAGTCTTTATTCAGTCCCGTATAACCTACATTGGCAAAAAGATCGACGCTCCTGAGATTTCCCCGGGCTGTTGCAACTTCATATTCGGCCTCTAACTGACGACGACGAATATTGTGGGCAAACGAATTGCGTTCCAGTGCTTTGTTCAGCACTTGGTTGTATTCCATCTTTAGGTTGGGAGCCGATTCCGGTACCACAGGTTCCAGTATCAGGTCGTTTCCTATGGCCAGGAAAGAGCGCAAACGGAACATATGGGCATTGAGGTTGCTTTCTGCATCCGTCACGGCAGCCCGGGCTTTCAGGGCGGCAAGCTTCAGTTGCAGAAGTTCATTTTCTGAGATTTGACCCATTTTTCGTTTAGCCCCGGCCACCTCGTACAAACGGTCGGCATTCACCTGATTCTGTCGGGCAGTGCCCAGTGTCTCCTTTGCCGACAGCAAATTGAAGAAGTAAGTGATCGCATTCATGGTCACCGTCTCCGTCGCAGTAATAAAAGCGGCTTTCGCCTCTTCGTAACGCACCGGTTCGATACGGCGGTTCCACTTCAGGTTGTTTACTCCGAAAATGGGCTGAGTCAGTTGAAGGGCGATAGGGACAGACATGAACTGCCGGCTTCCTCCGGAACCTAACTGTTTCATAAAGTCGAGTGAAGAGGACAATGAAACTTTACCTCCCGTAAACCAGATGTTCTGGTCGATAGACAAAGCACCATTCAATCCTAACTTATTACTGCGGACAAACGAGTAAGAGCCGTCTTCATTCTGATAACTGTTATACTGCTTGCTGTAACTGGGCAATGTACCGCTGAAGTTTACTTCCGGAAGAAGATCGGCGCGAAACGTGCGGTACTCCCAATAAGCTGTCTTCAGCTCATTCAGAGCTACTGCTGCATCTACAGACTGTGTTCGTGCCAGTGCAATGGCTTCATTCAAGGTGATTTCCTGCGTTTCCTGCGCACTCAGCGCCAACGAGCAAAATGCAAAAGCAGAAAGTAGAAAGTATCGTTTCATATAATATTCGTTTATTTACCGGCTGAAAAGCAAACCCCGTGCCAAAAGTGAATACCGGGGAAACGGGAACACGAAACAAGGAGCAATGAGTAAGGGAGGTTGAGGGAGTAAAAGGGAAAATAAACGGGAAAAGAGAAAGGGTATAGGGAAAGAAACGATGGATGCAAAATAGGAAAAACGATAATGGAGCAGCCTCTTTCGGACGGGTAACCACGCTGTAAATGAACAGAAAAGAGAGGGATACACCCTCCGGTGAAAGGTAGCGGCTACCGATCTTTTAGTATCAGGAACATCCACCGTCCGTTCCCTCCGTTCACCGCTCTTCATTCATCGTTCATCGCTTATCGTTCACCACTCATCATTCACTGTTTATCGTTCACCGCTTATCGTCCATCGTTCTTTCTGCTGTCCGAAAATGAACAGTTTGTTCGGAGACGGACGTCCTCCGGTATCATTATTCGCAAATATCCGGAAGGCGGACAGTGAAACGGGTTCCGTGCCCTTCTTCTGAAGTGACGGTAATCGTCCCGTTCAGACGTCCTACGATAGTCTGGCAAATACTCAGTCCGAGCCCCGCACCCTGAGTAAAGCTATCTACCTTATAGAAACGTTCAAAGATATGCCTCAATCCATCTTCCGAAATACCTGCCTTCTTGATTTAATACTACCTTCACATCATTTTCAATACCCTGACACTTCTTTATTGCAGATTCTTTATACATATTCCAAAAAGACTTTCTGCATTTCATTTACTGATTTACAGAAAGTCCTTTTAGCTATTATTTATGGTGTTTTTCTTCCTCTTCTTTCACCAGTCTTGATGTTTCTTCAGACGGTGCTGAGATTACAGCTGCTGCTATAATTTCACAGGGCGGGTTTCCCTTTACAGCATCTACTGCTGCCTTTACTGCTGCTATATCGCCACTTAAGAATATAGTTGCGTGACCTCCGCACTTGGTATGCCAGGTACGGAATTCTACATCTGATGTTTTCAGCATCTGGTCAAGGACAACTACTGCATTACAGCTTCCCACAACCTCTACTAATCCTAATGCTCCATATGACATCTTCTCATTTCCTCCTGACATGTTCTATTTGTTAATGGTCATCTTAAGTGCCACTTCAGTATCTGCGGAAGGTGATGCGATCACTGTGTGAGAAACAATCTTGCCAAGGGGTTTGGCTGTCTCTAAGGCCACTTCCATTGCTGCATTCACATCAGAAACACTGCCGCGTATTTTTACACATGCTCCGCTTTTCAGTCGGTTTCGTTCGACGCTTTGAATCGTTACGTTTGCAGCCTTGGATGCTGCATCGAGAGCGACAAAGCAAGCTACCAGGTTATCCAGTTCAAATGCCCCAACTGCCATGCCATCATAGTTTTTTGCCATTTTATCCTCCTTACGAGACGGGAAAATGGTTCTCCCGACTGCTGTCTTTTATACTAGTATATCTTGTTTTCATTATAATTACAAGCTATTTTCTACTGAAATCTCACAAAAATTCACATAATACAACATAATCCCACATTATCTTCAAGAGTATAGCTGTTGGATTGTTTATTTTTCACTATTTTCATAAATCTTCTCTCTTACAACCATTCACAGGCTTCTATGCAGAACATATACTAATATGGAGAACTGCCATCTGCTGTTGTCAGGTTTTAATCGTCATGCATCAAATGACCCGGAATTATCCGGTACCTCCTGCTGTAACATTTGATGCTGTAGGGTCAGGCGGATATTTGCAATTGAAGCAGGGGACTTACTTGATTCAGTTAAATTTTTTCTAAATC
>OGJO01001236.1_pt1 | contig 10628 bp, 10 predicted proteins | sample 1572121 | NCBI WGS metagenome assembly OGJO01 (sample SAMEA2582081, study PRJEB24529) | metagenome | biome: Human gut stool | place: China | collected 2011
GCGGGTGAGGGAGCCCTCCACATAGGCGGCGTAGGCCTGCTTAGTGTGGGTCAGGGTGATCATACGCCCGTCCGAGCGATGCCCTGCCGCCATATACCCGCCGGTGAACATCACGGTGGGGATATCCACGCGCACAGCGCCCATCAGCATACCGGGTACGACCTTGTCGCAGGTCGCCATAATGACCATACCCTCCAGCATATTCAGGTTGGCGACCATCTCCACCTCGCTGGAAACCAGATCGCGGGCGGGCAGGGTGTAGCGGTCGCCGGGGGTGTTGCTGCAGATGCCGTCGCAGATGCCGCTGATGGGCAATTCCAGCGCTAGACCGCCCAGCTTGTAGATCTCCTCCTTCATCTCGGCAATCAGTGCCTTGTCAAAGGGGTAGTGACCGGGGTTCATTTCGTTCCAAGTGTTGACCAGACCGATGATGGGGCGCTTGGCATCCTCCTCAGAAATGCCCATGGCGTACAGCAGGGTATTGCGGTGGTCGAGGGATTCTTCATTCCATTCACGAATCATATACTTGCTCACTTTCTGCGGTGTGTGCCGCGTGAAGAGTTATTTCTGCATCAGATGGATGGCAAAGCCGCCAATCTGCTGCTTGGCGTAGATGACCAGGATCCGTCCGTCGGGAAACCGCTTGACGGAGTCCTCGTCAAAGGCAAAGCCTTTTTCCTCCAGATAGCGGCGGGCCGCGGGAAGATCGCCGGTGGCAAGGGCGATGTGTCCATGCTCGCCGCGCCCGGGGGCTTTCATCCACTCGATTTGGGTACCGGTAAACCGTGCATCCGCACTTTCCTTGGCCGGGTTCACAGCCAGCTGAAACAAAAACGCAAATTGTTCGGCGCAGCGCTCTGCCTGCGCGGCATCGGCGCAGTTGACGCCGATGTGGGCAATCTCAAAATCCGGTGTGTATGCCATACCTCAGCCTCCCAGATACGCCTTGCGCACGGCATCGGACTTCAGCAGCTCCTCGCCGGAGCCGGACAGGTTGATCTTGCCGTTTTCCAGCACGTAGGCGTAGTCGCAGATGCCCAGCGCCTTGCGGGCGTTCTGCTCGACCAGCAGCACCGTAATGCCGGAATCGCGAATTTCGCGGATTAAATCATAAATTTGGTTCACGATGATGGGCGCAAGACCCATCGAGGGTTCGTCCAGCAGCAAAATCTTGGGGCGGGACATCAGCCCGCGCGCAACCGCCAGCATCTGCTGCTCGCCGCCGGACAGCGTGCCGGCAAACTGATCCTTGCGCTTTTCCAGAATAGGGAAGCGCTTGTACTGCTCCTGCAGGTCCTTTTCCAGGTCAGCCCCTTTAAAAAGGTAGCCGCCGACCAGCAGGTTGTCGCGGATGCTCAAGCCCGAAAAGCACTTGCGTCCCTCGGGAACGTGTACCACGCCCGCGCCCACAATCTTGCTGGGCTTGCGGGGCAGGGGCGCGCCCTCAAACTCCACGGTGCCGGTCCTGGGCTTTACCAAGCCGGAAATCGTGCGAAGCAGCGTGGTTTTGCCTGCGCCGTTGGCACCAATGATGGAAACAATCTGCCCTTTATGCACCTCCACGTTGATGCCGCGCAGCGCCTCCACATGACCGTAGCTGACAGCCAGATCGGTCACTTTCAGCATAGCTTCCATTTTTATTCCTCCTTGCCTAAGTAGGCCTCAATGACCTCGGGATTGTGCTGGACTTCGTCGGGGGTACCCACGGCGATGGTTTCGCCGAAGTTCTGCACATGGATCTTGTCGGAAATGCTCATTACCAGCTCCAGACGATGCTCAATCAGCAAAATGCCGAAGCCAATCTCCTTGCTGATGCGCTGAATCAGCTCGGTCAGCTCGGCGACCTCGGTGGGGTTCAAGCCGGCGGCAGGCTCGTCCAGCAGTAAAATTTTCGGCTCGCACATCAGGGCGCGGGCAATCTCAATGCGGCGCTGCATCCCGTAGGAAAGATTCTCCGGGCGCTCGTGCAGGTAGTCCTGCATCCCCACGACCGTCAGGTATTTCTCGCACAGCTCGCGCCCGCGCTTTTCCTCGGCGCGGCGCTTGGGGGTGGGCAGCAGACCGCCCACGATGCTGTAGCGGCTTTGGGGGTCAAAGGCGCACATCACGTTTTCTTCCACGGTCAGCCCCTTGAACAGGCGGATATTCTGGAAGGTGCGTCCCATACCAAGGCGGGTGATTTTGTACTGCTCCAGCTTGGTGATGTCCTTGCCGTCCAGCACAACAGTGCCTTGGTCGGCGGTGTACACGCCCGAAATGGTGTTGAAGATGGTGGTTTTGCCCGCGCCGTTGGGTCCGATAATGCCGTGAATCTCCCCGGCGTTCGCTTCAATGGAGAAGTTCTGTATCGCCTTGACGCCGCCAAAGCTCTTATAAATGTTCTTGACTTCCAGCAGTGCCATGGTTTACCCCTCCTTTTTGGCAGTGTTCTTTTTGCCCAATTTGGCAAAGGCTTGTTGAAGGTTGCGGGGCGTAAGCTCCCACTCGCCCAGCAGACCGGACGGCTTAAAGTTCAAAATCAGCAGCACCAGCACGGCGTAGATGACGTAGCGGTAGTTCTGCAGCCCGCGCAGTGCCTGCGGCAGGGCGCTCAGGATAAAGGCGCCCAGCGTGGAACCGGTCAGGCTGTTGACGCCGCCAAAGAATACCATAATGACCCAGTCGGCGCTCTTTTTCCAGCCGAAGCCGGTGGGATCCACATAGGACATATAGAAGGCGTACAAAACGCCGGAGTAGCTCGTCAGCGCAACGCTGAGCAGGAAGGCAATCATCTTGACGCGGGTCACGTTGATGCCCATCGCCTTGGCGGCCAGCTCGTCGCCCTTCAGCGCGATGCACTGGCGGCCGTATTTGCTGGTCTTGAAAAACGCTGCCAGCGCAATGGCAAGCACGGCGGAAACAAACGCCAGCGGCAGCCCGACCAGACGGGGGATGCCGGTCAGACCGGACGCGCCGCCGGTCAGGGTGGTCATACGGTTCAGCAGGGCAGCAATCGCCTCGCCGAAGCCCAGCGTGACCAGCGAGATATAGTCACGGCGCAGCCGGACAACGGGGTAGCCGATCACATAGCCGATCAGCGTTGCCCCCGCGACCGCCAGCAGCGCCGCCAAGACAAAAGGAATGTGGGCGCGGATGACCAAAAGCCCCGATACATAGGAGCCGATGGCCATAAACGCCGCCTGCCCCAAGCTGAACATACCGGTAAGCCCGGTCAGCACATAGATGCCGGATACGGCAATCAGCGTGATAAAAACCTGCGTAAGTACGTTGGATACAAGTGCGTTCATTGTGTGATATCCTCCTTACGCTTTTTCCTGAACGTTGCTGCCGGCAATGCCCTGCGGACGGATCAGCAGGAAAACCAGCATAACAGCGAATACGGCAATGGTAGAATAACCGGAACCCAAGGCAGCCAGCAGAATAGTTTCCAGAATGCCCAGCAGCAGCGCGCCGATGACGGCGCCGGTCAGGCTGCCCAAGCCGCCGATGACCGAGGCGATAAAGCCCTTGACGACAAGGCTGCCCAAGGTGGGGTACAGGGTGTACTTGATGCCCAAAAACACGCCTGCGATGCCGGCGAGAATGCCGGAAATGACAAAGGCGAGCTGGATGATGCGGGTTGAGTCGATGCCCATCAGCTGGGCGGTGTCGCGGTCAAAGGAAACCGCGCGCAGCGCACGACCCAGACGGGTTTTCTGGATGACATACGCCAGAACGATCAGCGCCACGGCACTGATGCCGAACATCATTAAATCGCCGGTGGAAACGACCAGCATTGCCACATTGACGGTGGGATTTTTAAAAAAGGAAGGGAAGTTGAAGAAATTGGAGCCTGCCTTGATGGTGACAAGACCCTCGTACAAGGTGCCCAGCGTGATGGAGGACACAAAGAAATAGGTGGGTGCCGAGTGGTTTTTCAAAATGCGGCGGAAACCGACAAACTCACCGAACAGCGAGATCAGCGCGCCTGCCAGACCCGCAATCAGCAGGGTGGGAACCAGCCCCATCCCCTTGCTGGAAACCAGAAAGTAGGCGATAAATGCTGCCGCTGTCATAGTGGCACCATGGGAGAAGTTGGAAAACTTTAAAACATTGAAAATCAGTGCAAAGCCGGTGGCGATCAATGCATAGATCGAGCCTGTTGCAATGCCGTTTATGATGACTTGCAGCGACATACTTGATTTGCCTCCTAGAAAAAGCAGGCAGCCCCGCCAAGGCGGTACAGATCCGCGGGGCTGCCTGTTCAGATGTTACGGATAAAGTGCGCGCAGACGTTGGTTAGCCGGCAAACTGCTCCAGCATAACGGGGGTCTGGTTGTCGTAGGGGTACATATACATACTCATACCAGTGGGCATATGGGTGGTGGGATCGATGGTGATCTTGCCGGTAACGCCCTCGTAGCTCAGGTTCTCCAGCGCGTCGTGCAGGGCAGTGTAGTCGGTGCCGACCTTGGCGATGCAGTCCGCAGCAGCCATCACGATGTCGTAGCCCAGGAAGTACTTGTTGGGGGCGCTGACGTCGTTCTGAATCTCGGCGATCTTGGCGGCAATGGTTTCGTCCTCGGTGTTGATGTTGTTGATGTAGTAAATGTTGGAGCAGTCGCCGCCGTAGGTGGTGTTGAAGCCGGGTGCGCCGTCCAGACCGGTGATGATCTTGCCCTTGTAGCCCAGCTCGGTAGCGGCGGTTTCAATGGCAACCAGCTGCTGGGTGTAGTTGGGGCAGTAGATAGCGTCCACATTGGCGTTGACCAGAGGCAGCAGCAGGGTCTTGTAGTCGGTGTCGGCAGTGCCGTAGGCAACGATCATGCTGTCGTCCACGGTGATGTTGTCCTCAGCAAGGCGATCCACAAAGGGAGCCAGCAGGGAAACGGAGTAGGCGTTCTCCTGATTGTACAGGATGCCGAAGGTCTTGTAGCCGTTCTTTACAGCAAAGGCTGCCATAATGTCGCCCTGCGTGGTGGCGCTGGGCTGCAAAGCAAACATATTCTTGTAGGGAACGCCCTCGCTCTTGGTCTGGCAGGCGGGGTCCATGGCAAGACCGACAACGGGTACGTCATAGCCCTCGGAGGTTTCCTTGATGGCGTTGGCGATGTTGGCAACCGGGGGTCCGACGATCAGGGAAACCTGATCCACGGTCACAGCGGTGATGTAGGAGTTGACAGCCTCAGTGACGTCGCCCTTGGTGTCGTAGGTGTTCATCACGATCTTTTTGCCGTTGATGCCGCCGTTGGCGTTGATCTCATCGATGGCAGCCTGTGCGCCCTTCTGGACGGACAGACCCAGACCGGAGGTGTTGCCGGTGATGTCCTGTAGGCAACCGATCAGAATCTCGCCGCTGTCGGCAGCTGCTGCAGAGGAAGCAGCGGGGGCAGAGGTGCTGGTGGAGGCGGTGCTGGAAGCTGCGCCGCCGCAAGCGGCCAGGCTCAAAGCCATACCGGCGGCCATAACAAAGGATACAATGCGTTTCATAGTGTTTTCTCCTTGATTTTGTGTTGGTTTCTGTGGTCAGCGCGCGGGGCTGCGGGGGAAGGAATGTGTGCGGGCTTTGCCTCCTTTTTTCCGGTGCGAAGGCGGGCAAATTGGGAGGTCTTGCCCTGTCTGCACCGGTTTTTTTCTGCTTTGTTGTCCGGTTTTGATTCTTGATTGCAAACGTTTGCAATCGAAGGCAAATATAAATTCCGATGGAGTTTTCCGCGCTTTTGCGGTTCCACCAGAAATCTTATGCCCAAAATATACTCCTGTTGCTCAGATTTGTCAATATGTGCTACACATTTTCGTGCTTTTGTTCAAATTTGGCTATGCAAACATTTGCAAAATGACGAAAATCCGGCGCATCGCACCCCGACCATTGCAGAAAAATGAAAGGGCAGACCGATAATTTTATCTGCAATGAGAGCAGATGTCACGGAACTTGTCAAAAGAATCGTTGTAGCAATTTTATATCGCAGGGTGTATAATGAAAACGTTATCACATAAATCATTTTCAAAAGACGGGGACAACACCATGAAGCAAAAACATATTCCGGTACGCTGTTTTTTCTATCTGTTCGGTATGCTGGTTCTGGCTATGGGGCTGATTTTGAACATCAAGGCCGGGCTTGGCTCCTCAGCAATTATGTCCGTAGCCTACACAATCAGCGAGGGCGCAGGAGTGAATTTGGGTGACATGACGTTTGTGATCTACTGTCTTTTTATCGCTGCGCAGATGATTATAAACGGCAAAGACCGCAGCTGGCTGGATCTGCTGCAGCTGCCGCTGAGTCTGGTGTTTACGCGGTTTATGAATTTGTTCAAGGCGGTAATCCCCTACGAACACGGCTATCTGCCCACAGATCTGCTTGTGTTGCTGGCGGGCATTGTGCTGACCGGCATTGGTGCCGCCATGACAGTGGATATGCAGCTCATCCCCAATTCCGGCGACGGTATTGTGAACAGCATCGCCCGCCGCTGCGGTCGTGAGCTTGGCTTTACCAAAAATATTTTTGACTGCGGTTGTGTTGCTGTTTCCCTGCTTGTCGGTGCGTTCTTCGGCGATCCGCTGCTCGGCATCGGCTTAGGTACAGTCATTTCAATGCTTGGCGTCGGTCGCGTTGTGGCTGCCTTTAACCATCTTTGCAAACCCGCCATAACCCGTGCTGCGGGGTTGGAGAAAGTTGTACGTAAATAAATTTTGCATTGGCAATATAGCGAACTCAAATTCTAAAGTGAATCAAAACTGATTCACTTTTTCGAGTCAAGATTTTTGGATGAATCTAAACTGATTCACTCTGGAGCATATACGAATTTGTATGCGTATCCGCTTTGATTACCCCCGCTTTGGGCTGGAACATGTTTCGCTAGCATAGCGTTTGGATATCCACAAACGCATTTCTGGGGTGTTCCCCAGACCCCCTCGCTGCTCTTGTGTGACGATAGTGACGCAGATGACGCTAATGACGCTGTTTTGGGGATATCCCTATACCATATCCCAGATTCAGCGTCATTAGCGTCATCTGCGTCATTCTGATTTTGTGTTTCTCGTAGTATCATTGTTTTTGTTTCGAGCAGTAGTAAACTGCAAGCGTCATTTCACTATAAGCGTGACGGTGATGACGATGATGACGGTGTTCGTGGGATAGGGTAAAGGGGTATATCAAAAACATCGTCATTACCGTCAGCATCGTCATTCTACAGGCAAGCCGTTTTAATCTGTGGCTTGCCTGTTTTATTTTGAGTAATGTGGCAGGGTTTTTGCCCCGTTGCCTGTTAAAATGGATTTAGATATTTTGTAAAAGTGCAAGGGTTTTTAGCACAATGGGTGATATGCTGTTTTTGAAGTGTAATTTTGGCGTTTAGGCCAGTTCTTGAGAAAAAATTCTTCGCTTTACATCTCTAAACTTGCAGGAATCCTGCAAGTTATACTGTTATACTGAAATTTAATGAAAAAATTCCATTATTTTTTCAGCGAACGTTACCTTTTGCCCTTCCCCAGTGGCTATATAGCAGAGATAATTTTTTCAAAAATTTTGAGGACAGTTGCAAAAGTTGCGACTGCCGGTCTGTATGATATGATTTGGAATCTTTCAAAAAATTTGAACTTTTTCTAAACAGTTTAAAAAACCTCGTGATTTTCGCCGTTCTCAGCGGCTATATAGTAAAGACCTTTTTATAAATTATTTACATAGGAGGAACCCATGAACACGGAATTTCAAAATTTACCCAATGTTGTAAGTCCCAAGGAGGTGCAAACTTACTTCGGTATCTCACGCTCGACCACCTATCGGATATTTCACGACGCGACTTTTCCTGCGTTCCACATTGGAAACCGACTGCTGGTGCGGCGGGATGAGTTACTGGACTGGCTGGAACGGCAAAAGGTCAATAAAGCCCAAAACGAGAACCCGAAGATTGTCGGGTCTGATGAATAGTTTTGTGGTCGTACCTGTGGTAGTCTTTGTGTCACGAAAGGAGACGATGCAACGTGAAAGACACGTCCAAAAAAGCCATGCGCCGTGGGCACAACGAGGGCAACATCCGTCAGCGCACAGACGGACGGTGGGAGGTGCGGCTATCTGCCGGAATCGACTACAAAACCGGTAAGCCCAGACGCACATCCACCTGCTGTAACACGCGGCAGGAAGCCATTGCCATTTTACAGCAGCAAGCCCACGAAGTCCGCACACAGGGCTGGCGCGATCCTATGTCGGTGACACTGGGCGAATGGTATGAATACTGGCTGGACACCTATATGAAGGACACCGTCAAGCAATCTACTTACGCCAGCTACCGCAGTTATCTCAACAAGCACTTTTGTGTGCTGGGGAAAATCCTGCTGAAAAAGTTAGAGCCACGCACCTTGCAGGAATTTTACAACTACAAATTCCGCGAGGAAGGGCTGTCGCCCAAGACGCTTCGCAACTACCACATGGCATTACACAAGTGCTTACAACAGGCCGTAAAGGAGCGCTTATTAGTGTACAATCCCTGCGATGCCGTGACCCTGCCAAGCGGAGAAAAGCCCGAAATCGTAGTTTTTACCAACGACCAGCAGCGGGCGCTGGTGCAGGCCAGCTACCGCCACCGCTATGGCGTGTTTATCCGCTTAGACTTGTGTACCGGATTACGCATGGGGGAGTTGCTGGCGCTGAAGTGGGAGGACATTGATTTTTCCACAGCGCAACTTCATGTCAGGCGAACCATTAACCGCCTTGCCAAATATGAGGCCCATGCAGGCGAGAGCAAAACTGAGATTGTATTTGGTACACCCAAAACCAAGAATTCCCGCCGTATCATTCCGCTGACCCGCACAATGATTGACGAACTTACCCGCTGGAAGAATCTGCAGGCACAGGACAAGCTGCGCGCAGGGGACAAGTACCTTGACAACGGCTTTGTAGTGACCAACGAGTTTGGACACTACTTTGAGCAGAAAACCTTCAAGGATTACTACGAACGCCTGTTGAAGGATGCCGACATCGGGCACTTTACCTTCCACGCCCTGCGCCACACCTTCGCCACCCACGCCATCGCCAGCGGCGTGGATGCCAAAACCCTGTCGGGGATTCTGGGGCATACCAACGCCAGCTTCACGCTGGACACCTACACCCACGTCACACCAGATATGCAAAAAGCCGCCAGCGGTATCGTTGGCGGCTTCATGGAAGATCTGCTCGGAAAGGGGCTGAGACCTTGGCAAAGAAACGGAAAAGCGGAACTGGCACCGTAAGACAGCGCGGCGACGGCCGGTGGGAGGGCCGCGTTGTCATCGGCTACGATGACAGCGGACTGCCCAAAACTAAAAATGTGCTGGCCAAAACAAAGGCCGAATGTGAGAAAAAACTCAAAAGTTTGATTGCCGCACAAAAAGAATCTGAGCCGCAACCACCCCGGCAGACCATGACAGTCGCCCAATGGCTGGACTTTTGGTATCAGACCTACAAAAAGCCAAATCTTCGCCCCAACACCCAGATGTCCTATGAACGGCGGATCTATCAGCACATCATCCCAAACTTGGGCCCCATTCCACTGAACAAACTTACCACCGGAGATATCCAGCAGTTCTATACCGGGCTTAAACAAAATGGCCGTCTGCTCCGGCAGGAACAGTATGGCGAAGGACTTTCCGGCCAAACTGTCCGCGGCATCCACACCACCTTCCACGCGGCGCTGGGCAAGGCAGTCTCTGAGAAGATCATCCCCAAAAATCCCTCCGACTTCTGCCGTCTCCCCTCTGCCAAGGCCAGAGAGATGCAGGTTCTCTCCCCAGAGGAAATCCAACGGCTGCTTATCCAGGCCAAAGAGGACGGCTGTTTCGAACTGCTCCTGCTGGAACTGTCTACCGGCCTGCGCCGTGGTGAGATCTGCGCCCTCCAATGGGATGACCTAAACTTCAACACCGGAGAACTTCAGGTAAAGCGGCAGATACCCCGGGTCAAGGGAGAATTGGTAGTGTCCGAGCCGAAAACAAAGGCGTCCAACCGGAGCGTCATCCTCCCGCCCCCTGTTCTGATGGTGCTGAGTGACTACAAAACCGAAATAAACTCTGTATGGCTGTTCCCCTCCCCGCTGAACAATGACTCGCCCAGAGATCCCGCTGCTGTCCGCAAGCGGCTGACCACCATACTGGAGCGGGCAGACTGTAAGCGTGTCAGATTTCATGATCTGCGACACACATTCGCCACCGCATCTCTGGAACACGGCATGGACATCAAGACTCTCTCTACCATTATCGGTCATGTCTCTACCGCAACAACTCTGAATGTCTACGCTCATGTCACAGATGAGATGCGCAAAACCGCAGCGGCAAAAATCGACCGAGGGATCGCCAAATCAGAAATCAGCCAGGATATAGACACAGCACCAGGGAAACCGGCCCCATCCACCTTCCGACCCTACAAAGGTCAGCGCCGTAAACCCGGCACCGGCTGCGTCAGCCAGATCAACGAAAAACTGTGGGAAGGACGGTACTCCCCCAAACTCCCCAATGGATGCCGCCTCGCCCGGAATATCTACGCCCACAGTGAGAAAGAATGCGAACAGAAACTGGCAGAACTGATCGTCCAAATGAAAGCCGAAATTGCCGCCCAGAGGCAGCAGCCCCAAGCACCGGCATGAATCACGCAAAGAAGAAACGCGGAGTTCCCGATGCC
>OGJO01001257.1_pt1 | contig 10499 bp, 6 predicted proteins | sample 1572121 | NCBI WGS metagenome assembly OGJO01 (sample SAMEA2582081, study PRJEB24529) | metagenome | biome: Human gut stool | place: China | collected 2011
GAAACCACGATGAATAAAGGGATACAGACCGTTTGTTAGAGCATGAGAGCAAAACGGCTATCAAATCACTGTGGAGAACCTAAGCGATATGTAGGCTCCTCAGCTTTCATTGCTGCTATTACAGCAGATTCCTTTGGCCGTAAATGCTCTGGGGGGATCTGATTATTCAGATAGCATACCACAGAACAAAAGATTATTTCTCCAGTTCTACCTCATAGCTGGCTCCATCCTTACAGAGAAAGCGAAGCACCGTTTGTTTTTTATCCTCGGATACCACCTTGCAGTAAGGGGTCTCCACTACCTTCCACCTGCCTTTCAGAGTCACCGTCACAGGAATCTCACCGCTTTCATTGTCAATCCACGGGCGGGAATAGATGCTGCGCTCCATACGTTTTCCGTCTTTATCGAAAGCCTCATCACTCGGACCACGATACAATGCCAGATCCGGTTGAGCTACAGTCAATAATACTTTATCAGCAGATTCCTTACGGACCATCACTAAGCAGGACGTATCCGTACGCTGCAATAATCCACCGGGAAGCAGTGACTGGGGAGTTTCAAAAAGCACATAAGAAGTTATCCTGTCCGAAGGCGATTCAAGGATATGTGCATTCCGGTCTTGCTGTAATACGCTGTAGGCAGGCTTCTTTGCAAAGGCAGTCATCGTCTTCCGGTCGGTTCCCGGCAGAATGGCATATTCGTAGCTTCCCGCTTTCGGTGCTTTCCCATGGTCGATAATCAATGATACCCAGTCTCCTTTCGTTTCTTTGCCTGTATCCTGCATACGGGAGTATTGCGGAAAGTTTTTCTCGAATCTTGCAGCAACCGGCACATAATATCCGGTACCCAGATGATCCATCCATACTTTTCCTTCACCCGCATTATTCTTCCAATAGTCATGTGCCGCTTTATCTGTCAACGCCAGTTGGAAGATGGTCGTCTCCGTTGGATAATCCGTGTTTGTATTCTCGATATCCGAGCCCAGACAAACGATCATTCCATCGATGAAATGGTAGGATTTTCGCGCACGATGCGTTCCGTTATACTTATCGTGTTCGTGCAGCTTCATTCCGAAGTTGCCATTCATCTTTCCTTGTGACAGGCCGCCGGCAAAGGCTTCATCCGAATAAAGCATCTCTTCCATTCCGGAGAATGCATCTACATTCAGCACGTTGGCTTTGAGCAGGTCCAGCGGGAGATGGATGGAAGTCACTCCCGGAATACGGTTCCAGTCGAAACCTTCCTGCTGCCATCCGCTGGTGGCGGGAGTCACTGTCTGTCCCGGAGGTGCTGTCAGTATCTGGAGACTTCCATGTGCCAGATAACGTCCATAGAGGTTGTGTCCCAGATAATGTTCAGCTGCCCAAAGGTAGCGCGAATGTCCGCGTGCCACAGCCGACCAGTTTTCACGCCGTTGCACGGATACACAGCCATAGCCTAGCGAGAGATTACCCTGCGGATCGGGTTCGGCACGAAAACCGTTCTCTACCAGTCGTTTGGCAATCTTACGCTCCTGAGCGTTCGAAACTTTCGGCATATATTCCGGTGCCTGTTCCGCAGAAGAGGAATCGGAAGATACGAGACGCAGGTAGGCGGATGCCATCTCTTTATCAAAATCGCCCTTTCCATCGGGAGTTCCGGCAATTGCCATTATCGCATAGTGCATGGGAACTAATTTCCCCTTTCCATCGGGATGGCGCCCGGACATAGACAAGGGAAAGTTCAGTTTATTGCAGTAGAAACGCATGGCAAGCAGGACATCTTTGACCGTCCGGTGTGCCAATTCGGAAACGGCAAGGCTTGTCCGACTGAAAAGATATATCATATTCGTTGCCCCGTCCAGTCCTCCAACGGCATAGGCAGGATAGTTATTACGGTGATGGAAAGCTCCTCCGTCCACTTTGAAAGAACCGGCCAGTCCCGGTGCAGGACGGCAACCGTAGTCAATCCATCGGGAGAAGGATTTCAAGTATTGCAGCTTCTCCGGTGTGTCTTCCATCATCAGAATGCTTGCGATACGCCCGGTGGTTTGTGTATTGAAAGAATCCATGTCGATTCCGTTGCCTTCCGGCTTGGGATATACTTCGTTGGTGATGGCATACCAACGCAACGTACGCTCCGCTTCGAGCAGTTTTCCTTCTTCCCGCAATACATCTTTCATCAGGAAATAAGCCGGATAAAGTCCGCGCACGCTATATCCGTAATGATGAATATTGCCCCAGCAACTACCGTAAGCCACTCCCTGATCGGTGATATGGTCGTACATCGCAAGAAATTTCCGCCTCATCTCCTTGCGGATCGGTGATCCTGCCTCACTGTTATTGTAAGCCACGGCAATCCGTTTCATTAAGTCAAAATAGGCACGCATCTCTATTCCCATCTTGGTCAGCATATCCTTGTCCCAGTCCGGAATCATCCGTTCGTAGGCTTCGGAAGCACGCACCATGAAAACGGGCACTCCGGACACTTGCCCGTCCTTATAGGTTATCTGATAGAGGTCGTATTTCTTACGGATGGTTTCGGCTTCTTTCTCCGTCACCTTCCCTTTGGTATAGATCATGTCACGGAAACGCTTTTCCAGCAGTTTCATTTCCTGCCGCTGCTTGTCGCTTACGGGAGTCAGTTCGATGTCCGGTTTCAGCAGGGAGTGTTTGTAGAGTACCAGCCAGTGATTGGTAGTGCCGGCATTGACAAAGGGGACTTGCAGATCGGCTGTCTGCTGACGGGCATCCACCTTTGTCGCAGTGATCAGATGATCGATGAAAAGGCGTCCTTTTGCATCGGGAGCCACGATGCGGAGCTCGTTCATTCCTTCTTCCGGCGTGCCTTGCATATCGCGTTCATAGCAGACCCATGCCGCACGCCAACCTTTGAAATTGATGCCGAAAGGAAAAGAAGCGCACTTACGGCCGTCTTTCAGAAATTCAAACTCGATAGCAGCGTCCTGAGGCTGCTCATTGTATATCCATACGATGAAAGCGGAAAGATACAGGTCTTTCCCTGTCGGGTCCTTCTTTTCAAACTTCAGGTCTTTCCGGAGTTCCAGTCTCCCGTTCGGTTCGAAGGTCCATTCCAATGAATGTTTCCCGTCTTTATAATGTGCACCGGATATGCCTAACTGAGACTGAACACCGGTTATACAGGCAGGTAACTGCGGCTCTTCAAAAGAGAACATCCGCTCATCCGTAACTATCTGCGCATTGAGGAATGCCGGACAGAGAAAAGACAATATCAGCATTGTCACTGACAGAGTAAAAGATTGCTTTATCATAGAATATATCGTTTTAGGTCCGATGGTAAATCGGTTTATCATTAGCCGGTATTTACAGAGAAGATCACCTGTTCATCTTCCGAATGCAAAGAAACCCCTCTTTTGTTGGAAAGAGGGGTTCAAATCGTACAAAATAGTTCAAATTATGTGCTATATCTTATAGATAATGACCGATATGCTCTCTGCCGGTCCTGCTTTTAAGGGTGAAGTTCTTTAAAAGCCGCATTCTCTTCCTGCACGTGCTGAATGGTTTGTTTCAGCTCTGCAATCGGCAAATCATATCCATACCAGCCGGTATAACAATCTACTACATACCATTTTCCATCGGGCAGCAATTCGAACTCCACACGTAAGTCGATCTCCGATTCTTCGTATCCCGCCTCAAATACCTTATGCGCCGGTTCGTTCAGCGTAAACTTAGATACATAAACACCGCCCTCTTCCTGAGTGATACGTTCTTCTTTCAGCGTTTCACTGTCCAGCAACGGCCACTTTTCCTTCGTAAAAGGGAACGTTTTCTCAGTTTCCCCGTCATCCGCCAATAAAATAACCGGCGTTTTCAACGGAAACTTGACACGAGTATACTGAAACGCCGCACTGGAAGTAAACTTATCCAGAAACGACTTGAAATCTTCTCCTGTCTGTGCTGCTTCACTTTCTACTTTCGCCCTGGAGCTATTGCCACAGGAAATAAATGAAATACCTGCCAGCAATGACATGACCATCAAACAGCATGCAAACTTCTTAGCTCTCATAACACGATATAAATTAAGAGTTTAAAATAACGCTGCAAAGATAATGACAAGTTCAATATCTTGATACGAATCGGGAAGAAAATAGTTAAACTACTACAAATAATAAACTTACCACACCTCATTATTCCGGTATTAAAATACCTTTGTCATAAATCGAAATACTAACTTAAATAAAAACACACCATGAGACCCCCCTACTGTTTTCTCCTGATAGGTCTTTTGCTTTTATGCAGTACACAGACTATCGCTTTCGCCCAATCCGGCACTTATCAGACAATTCCCGAATCTTTGCGAGGCTACTGGCAATTTAAAGCAGACAATGTGTCTGACTGGAACGGTCCGCTCATCGGAGAGAATTTCGTAGAGAACTATTATGTCGTTTTTTATGCCGAACAGATAAAACAGGAAGCTGACGGCAGCTACTTCTTCCATTTACGCAATCAGAAAGGAGATACGACGGAATTCCGTATCACACCTACCGGCAATGACGCCGCCACCATCTGGTACAAAGGCTGGAAAGAGCCGAAGAACTGTATCCGCAAGCAAGTCCCCGACCACACGGAACCGCTCACTCCCCTTACATTGCCCGACCGTGTTTATCAGAAATGGGTGAAAGGATTATCCGGAAAAGTAATCTACGAATTCACCCGTGACGGAAAACTGCTCTATGACGGAAAAACATGGGATATCTTATCGGCCGGATATTTTCTCAATAAAGAATATCGGCTGCTCGTCAAAAGCGGAGAATCATACAAACTGCTTTACCTCAGCTTCCCCCTGCCGAAAACAATGAACGTAGCCGCTGAACTGCAAAATGAAAAAGTCTCTCCCATCGCCTCACGCCCTGAAATATATGCTTTCGCCGGATGTTGGATCAATCAAGCAACCGGGGACTGGCGCATCGGATTCTTCGAAGACTTTGCTGTCTACCAATGTCAATTTTGGGATTATGAGTCGATAAGCATCCAAAAGAATCGAACCACCATCATCCTGAAAAATGGAACGGAACAACTGAAAGTGCGTTTAACTCGTAAAGATGAAACATCCTGCACCCTGTCTGTCGGAAAAGAAAAGGCACAGACATATGTTCTTTGTAACGACAAGTATCTGCCCGATTATCCGGTAGCTGACACCACTCCTTTCGTCGACAATGGTTATCAAACGGATAGCGTGACTCTCATCGGATACCTGCGTAACCTGCCTTCGACACGTCCTTTCGAAGTTTCCGTGCCGGATATGATCACCGATAGAGAAGAAAAATATACCACCGCCATCGACTCACTGGGAAGATTTACCCTCCGTTTCCCTGTATTGAACAGCCACAACGTATTCATCGATTGGGGACGTACCACTATCTGGACATCCGTAGAGCCGGGAGAGACCTATTTCCTCTATGTGGACTTCGCTGACAAAAAGAAATTAGTGATGGGAGAAAAGGCACGTATCCTCAACGAACTGCTGAGCCACGAAGGACTCAGTGAATATATCGGCTACGACGAAGGGAAAAAGATGGGTAATATGGAATATTTGCAAAAGACGCAGGATATCATCCGTCATAAATCAGAATATCGCGCAAAGATGCTCAATGATCATCCGTTTCTCTCGCACAAATTCCGCTATTACACAGAACAGGAAATCCGCTACAACGCTGCACGCGACCTGATGCAACGCCGCTTTTCGGTAGACCGTAACAAGCAGGAGCATCTGCAACCGGAATTTATGAGTTATGTAGACTCGGCACTATATCCCCGTCCGGTAGAGCCTTATACGCTTCTCAGAGATTATGGTTCTTTCCTGCGGGATTACGTCGGATACATAACGGACATTGCTCCCGCTTCTTCAAACAGATTGACCGTGACTCCTCAAAAGATGGAAATGCTCTATCTTAAATTTGAAAGGGACGGAAAGATTCAGCTATCACAAGAAGAAAAAGACGCATTACACGCCTTCAGTAACTTCGAAAAAGAAATTGAAAAAATGAAAGCTGCGAATACTGCTGACTCGCTGACAATGGCTGCCTACAACAAAAAGATGGAACCGAGCATCAAAACAATACAGAGCCTCGTAGGCAGAGACGAAATTTTCAATGACTATATGATGGGAAACTTACTCGCCAATTCCATCAATCGTACCCTTGCTATCATTGACTCCCTGCAAATGGACGAAAAATTAAAGGAGATACTAAAGGCAAATTGCTATTATGAGATGTTGCAGCAGACTCACAAAGAATTGCCGGACAGCCTCATCAGTAAATTCAAAGCAGAAGTTTCTAATCCTTCCCTACAGGCTTATGTATTAAACCAACAAGGGATATACGAAGAAATATCCCATAAGGCCATCGAATATCCCGAAAGCCTGATGCCTAACGAACCTCTGGCAGAGATCACAGACGGAGAACAATTATTCCACAAACTCATCGAGCCTTATAAAGGGAAAGTGGTTTATCTGGATGTATGGGGCACCTGGTGCGGTCCGTGCAAGGACATGATGCAATATGCAGGAAGTGCCAAGAAGCTATTTGAGGGAAAAGACGTGATATTCTTGTATCTCTGCAACCATTCCTCGGACAAATCGTGGAAAAACATTATCAAGGAATATGGACTGACCGGCAAAATTGCCGTCCACTATAACTTGCCCGATGAGCAGCAAAGGGCTATTGAGAAGTTCCTGCAGGTTCGCTCCTTCCCCACCTATATGTTGATAGACAAGGAAGGAAACATCGTAAACCGTGACGCCCCCAGACCCAACAGGGAAAATGATCTTCTCAATGCAGTCTATAAGTTATTAGAGAAATAAACGACTCATTTCTTCCGCAAATACTCGTATCCGAAACGGCAAAAGAGACATTTCCGTTTATCACAATACTCTTTGCGGAGCTGTATCAATGCCTGGCTATCTGCCGCCGAACCGACCGGTAGCCCGGCATCTCCCCACGACCGGATAATATGATTATTCTCCGCTTTCAACTCTTCCAGAAAACGTCCGGCACGATCACACATCCGCTCATCGGTTCTATGCAGACCATAAGCATATAAGAAAGGAACAACGGTATTAATCACAATCAAGTCCTGTGACCTCTCTCCCATCGATTTCTCTTTCTGCGAAGAAGGCCGGCCGAATATATAATGATTATCCCAATAAGCAGAAGCATGAGTAGACAGTAGTTGACGCACTTCCGGCAAGGTTTCTGCCTCCATCATCTGCGAAAAAAGCTTATCAACTTTCTGATACAAGTAGGCCAACTGTGCTAACCGGATATGGGGGAAGTTTTCCGGACGAAGCCTCAAAAAACGCCATAAACCGGCATCCATCACCTGAGTTATTTCAAACTTCCGTTGCAGATAGCGAAATTCTTTACGAAGCCGGAGACTATACTCATCTTCCTGCTCCTTCTTTAAAAACGCCTCCTCCAGCAAACCGGCCTGCCCGAAGAAAAAAGCCTCTATCTGAAACAGATCATTCCGATGCTTGTCTATCGCCCGAAATGGAAGCAGTCCTGCCCACGTCTCAAAAGCATCGCCATTCAAGCCGAAACCGAAATTACGGGCAAGAGTGATAAAGAAGGCATCTTCCCAATGACGGTCACATCGTTCCAGCCGTTCGGCAATTTGCCTTGCCTTTTGCTCCAGTCGTTCGGTCTGAAGGGCTGTCAGCCAGGAGTGAATCGTTAATTTGGATAAAGAACTGATGATGGAATAGCAGGCAGGATATTGGTCGGCAATGCAGAGTTCATGATAATGGGTTTGTACATTCTCGGGACAGGTCAATAGCAGTTGGGGGATTTGCTCACCGTTGGAACGGGTTACTTCGGCATCTGCCTCGGCCACCACATGCAGAATCACAGAATCGTATGCTTTATCATGGTCGTGACCGTGACGGTACCAGTCTGAAGAATGAGTATGTATCTCTATATTTCCCACCCACAATGTACCGTCTATCTTCAGCTTCGCATTAAAGAAGTCGGGACCGGCATCAGGGTTCTGCAGTCCGGAATCGATAATTTCTACCAGTAAGCCTTTGGTGGTTTGCAGTATTTTGAGAGGGAATAATTTATGTTTCCACACATAGTGGAGAAGGTGTTCCATGTTAACAGAAAGTTAATGTGCACTGCAAATGTAATAAAAATCTTATCTTTGCGACTATTATTTTGAATATAAGTCAGAAAACAATGAAAATAGCGTTGATCGGTTATGGAAAAATGGGCAAGGAACTTGAAAAGGCAGCCCTTAGTCGCGGACACGAAATTGTCTGCATTATTGATGTTGATAATCAGGAAGACTTTGAGTCGGAAGCATTCAAGTCCGCCGACGTAGCCATTGAGTTCACCAATCCGATGGTAGCCTACAGCAATTATATGAAAGCTTTCAAAGCCGGAGTCAAATTAGTATCAGGCAGTACAGGATGGATGGCGGAACATGGCGAAGAAATCAAAAAGCTATGTACCGAAGGAGGAAAAACCCTTTTCTGGTCGTCCAACTTCAGTCTTGGAGTAGCTATCTTCTCGTCTGTCAACAAGTATCTGGCAAAAATAATGAATCAATTCCCCGGTTATGACGTCACCATGAGCGAGACTCATCATATCCATAAACTGGATGCACCCAGCGGCACTGCCATCACACTGGCTGAAGGCATACTGGAAAACATGGACCGCAAAGACAAATGGGTAAAAGGAACGCTCCTTGCACCGGACGGTACCGTCAGCGGCACCGACACCTGCGCTTCCAACGAGTTTCCTATCGACTCGATCCGTGAAGGAGAGGTTTTCGGCATCCATACCATCCGCTACGAGTCAGAAGTAGACAGCATTTCCATCACGCACGATGCCAAGAATCGCGGCGGCTTTGTATTGGGAGCCATTCTTGCTGCCGAATACACGGCCCAACATGAGGGATATCTGGGCATGAGTGATTTATTCCCATTCTTAAACGAATAAGGCTTCAAAGCCACTATCAAACGAATATAGATTATGAGACAAGCCACACGCACACAATGGATCAAATGCACCATTGCTATTCTCCTTTATCTCGCCTTCCTCATCTGGGTACGCAGTTGGTGGGGGCTGATTGTCGTTCCTTTCATCTTCGATATTTATATCACCAAGAAAATACCCTGGTCATTCTGGAAGAAATCGAAGAATCCTACCGTTCGTAATGTTATGAGTTGGGTAGATGCCATTGTCTTTGCATTGGTTGCTGTCTACTTTGTCAATATCTACATTTTCCAAAACTATCAGATTCCTTCCTCGTCTTTGGAAAAGTCATTGCTGGTAGGCGACTTCCTGTACGTCAGTAAGATGAGCTACGGGCCACGTGTGCCGAATACGCCGCTTTCCATGCCGTTGGCGCAACATACGCTGCCTATTTTAAATACCAAATCATATATCGAATGGCCTCAGTGGAAATATAAAAGAGTTCCTGGGTTCGGAAAAGTGAAACTCAATGATATTGTTGTCTTCAACTTTCCTGCCGGTGATACGGTAGCGCTCAACAATCAGCAAACAGATTTCTACTCTATAGCCTACGGTGAAGGTCAGCGCCTGTATCCCAAGCAGATAGAGATGGACAGTCTGACACGCCAGCAGCAACGTGCTGTTTACGATTTGTATTATAATGCCGGTCGCCAGCAGATTCTATCGAATCCGCGTGTTTACGGAGAGGTCATTTATCGTCCGGTAGACCGCCGTGAAAACTATGTAAAACGCTGTGTCGGTCTGCCCGGAGATACGCTGCAGATCGTAGACGGTCAGGTCATGATTGACGGCAAGGCTATCGAGAATCCCGAAAATCTGCAGTTCAACTACTTCGTACAGACCACAGGCCCGTATATCACGGAAGATATGTTCCGTGAATTAGGCATCAGCAAGGCAGACCAGACATTGTATGATGATTCTTCATGGGAAGAAACCTTCAGACAGATCGGACTGGACAATCGGAATGCACAAGGAAAGATGGCTCCTATTTATCATCTTCCGCTGACGAAGAAAATGTACGAAACATTGTCCGGCAACAAAAAGCTCATCAGCAAGATCGTCATGGAACCGGAAGAGTATGCCGGACAGATGTACCCGCTCAACTTACATACCAAATGGAACCGTAACAACTACGGTCCGATCTGGATTCCCGCCAAAGGTGCTGCTATCACTCTGACTGAAGACAACCTGCCTATCTACGAACGTTGTATTGTCGCTTACGAAGGAAATAAGCTGGAGATCAAGCCGGACGGTATTTATATCAACGGCGAGAAAACCGATCAATATACCTTTAAGATGGACTATTACTGGATGATGGGCGACAACCGCCACAATTCTGCGGACTCCCGCTATTGGGGATTCGTTCCTGAAGACCATGTAGTAGGTAAACCTATCGTTGTATGGCTGTCACTTGACAAAGACCGCGGATGGTTTGACGGAAAAATCCGTTGGAACCGCCTCTTCAAGTGGGTAGACTGATAAGGATACAGACGTGATAGAGTGA
>OGJO01001260.1_pt1 | contig 10487 bp, 5 predicted proteins | sample 1572121 | NCBI WGS metagenome assembly OGJO01 (sample SAMEA2582081, study PRJEB24529) | metagenome | biome: Human gut stool | place: China | collected 2011
CTTGCATCCAAAGTATATCTGATTGTCCGTAAACCTTTCCTGCGCGCATCGAAGATTATGCAGGAACGAGTAATGAACCACGAGAAAATAGAAGTTCTTTTTGAACACAACGCAGTTGGTTTGTTTGGCGACAATGGGGTAGAAGGTGTAAACCTGGTGAAACGTTGGGGCGAACCGGATGAAGAACGTTACAGCTTGCCTATCGACGGTTTCTTCCTGGCTATCGGACATCAACCGAATACTGAAATCTTTAAAGAATACGTTGATACGGACGAAGTGGGCTATATCATCACGGAAGGTGATAGTCCCCGTACAAAAGTTCCCGGAGTTTTTGCGGCAGGAGATGTTGCCGATCCGCATTATCGTCAGGCTATTACGGCTGCGGGAAGTGGTTGTAAAGCTGCTTTGGAAGCAGAACGTTATCTTTCTGCCAAAGGACTCATTTAATCCGGTTTATATCCGACCATAGGAGGGTATTAAAACCCTTATAAATATGAAAATCACCCACGCTAGAGTTTAATCTGTAGCGTGGGTGATTTTGTTGAGAGGGGAGTCTTGCTCCCCTTTATTTTATAAACTCAAAGCTTTTCGAACAATATTTGTCGATTGTCTTTGGTTAATACGCTTCTATTTCATCTATCCATAATTCGGCAGGAATGACTTCCGGCCCGTTATTCTTTTCAAAGTTGACACCATTACGCAGTGTGCCACCATTCTTGATTTTGACTTTCAGGAATGTAGCCTGTGCCGGTTCAAACTCAATGGAATCGGTGAATGCAATTCTTCCTGTTTCCGGATAATCGTGTTTCAAAGCTTTTTCGGCTATCCGTGTGTATTGCTTGCCGTCTGCTGATACTTCTACAGCAACTCCTCCTGCAGGAAGAATTCTCATGGCAGGATTGAATAAAGAACCGAAAATAACTTTGCTGACTTGTGTCGGTTTATCCAGATGAACGATAAATTCCAAGTCCTTACCCTCCACGATGCCAAAACTACACCACGGAGTATAAGAAGCATTATTGCCTCGTTTGCCGTTGGTCAGTCCAAAGGTGGTTTTGTCAGCTCCTAATACATCGTTTTCATCGAATATATCGCCTGTCCATCCCATCGTATAATTAACCGTATAGGGCTTTCCTGTCAATAAATTGCCATACAGTGGCTTGTGAGCTACTTTGCCCAACATCTTTCCGTCTTTGAAAGCAGCGGCTTTCACGTCCATCTCGCCGGATAAGGCGAAAGGCTGATTGTAAATGGCAGATTCTACTGTTGGAACGCTTCCATTTGTTGTATAGTGAATTTCGGCATTGGGGTAGAAACTTTCCAGTACTACTTTCAACGTATTAGTTTCGTCTACATGTGTATTGATATTCACATCGAAGAAATTGCGGCAAGCTTTGACATTTTTCACATCCATACGACGGAAGTCTTCTACCATGCGTTGGCAAAAGTTATTCCAGTTTTTGTTTGCATTCAATGTCCAGCCCGTTTCGGCGATGGCTACTGCACGTGGGAAAGCCTGATAGTCGCGGTTGTCATTGCCGGGCATGTATTCCGTCCAGATGTTACCCTGTACACCGATGATATGCTTTTTCACCAGTTCGTTTGCATCGTCCGGTACAGGGTTGTAGCTGTAAGTCTTTTTAAGCGTATTATATCCACCGATGGTGACGGGAGCTATCTCCGGTTCTTCCTGATACTGATCCAGATATGCGTATGGATTTGGTGTCATAATGGCGTTGTGTCCGGCTTTGGCTGCATTTAATCCACCCTCTACTCCTCTCCAGGACATAACGGTGGCATTCGGGGCCAGTCCGCCTTCCAGAATTTCGTCCCATCCGATGATGTTACGCCCTTTACTATTCAAGTATTTCTCCATGCGGGTGATAAAGTAGCTTTGTAACTTCTCTTCTTTGGTATGTTTCTTCCCATCGATAACGTTGGGGGTAACATCGTCTTTCAGTCCCAGTTGTTTGATCAACGACTGGCAGTATTCACTGTTGATCCAGGCTGTTTTCGGGCATTCATCACCACCGATATGGATGTATTTGCTGGGGAAGAGATCCATAACTTCATCCATCACTCCTTCAAGGAATTGGAAAGTGGTGTCTGAAGGGCAGAATACCTGCTCAAATACACCCCAGGTTCCTGTCACATCGCATGTGCTGTCCGGTGTACATGAAAGTTCCGGATAAGAAGCAATGGCTGCTATTGCATGCCCCGGCATCTCGATTTCGGGGATCACCGTGATAAATTTGCTGGCTGCATAGTCTACAATGGCTTTGATCTGCTCCTGTGTATAGTATCCGCCATGCTCTTTGCCGTCAAAGACTTGCGGGTAGTTTACATAGTAATAATCTACTAGTGTCTCTTTACGTTTGGAACCTATCTCAGTCAGTTTAGGATATTTTTTGATTTCGATTCTCCATCCCTGGTCGTCGGTCAGATGCCAGTGGAAAGTGTTCATCTTGTGCATGGCTAGCATATCGATGAATTTATATATATATTCCACCGGGGAGAAGTGGCGACATACGTCCAGCATCAGACCACGGTATGCAAAGCGCGGAGCATCTTCTATTTCGACAGCCGGTACCGACCATTCGGCGTTCTTCACCTTTTGATTACCATATACAACGGGTGGCAATAACTGATAAAGTGTTTGCACTGCATAGAAAAATCCCTTGGGGGTAGAAGCTGTAAGGGTGATATTTTGAGGAGTGACAGAGAGTTTATATCCTTCTTCGGGCATTCCGTCTTGCGGCACGAAACGAATAACAGGCTCGTCCGTTACGTTCTCGAAAGTTTGCTTTATGGTAATTCCTGATGTCAGCTTCAATCGGTTGATGAGGCTGTCGGCAATGATTTGTACGTCCGGTGTACAAGCAGTTGTTATGACTCTTACTTTTTTACTTATTTCGAACCGTCCCTGTTGGGGAATCATTTGGTTTGGCAACGGAACGATATTGTATTCGTTCACGATGGTTTCTTTTGACTGTTTACATCCGGGGGTGATGAAAAGCAGAGACAAAAGAAAAAGAGTAATTCCTTTTTTCATGGTAATAAATGTGTGTTAAGTTATTGAATGGCGACAAAGCGCTTTTATCCTATTTTGCTGATCTTCTTAAGTTTTTCCTCGTCGATGATCTTGATTTTTCGTCCGTCGATGGTGATCAGTCGTTCGGTTGCGAAGTTGGATAATGTACGGATGGCATTAGAAGTAGTCATATTCGATAGGTTAGCCAAATCCTCGCGTGAAAGATAGATACTTAACGTAGAGCCATCTTCTTCCAGTCCATAGCTTTCTTTGAGGAAAAGCAGTGATTCGGCCAAGCGTCCGCGAATGTGTTTTTGGGTCAGATTGACGGTTCTTTCATCGGCAATACCGAGGTCGATAGACAATTGACGAATGAAAAACATACCCAGGTCATTGTTCTGGCTTACCAGTGTCATGATAGCACTCATGGGAATCAGGCAGATGGTTGAAGGTTCGAACGCAGAAGCGGCAGTCACATAGTCTTCTTTGGCAAAGTAAGCTCGGTAACCGAAATATTCTGTAGGCTTTATCATGCGTATAATCTGACTTCTGCCTCCTACACCGTCTTTATAGATTTTTACTTTGCCGCTAAGCAGACACATCAGATAGGTAGGTGATTCACCTTCACAATAAATTGTTTCATTCTTTTTGTAATTTTGAAGGGTGAAATTATTGGCCAGGAACTCCCTTTGCTCTGCGTTTAGAGGAGCCCACATCTCTGCAATACGTTCGGGAACGTTTATTTCTGACAAATTCATCTTTACCATATCTGTTGCAAAACTGTGTTATAAAGCACAAATGTAGAAAGAAAAAATGAAAAACAGAATAGTTTATCGAAAAGTTTGCTATGTATGCTTTACATTTTGGAAGTCGGGCGGGCTATTTAGGAGAGTGAGCATACTCTTTCTGAGAGCAAGAAGCGCAATATGGAACTCCGGTTTATCTATCTTTCAAATTGAACATTGATCTCTTTCAATCTTTTGTTGACAGACGCTGGGATGTTTGCCGGCAGGAAAGTAGGGTTGGGTAGAGGAAACCCGGGAAATGAAAAGCTCCCCATAAGAGATCTTTGAAAAGGACCTTCTTACGGGGAGACATCAAGTATGGCTTACTTCGTGAATAACAGTTCTCTGTATTTGGGCAACGGCCAGATTTCATCGTCAATTTCCATCTCGAGATGGTCTATATGGTCGCGTATGCTTTCCAGGTAAGGACGTACGGTCTCTTCGTAAGCAAATGCTTTTTCTTTGAAGTTCTCTTTGTGATTGGCTACTTTGCGGGCTTCTGTCATGTCGCGTACCAGTACTTTAATAGCAGATACACGGTGAGAGATTTCTTTAATAAGTTCTTTCCGATCGGCACTCATTACTTCGTATTCTTCTTCAGAGAAGATTTCCTTCATTCTGCAAAGGTTTTCCAAAAGACGATTCTGGTAGCTGACAGCGATAGGGACGATGTGGTTGATGGCCAGATCACCCAATACGCGGCTTTCAATCTGTACCTTCATGGTATATTTTTCCAATTCCACTTCCAGACGGCAGGCGAGTTCGGTTTCGTTGAAGATACGTTCGCCTATCAGTACGGCTCTCGATTGGTTATCCATATAATGCATCAGGGCCTCCGGAACATGGCAGATGTTGGTTAGTCCGCGGCGGGCTGCTTCCTGTTTCCACTCTTCTGAGTAGCCGTCACCCTCAAAACGGATAGGTTCGGAGGCTATGATATTTTCTTTCAGGATGCGGAAGATTGCTTCGTCCTTACCGATACCCTCTTCCATCAGTTTGTCTACCGATGCTTTAAATTCATTCAACTGGTTGGCCATGGCAGCATTTATGGCAATCATGGCAGCAGCACAGTTGGCTGAGGAGCCGGCGGCACGGAACTCAAAACGATTTCCTGTGAATGCAAAAGGAGAAGTGCGATTACGGTCGGTGGTATCGAGCAGGATTTCGGGTATACGCCCGATACCTAATTTCAAAGTTGTCTTCTCCTCCGGAGTCATTTTTGAGTTGGTCACCTGACGGACAATTTCATCGAGTGTAGCTGACAGTTGTGAACCCAGGAAAATGGACAAGATAGCGGGAGGTGCTTCGTTGGCTCCCAAACGGTGACTGTTTCCGGCACTCATAATAGAAGCACGCAACAGATCCTGATTCTTGTGGACCATCATTAATACGTTTACCAGGAAAGTAAGGAATAGCATGTTTCCTTTTGGATTTTTACCCGGTGCAAAGAGGTTGATGCCTGTATCGGTGCAGAGCGACCAGTTGTTATGTTTGCCCGAACCATTAACGCCATTGTAGGGCTTTTCATGGAAAAGAACAGCAAAATGATGTTTGCGTGCGATACGTTTCATCAGGTCCATTACCAGCTGATTGTGGTCATTCGCCAGATTACAGTTTTCAAAAATGGGAGCCAATTCAAACTGGTTGGGAGCGACTTCATTGTGGCGGGTCTTTACCGGTATGCCCAGCTTGTGACACTCTATTTCAAGTTCTTTCATGAAAGCTGTGACGCGTGGTGGAATAGAACCGAAGTAATGATCTTCCAACTGTTGGTCCTTGGCCGAAGAATGTCCCATCAAGGTGCGTCCTGTTAGTCGAAGGTCGGGGCGGGCATTATATAAAGAGGTGTCAACCAAAAAATATTCCTGTTCCCAACCCAAATTGGTGAATACCCGGGTGATATTTTTGTCGAAAAGCTGGCATACTTCGGTAGCAGCTTTGTCAACGGCTGCCAATGCTTTTAATAATGGAGTTTTGTAGTCGAGTGCTTCACCTGTATATGAGATAAAAATCGTCGGGATACAAAGAGTGGTGTCTACTACGAAAGCCGGTGACGAAACGTCCCATGCAGTGTAACCGCGGGCTTCGAATGTATTACGGATTCCACCATTAGGGAAAGAAGAAGCGTCCGGTTCCTGCTGGATCAGTAATTTGCCGGAAAAACGTTCGATTACTTCACCGTCTTCACCGAACTCGATAAAGCCGTCATGTTTCTCGGCCGTTCCGTCTGTCAGTGGCTGAAACCAGTGCGTGTAGTGTGTCACATTGAGCGATTTTGCCCAGCTTTTCATGCCGTTGGCTATCAGGTCGGCCATTTCTCGGCTGATAGGGGTGCCTTTTTCGGTAGCGTCTACTACTGCTTTGTATGCTTCTTTGGGAAGGTACTCTTGCATCTTCTTACGATCGAATACATGGCTGGCATAATAATCGGATAGTTTATTAGAGGGAGTAGTAATTTCTAAGGGCTTTCTGTTAGATAGCTCTTGTAGTGCGAAAAATCTCATTTTTGACATGATGGTGTCTCTTTTATTGGTTGTTGGGCACAAAATTATATGTTTTTTTCTAATATACCCCTATTTTTATAGGGGTATTTTGCAAAATAAATATGTTTTTTCTTTGTACACCCCTATTTGTTTGTGGGCGAAAGAACTTTTTTGTATACTTTACCTATCCGGAGATTACTATAAAATATGAATTTATTAGTCGCATAATCGGATTTTTTTTATATTTGCCTTCAATAAGGAGATTAGTATTTGAGGTGCAATATATTAATATGGTGTTTTTGGTTATTCTCGCTCTGTTTTGTTCAAAAGGGAGTGGCTAACGTTGTTCTTGATCCTCAGACCAATCGTCCCATCTCTGCCGATTCTATTTTGAATAATGTGATGACTTTCGCTCCTTTTTACGAAAAGTTAGTGACCGACTATCGGGCCGATCTATATATAAAAGGTACGATGGACATCAAACGAAAGAATTTTATTCTCCGGTATGTACCTTCCATGTTCCGTCTTCAAAAAGGTGTACGGCAGTATATGGTGGAGACGTATAGTGATCTGCATTTTACAGCTCCTAATATCTATGACCAGAAGGTGAAAGCTTCTATGGGCACTGTGCATAATAGCCGGGGAGTACCGGGGATGCTCGAGTATTTCAATATCAATCTTTATTCTTCAACGCTGCTTTACGACCGATTGCTTTCGCCTTTGGCCAAAAACGGGCGGAAATATTATAAGTATCTGATCGATTCCATAATGGGTGGGACGGACAACCGACAATATAAGATACGGTTTATCCCCAGAAGTAAGAGTGATCAGTTGGTGGGTGGATATATGATTGTGAGTAGTGACGTGTGGAGTGTCCGCGAAATACGTTTTTCCGGCAGGTCGGAACTGCTATTGTTCAGTTGCCTGATAAAAATGGGTAGTGTAGGAAAGGATGATGAGTTTCTTCCGGTCAGCTATAATGTCGAAGGACAGTTTAATTTTTTGGGTAACCGTATTAATGGAGTTTATGTGGCATCGCTCAACTATCACGATATTGTGCTTGAAGAAAATCAGAATAAATGGAAAGAGAAGGTGAGGGCGAGAATAAAAGGAAAAAGTAAATATGATCTTTCAGACTCTTATAACTTGCAATGCGAGACTACCTCTTTCCATACGGATAGTGCTTATTTTGAAACATTGAGGCCTATTCCTTTGTCGGAGGCTGAGCGCAGACTATACAAAGAAGATGCGTTGCGTAAAGATACCATTCAACGTAACATCAAACCAAAGAGTAAGAGTCAGGTGTTTTGGGGACAGGTGGGAGACGTACTGATCAGTGACTATAAATTGAACCTCTCCAATCTGGGAAGCGTGAAGTGCTCACCACTTATCAACCCTTTCTTGTTGAGTTATAGCGGGAGCAATGGGCTTTCCTACAGGCAATCGTTTAAATATAACCGACTTTTTAAGCATGATCGGCTATTGCGTGTGGTACCTAAGTTGGGCTACAACTTTACACGAAAAGAATTCTATTGGTCTATCAATACCGAATTTAATTACCTGCCCGAGAAGATGGGAGCTGTTCACATTGACTTTGGTAACGGCAACCGGATTTACAGTAGCGATGTGCTTGATGATTTGAAAGCCATACCCGACAGTGTATTTGATTTTAATCAGATTCATTTGGACTACTTTTACGATTTATATTTTAACTTCCGACACAGTATCGAGATTATTAATGGATTAGAGTTAAGTGTAGGCTTATCTACTCATAGGCGAAAGGCGGTAAAGTCCTCTAAGTTGGTTCCACTGACAAAGAGTCGGGAGACACTCAATGAAGATATCCAGAACAAAATCAGGAATACTTATTTGAGTTTTGCCCCTCGGGTTCGGTTGGAGTGGACCCCTTGTTTATACTATTACATGAACGGACACCGTAAGATTAATCTCCGTTCTAAGTATCCCACTTTTTCGATAGACTGGGAGAGGGGAATCAAGGGGGTATTTGGCAGTACCGGACAATATGAACGTTTGGAGTTTGATTTGCAGCATCATATACCCTTGGGACTGATGCGTAATATCTATTATCGTTTTGGATTTGGTATGTTTACCAATCAGAAAGAAATGTATTTTGTCGACTTTAATAACTTTACCCGAAGTAATCTTCCTGAAGGTTGGAATGACGAAATCGGAGGAGTATTTCAGCTTCTCGACCGTCGTTGGTATAATGCTTCACGGAAATATATACGGGGACATTTTACTTATGAAGCTCCTTTCCTATTATTAAAACATCTGATTAAATACACACGTTATGTACAGAACGAGCGGTTGTATGCGAGTATATTGTCAGTACCCCATCTTCAGCCGTATGTGGAATTGGGATATGGAATCGGTACTCACATCTTTGATTTTGGCGTTTTTGTAGGTAGTGAGAACTGGAAGTATACCGAGGTCGGCTGCAAGTTTACGTTCGAGCTGTTTAACCGCTAACTTTATTCTTACTATTTTTGTTAGCAGAGAAGAATATTTCTACCTTTGCGGTCAAGAGGATGAGATAAAGATTTAGCAAAAAAGAGGTGCAGTCGCCTCATGAACTCAGGTTCTTTCTGGTTTCTTTATTAAGATACTCATAATAAAGAAAAGTAAATACTCTCATCCTCTTCTTTTATTGCTTCTATATATTATAATGTATAAGGATGGAACTACTTTTGGGTATTGTGATTGTCGTTACCTGTTGGATGGTTGTTCGTATTATTCGTTCAAGCAAAAATCAGGAAGGATATAAAAGGTGGAGGGCCGGTAACTATGCCAGTGAAAATCCTTATGCCAAAGAAAAAGCAAGTGGTCCGCTTTCCCAAGGTCTTTTTAGTAAGAGAGTCAGAACTTCCGGTGCGAGGCGGTTCGATGACGGAGCTATCAGGTGGTGTGCCAATCTGCTGGCAACCGAAGAATCCAGATTGAGGGAAGTGTTGGATTATATACCGCGCCAATATACCTGTTTTCATGTTCGGAAAAGAAGTGGCGGATTTCGTTATATTTCGGCTCCCGCAGGTGATTTTCGTTCCATGCAACAAACTATCTATTACCGTATTTTATTGTTAGCTAACATACATCCCGCTGTTACCGGATTTTGTCCGGGAAAGTCCGTATCCGATAATGCACGGGTGCATCTGGGGCGAAAGAATGTATTAAAAGTAGATCTTCACGACTTTTTTCCTTCCATACGTTCACCCAGGGTGAGAGCAGCTTTTAGGGAGATGGGGTACTCACGTCCCATCGCGAAAGTTTTGGCGGAACTTTGTTGTCTCAGATGTTGTCTTCCGCAGGGAGCGCCTACCAGTCCGGCTCTCAGTAATATTATAGCCTATCCGATGGATAAAAAAATGATGGCGTTGGCCGGTGAATACGGGTTGGTTTATACGAGATATGCCGATGATCTTACCTTTTCGGGTGATTATTTGCCGAAAGATGAAGTTTTGGTACGAATCCACAGGATTATTCGGGAAGAAGGTTTCACGATGAATGTCAAAAAGACCCGCTTCTTGTCTGAACATAAACGTAAGATTATTACGGGAGTATCGGTTAGCTCAGGCAAGAAGATGACTCTGCCTAAAGTGAAGAAGCGGGAGATTCGTAAGAATGTGCACTACGTCCTGACAAAAGGGTTGGTCGGACATCAGGAACATATTGGTTCTACCGATCCCGTTTACTTGAAGCGTTTACTGGGCAGTTTGTGTTACTGGCGTTCCATAGAACCGGACAACCGATATGTATCCGATTCCATCACAGCTTTGAAGAGATTAATGTGAGGTATGTCGATTGTAGTTCCTTTTGATATTTTTTTTGCTATTCTTTTCTAATTCAAGAAAATAGTTCTATCTTTGCGCCCGATTTATATAATCAATATAATGTCTTATTTAATTAAAGAATTACTAAACAATTAATTATTAATGGAAAACTTAAAGAACGTTGCTCCTATTGAAGACTTCAACTGGGATGCGTATGAAAACGGCGAGAGCTTCGCTGGTGCCAGCCACGAAGAACTCGAAAAAGCTTACGACGGTACGCTTAACAAAGTAAATGACCGTGAGGTTGTTGACGGAACTGTAATCGCAATGAACAAACGTGAAGTTGTTGTGAACATCGGTTACAAATCAGACGGTATCATTCCTTTGAATGAATTCCGCT
>OGJO01001270.1_pt1 | contig 10431 bp, 7 predicted proteins | sample 1572121 | NCBI WGS metagenome assembly OGJO01 (sample SAMEA2582081, study PRJEB24529) | metagenome | biome: Human gut stool | place: China | collected 2011
AGGGTGCGGCGGGCGATGCGCATGGCCAGTGCGATCTTGGCCGGGTCGTCGTCCATCAGGACGATGTCCGCAGCCTCAATGGCGGCGTCCGAGCCAAGCGCACCCATGGCGATGCCGAGGTCGGCGCGGGACAGGACGGGCGCGTCGTTGATGCCGTCGCCCACGAAGGCGAGGTTTTCTTTCGGGCCTTTGGCGGCGAGGAGCGTTTCGATCTGGTCCACCTTGTCGCCGGGCAGCAGACCGGCATGGTATTCGTCCAGACCCAGCTGATTGGCGACCGCTCTGGCTACAGGCTCGGCGTCGCCGGTCAGCATCACGGTCTTGCGGACGCCTGCGGACTTCAGGCTCCGGATGGCCTGCGCGCTGTGGGGCTTGACCACGTCCGCGATGAGCAGATAACCGGCGTACTGCCCCTCGATGGCCACATGCACGAGGGTGCCCGGCTCGGTCACTTCGGGGGCGGTGAGGCCCAGTTTTGCCATCAGGCGGGAGTTACCGGCGGCAACGGTTTTGCCGTCCACCTTTGCTGTCACGCCGTGGCCGCCAAGTTCCTGGACATCGGTGACGCGGCTGGCGTCGATGTCCCTGCCGTAAGCGGCCTTGATGCTCAGGGAGATGGGGTGTTTGGACCAGCTCTCGGCCAGGGCGGCGGCCTCCACGAGGGCGTCTTCGGTGACACCGTGTTCGGGGTGGACGCCCACGACCTTGAAGGTGCCCTGGGTCAGGGTGCCGGTCTTATCAAAGACCACGATCCCGGTGCGGGCCAGCTCTTCCAGATAGGTGGAGCCTTTGACGAGGATGCCGCAGGCGCTGGCACCGCCGATGCCGCCGAAGAAGCTCAGCGGGATGGAGATGACCAGAGCGCAGGGGCAGGAGATGACGAGGAAGGTCAGGGCGCGGTAGACCCAGTCGCCGAAGCGGGCGGGCTGGCCCATCAGCAGCAGGACCACCGGCGGGATGAACGCCAGAGCCAGTGCGCTGTAGCAGACGGCGGGGGTGTACACGCGGGCAAAACGGGTGATGAAGTTCTCGGTGCGGGCCTTCTTCATGCTGGAATTTTCCACGAGGTCGAGGATCTTGGAGACCGTGGACTCGCCAAATTCCTTGGTGGTGCGCACCTTGAGCAGGCCGGTCATGTTCACACAGCCGCTGATGACCTCATCGCCGGTCTGCACATCGCGGGGCAGGCTCTCGCCGGTCAGGGCTGCGGTGTTCAGGGCCGAAGTGCCCTCCACGATCACGCCGTCGATGGGCACACGTTCGCCGGGCTGGACCACGATCACGGTGCCGACTTCGACATCATCGGGGTCCACCTGTTCCAGCTTGCCGTCTGCGTCCTCGATGTTGGCGTAGTCGGGGCGGATGTCCATCAGGCTGGAGATGCTCTGGCGGCTCTTGCCGACGGCCACGCTCTGGAACAGCTCACCGATCTGGTAAAAGAGGATGACGGCGCAGCCCTCGACATAGTCGCCCAGTGCGAACGCGCCCACGGTGGCAACGGCCATCAGGAAGCACTCGTCGAACGGCTGGCGGTTCTTGATGCCCTTGAGCGCCTTGCGCAGGACATCCCAGCCCACCACGAGGTACGGAATGAGGTAGAGCACCAGCTCCACCGGGGTGGGGAATGCGGGCAGGAGCTTCAGGATCACGATCAGGATGACCGCTGCGATGATCTGATACAGCACCTTTTTCTGCTTTTTGGTCATACGAAACTCTCCTTTTGACGGATGGCTGGGGGCGGTTTCAACAGGTTTTCCCCGGAAAGGGAGCTTTTCCACGTTTTCCCCCATGTTTTCCACGAGGTTTTCCCGAAGAAATCTGACTTTTTCGCGTTTGTTTTCAAACTTTTCCGCAAAAGCTGTTGAAAACCCGGTGGAAAGTGTTGAAAACTGGCTTTTCTTTCAACAGGAAACCGCCGGGGAAGGAAACGGCTCCCCCGCAGGAGGAGCCGTTCTCATCGGATGCGCTGCTCAGATATCAAAGATCTCGCAGTCGTCCTCGACCTTTTTGCAGGCGGCCAGAACGTTCACCATGGTGTCGTGGGGGTCTGCGCCCTCTGCGAACTCCACCTTCATCTTCTGGGTCATGAAGCTGACGGTCGCATTTGCCACACCGGCCACGGTGTTGGCGGCGTCTTCCATCTTCTGGGCGCAGTTTGCGCAATCGACTTCGATCTTGTAGCTCTTTTTCATAATAAGTACCTGCCTTTCGGTTATTCTTCGATATGATCCATCCCCATGGAGAGGATGCTGCGCACATGGTCATCGTCCAGTGCGTAGTAAACGGTCTTTCCGTCCCGGCGGAACCGCACGAGCTTCGAGTCCTTCAGCACCCGGAGCTGGTGGCTCACCGCAGACTGGCTCAGCTGCACCGCATTCGCAAGGTCCTGCACACACAGCTCGCTGTCGTGGAGCGCATACAGGATCTTGATGCGGGAGGAGTCGCCGAACACCCGGAACAGGTCGGCCAGCTCATACAGCACTTCGTCGTCCGGCATCACAAGAGGCCCCGGCTGCGCGGCGGGCAGAGCGTCGTTGGGGTCGTTCATGGCAGTCTCTCCTTTCGCGGCACATTCATGTGAACGTTTGTTCATGTGTTCATGGTATCACGCAGAAGAGGCCCTGTCAAGGCTTTTTGCAAAGATTTTGAGCAGAACCTCAAAATTGTAAAAAAATACCCCAATACGCAAGAAAACTGCGATTTCAATCTGCAAAAAGGGTGCATTTTGAGCGTGGAAAAATAGACGCGCCCGGTGAGGGGAAAATCCGGCACCGCCTCCCCCATTTTGCCCTATCATAACGCGTTTTGGGCTGACAGGAAAGAGGAAAATGCAGAAATCCACCAAAAACAGGTGCATCGACGCGGAAAATGTGGTATCCTATCAGGAGGTCGGAAATTTACTGCCGCAAGGCGATTCAGGAAAGGAAGTTTTTTTATGTTGACTATTGGCATCCACGGCGAGCAGAGCCAGCTCGTGACGAACGAAAACACCGCAAAGACCATGGGCAGCGGCACACTGAACGTGTTCGCAACGCCCGCACTGGTGGCACTGGCCGAAAAGACCTGCTGGATGAGCGTCGCGTCCGAGCTGGACGAGGGCTGCGGCTCGGTGGGCACGAAGCTGGAACTGGAGCACACCGCCCCCACCCCCGTGGGCATGACCGTGACCTGTGAGAGCGAGCTGACCGCCGTAGAAGGCCGGAAGCTGGTGTTCAAGGTCTCGCTGCACGACGAAAAAGGCCCCGTGGGCGGCGGCGTGCATGAGCGCTTCGTCGTCAATGACGCGAAGTTCGCGGCGAAGGCGGAGAGCAAGAAGGGGTAAGGCAATCCTTCGTACAACCTCTCAGTCTCGCCTACGGCTCGACAGCTCCCCTGGTAGGGGAGCCCTTGGCATTCCGCAAACTTCGCCTTCTCGCCAGTGGCTCCCCTACCAGGGGAGCTGGCATCGCGAAGCGATGACTGAGAGGTTGTACCCCATGCCGCGTTTCCGTTTCGCTTCACGGTTTTCGGGGGGCGGCCTCCCTTGAGCGGGGACGGAGCGGTTCTTCCAACCGCAGCGGCGGTTCATCCTCCGCCATCACCTGTTCTTCGGCCCGCTGCTGGGCCTCGTGGAGGAGGCGGGCGGCCTGTTCGCTGGCGCGGAACAGCTCAAAGTACAGCGCTTTATAATCCGGCGCGGCAAACACCCCCTTCCCTGTCTGGTTGGGGATAGTCTGCCCCGCGCTGAGGCAAAAAATCAAAAGAGGAATCAGATCGTATGAAAAAAGTCAATCTTTCGTGGGCGGGCGCCGTGCTGGTGTTCGCTCTGCTGCTGTGGTGCACGGCGGCAACCCCCGGCACCATTGCCGACCCGTCTACCTACACCTGCGCCGTGTACAGCACGGCGCTCTCCCTGCTGCCGCCGGTGGTGGCCATCGTGCTGGCACTGAACACCAAGGAGGTCTACACCTCGCTGCTGGTGGGCATCGCGACGGGTGCGCTGCTCTTTGCCAACGGCAACCTGGAACTGGCCCTGAACACCCTGTTCTTCAACGAAGACGGCGGTATGGTCGCCAAGCTGTCCGACTCCAGCAATGTGGGCATTCTGGTCTTTCTGGTCATGCTGGGCATCCTGGTGGCCCTGATGAACAAGGCGGGCGGCAGCGCGGCCTTTGGCCGCTGGGCGTCCACCCACATCCACACCCGCGCGGGGGCGCAGTTCATGACCCTTGTTCTGGGTGTGCTCATCTTTGTGGACGACTACTTCAACTGCCTGACCGTAGGCTCCGTCATGCGGCCTGTGACCGACCGGCAGAAGGTCTCCCGCGCAAAGCTGGCCTACCTCATCGACGCCACGGCGGCCCCGGTCTGCATCATCGCGCCGGTGTCCAGCTGGGCGGCGGCCGTCACCTCCTCGGTGCCGGAAGGTTCGGGCATCAACGGCTTTACCATGTTCCTGCGCACCATTCCGTATAACTACTACGCCCTGCTGACCCTCATCATGATCCTCTTCCTCATCTTCACGGGCACCGACTACGGCCCCATGAAGCTCAACGAGGACAATGCGCTGAAGGGCGACCTCTTCACCACCGAAGACCGCCCCTACGGCGACGATGTGGACGACGGCACCGCAGCCTGCGGCCATGTCATCGACCTGATCCTGCCGGTGCTGGTGCTCATTGCGGCCTGCATCTTCGGCCTCATCTACACCGGCGGCTTCTTTGAAGGCGTGGACTTCATCACCGCCTTCTCCGACTGCAACGCCTCGGCGGGCCTGGTGATGGGCAGCAGCATCGCGCTGCTGTTCACCTTCGTGTTCTACCGGGTGCGCGGCGTGATGACCTTTCAGGACTTCGCGGCCTGCATCCCGGAGGGCTTCAAGGCCATGGTCAGCCCCATGCTCATCCTGACGCTGGCGTGGACCCTTTCCGGCATGACCAACCTGCTGGGTGCCAAGTATTACGTGGCCAACCTGCTCAACGGCTCGGCGGCTGCGCTGCAATATCTGCTGCCGACCATCATCTTTCTGGTGGCGGTGTTCCTGGCCTTTGCCACCGGCACGTCCTGGGGCACCTTCTCCATCCTCATCCCCATCGTCTGCCATGCGTTCCCGCAGGGGGAGATGCTGGTCATCTCCATTGCGGCCTGCCTGTCCGGCGCAGTGTGCGGCGACCACTGCTCCCCCATCTCGGACACCTCCATCATGGCGTCCGCCGGTGCTCATTGCAGCCATGTGAACCATGTGTCCACCCAGCTGCCCTATGCCATCACGGCGGCGGCCATCTCGGCGGTGTGCTATGTCGTCACCGGCCTGAGCCAGATGTTCCTGGGTGCCAGTGCCAGCCTGCTCACCTCGCTGGTGCTGCTGGCCGTGGCCATCGTGCTGGAGCTGGTGGTGCTGAACGTCATCCGGCTGCGAACGGCCAAAGCAGACTGACCCAACCGGCATTTTTGGCCCTGTCAAGAGGGCAAAAATCATCATTCGCGCAGTTTTCAGGGCGTTTCACGCAGCTTTGCTTCCATTCCGGTTGTTTCTGTGGTATGATGGACCCAGAAACGAACGACCGTGCGGCCTTTGGCAGAAGAGGAGGACGACCCCGATGAAAAAACGCATTCTCAGCCTGATCCTGGCATTGAGCATGGTGCTCTCCGTGTTCCCCCTGGGGGCCTTTGCAGAAGGCCCCCTCCCAGAGCTCGTCATGGGCGCGGGCGGCTATCCGGTCTGTCCGGACGGCACCACGGGCGACGGCTGGGAGTACAAGGACGGCACACTGATTCTGAAAAGTGGATCGTATGATTTCAACTACTTCTATCCCAAAACCAATGGAGGAGGGGTTACCGAGCAGACTGTGCACTGTGGCATTAAATTGGAACAGGATGCGACAATTACCGGCGGCGACTTTGGAGCAAACGTGACAAACGACAAAGGGACAATCTCTGGCGGCTTCTTCGCGGACGGTGTGACAAACAGCGGCACCATCACTGGCAACGGCACCTTTGCGGGAACAGTGACAAACATCACCGGAGTAACACTCCCTGGAGGAACAATCTCTGGCGGCACTTTCTATGGCAGTGTGACAAACTTGAACACCATAGAGAAAGGCACCTTTGAAGGAAACGTGACAAACAGCGGCACCATCAGCGGTGGTACCTTCGCCGCTAATAAAAAAGTGGAAAACTACAGCTACATTGAGAACGGCACCTTCGAGGGCAGTGTGACAAACTACAGCTACATCGAGAAAGGCACCTTCAATGGAACAGTGACAAACACCTCGACAGGAAAAATCTCTAACGGAACCTTCAAGGGCGATGTGACAAACGAAGGCACCATAAAGAACGGCACCTTTGAGAAAGAAGTGACAAACAACAACCGAGGAGAAATCTCTGGCGGAGCCTTCAATAAAAAAGTATCAAACATCAACGGAAAGATCGCTAACGGCATCTTCATGGGCGATGTGACAAACTACAGCGACGGCCACATACTCCGCGGCACCTTTGCGGGAAAGGTGACAAACAACGGCACCATAGAGAACGGCACCTTCAATGGAGAAGTGACAAACAAAGGCACCATCAAGGACGGCGTCTTCAAGGGTGTTGTGGAAAACAACGACAACGGAACGATCTCTGACGGCACCTTCGCGGGCAGTGTGAGCAACAGCGGCGGCACCGTGAACGGCGGCATATTCAACGGCAACACAGGTTTGGACGGGGTAACAAATCTCCACTCCATCACCGTGGCCTCCGGTGCCAAGATCGAGAAAGTCAACGATGTGTCTGCGGTTGGTGAGTCTGCGGTTTGGAACCCCTATGTCGTCGTGACCGAATTGAACAGGACGAAGGAAGTGACCATCAAAGCCGATACCGAAATCTTCAGCCTGAACGGCAGGCTCCTCGGCACGGACGACCACGTCAACGGCAACAAGAACACCGTGAAATTCACCATGCCGAACGACAACGTGGTGCTGAACGGAGCAATCACCTGCACCGACCTCGTCATGGAGAATGGCTGGCCGGAGGCTTCCAACGGCGGCACCATCTCTTGCAGTGGCACCGGCTGGGAGTACATCAAAAAGTCGTCGGGTTCGACAAACACCGGCACACTGTATCTGATGAGTGGAAGTGAACCGTTTGATTTCAATTTCGCCGATCCCACTACCAAGATAACACGGACCGATGCGGCTGTGAAGTGTGCGATTGAATCGTATGCGACAATTAGCGGCGGCATCTTTGATGGAACAGTGACAAACAACGCCGGAGGAGAAATCTCTGACGGAACCTTCAAGGGCGATGTAGAAAACAGCGGCTACATCGAGAAAGGCACCTTCAATGGAGAAGTGACAAACAACACGTCAGGAACGATCTTTGGCGGCACCTTCAGGGGCCAGGTGGACAACAACGGCAAAATCACCGGCGGCATTTTCGCGGCGGGCCTGTCTACGACCCCCGGCACTGTGACTGGCGGCATCTTCAACGGCAATACGGGGCTGACCGGTGCCCACCAAGTCACCGTAACGAATGGCAGTGTGAGCACAGTGAACGACGAAGGCCCGCGGAACGCGGATGGAACGACCGGCACGGCATGGGACCTCTACTCTTACAAAGACACCACCATGACCATCACCGCCGACACCGACATCTACAGCCTGAACGGCAAGCTCCTCGGCGAGGGCGACCACGTCAACGGCAACAAGAACACCGTGAAATTCACCATGCCGGAAAAGGACGTGGCGCTGAACGGAGCAATCGCCTCCGGCGAACTCGTCATGGAGAAGGGCTGGCCGAAGGCTTCCAACGAGGGCACAATCTCTTGCGAGGGCACCGACTGGAGTTACGATCACAGCACCAAGACACTGACTCTGACGAGTGGAACGTATGATTTCAGTTCCACAGAGCCTGTGGCGTGTGCGATTGAGATTCAATGGAGGGTGGAAATTACCGGCGGCATCTTTGCAGGAGAAGTGACAAACGAAGGCACCATAAAGAACGGCATCTTCGAGGGCAGAGTGACAAGCAACGGCACCATCATGGACAACGGCACCTTCAATGGAACCGTGACAAACAGCGGCTACATCAAGGACGGCACCTTCAATGGAGAAGTGACAAACAGCAACACCATCGAGAACGGCACCTTTGCGGGCAGCGTGACAAACGAAGGCACCATAAAGAACGGCAGCTTTGAGAAAAAAGTGACAAACGGCCGCACCATCATGGACGGCGTCTTCAAGGGTGTTGTGGAAAACGGCGGCAACGGAACGATCTTTGGCGGCACCTTCGCGGGCAGGGTGAACAACAGCTACGGCGGCCACATATTCGGCGGCGTGTTCAACGGCCACATAAACGTACCGGGATTTGGTGTCTACCCCATCACCGTGGATACGGCCTCCTCCAAAGCCGAGATCAAGGAAGTCAACGGTGTGTCTGCGGTTTGGGAGCCCTACGTCGTCGTGACCGAATTGACCAAGAACCAGAAAGTAATCATCACCGCCAGCACCAAGATCTACAGCCTGAACCACAAGCCCCTCAGCACGGACAACTGCAACAGCGCCCACGACGGCAACGAGAATACCGTGAAATTCACCATGCCGAACGCGAACGTGGTGCTGAACGGAGCGATCACCAGCACCGACCTCGTCATGGAGAACGGCTGGCCGAAGGATTCCAGCGGCGGCAAAACCCCCTGCAAGGGCGACGGCTGGGAGTACATCCCCAATGATCCGACCAATGGCAACATGCTGCTTCTGACGGGCAGCAACCAGACCGGCGGGCTGTTCGATTTCAGCACCATCGGAGATGGTTCGGCGGTGGAGTGCAACGTCTTTGTGGGCAAGCCGACGGCCATCACGGGCGGCGAGTTCAACGGCAAAGTGTTCAACAACAGCGGCATTCTGGGCGGCACCTTCCACGGCGAGGTCGACAATATGGGACCGGGCCGCATCGTGAATGGCACGTTCAAGAACTCGGTCGAGAACAACGGCATTATCGAAAACGGCACGTTCCACGACAAAGTCAAGAACAACGGCACCATCGAGAAGGGTACCTTTGAAGGAACAGTGGAAAACAACACCAACGGAACGATCTCTGGCGGTACCTTCGCGGGCAGTGTGAGCAACAACGGCGGCACCGTGAACGGCGGCATATTCAACGGCAACACAGGTTTGGACGGGGTAACAGATCTCCACTCCATCACCTGGGATGCGGCCTCCTCCAATGCCAAGATCGAGAAAGTCAACGGTGTGTCTGCGGATTGGGCCCCCTACGTCGTGACCAGCAATGCCACGACGAAGGAAGTGACCATCACTGCCGACACCGAGATTTTCAGCCTGAACGGCCAGCCCATCGCAGAAAGCAGCTACGGCGTCGACAAGAAGACCGTGACCTTTACCATGCCGGACGATGACGTGGTGCTGAACGGCGAGCTCATCACCAAGCCGGAACCTGAACCGGAACCTGAACCGGAACCTGAACCCGAACCGGAACCCACCACCTACACCGTGACCGTCATCGGCGGCACGATCGACGGCAAGACGTCTGTTTCCGCCAAGGAGAACGACACCCTGACCGTGGTGCTGGACCAGAACGACATTCCGGACGGCATGACGTTTGACATGTGGAGCATTTCGTCGAGCAAGCTCAGCGGCGATATCAACGTCGATTACCGGGCCGAGGCCATGACCTTCCAGATGCCCGCCGAGGATGTGACCATCCGGGCGCAGTACCGCTCGGCGGAGATCATCGAGGATGCAGCGCCCTCTCCGCTGGCAACGGCGGCGACCATCGCGGTGGGCGGCGCAGCCGCAGGCATCGTGGTGTGGCAGGGCGTGAACCTGGGCGTAGACCTCTACCTCGCCAATGCGCTGCCCCAGGGTGTGCCGGTGCCGACCGACCGCCGTGCGCTGGCGCTGCTCCTGTGGGAGACCGCAGGCAAACCGGAGGTGGCTCTGCCCACCCTTTACGGCGATATCCCCGCCGAAGAGATCGAGCTGCAAAAGGCCACCCGCTGGGCGGTCCAGAACGGCCTGATGGACGCGGCCGACAAGAAGGATGCGTCCTTCTTTGACCCGGACCATTATGTCACCAAGATGGACGTCTTCGGCGCATGGCTCCGGCTCAAAAAGCTCCTCGGCACCACCTGAACATCCCCGACGCGGTGAGCGTCCCCCTTAACGCAAAGGACCTCCCGGCCTGCATGGGCTGGGGGGCCCTTTGTTTCAAAACGGAAAAATTCCGTTGCTTCTGGGAAAAAACATGGTATACTAAAGGAAATTGAGCAATCGGAAGGAGCCGCACCATGCTGGAAAAAGCATTCAACGACGTTTACACAAAATTCAAGCTGCACTTCTATCAGAACGTGTTTCAGCGCTTTGCCACCCGCGAGGCGACCCTGACCACGGTGGAGTCCTTCTGCATGGAGGGCATCATGGCCATGGGCGAGCCCACCATTGCGGAGTTCTC
>OGJO01001276.1_pt1 | contig 10357 bp, 5 predicted proteins | sample 1572121 | NCBI WGS metagenome assembly OGJO01 (sample SAMEA2582081, study PRJEB24529) | metagenome | biome: Human gut stool | place: China | collected 2011
TGCAATCAACAGTATAACTGCATTTAATAAAGAAACAAGTATCGTACTCTTCTTATATCCATACGTGTAACGACTATTAGGGTGAACTTTCTCCAACCGGAAGGCCAACATGGCAAGTACCAGACTGGCTACATCACCCAAATTATGCCCGGCATCGGAAAGTAACCCCAAAGAATTATAATAAAACCCTACTCCGAATTCTACTATGACAAAAGTTATATTCAGAGCAATGCCTATGATAAAAGCTTTATTGAGCGATGTCAACCGATGACTATGTTCGTGGTGATGATGAGGTTCCATATTATATATTGTTATTATATCTAATATACAAAAAACATCTTACCCGGAGATTAGTTCATCCTTTTCCACTTTTGGCAGTATTAACGACTGGTTAGTTTTTCCATAAACTTATTCCGGTCTACCACATAACGTATATGTGTTCCTTCACCAATTTTACCCTGTGAATCAGAGGCTACTACGGAAAATGTTAACTTTCGTCCCTCTACCTCAAGAAGTGTGGCTGTTACAAGAACCGTGTCTCCCAATGCAGTGGGTTTAAGATGTGTAGTCTGAATCATTGCTCCTACCGTTGTATTGCCTTCCGGCAGTCGATCTTCAACAGCAGACAAAGCTGCATTTTCCATGAATGCTACCATAGCGGGAGTAGCAAGAACAGGGAGATCACCCGATCCCATTGCCACTGCCAGATTTTCCGGTTTGACCACTACTTCCTTTATAAATTGCAATCCTTTTTCTAACATAATTTCTGATTCTATATTTTAGTTATGACTATTCTTTTTTTTAGCAGACTGATAAAATAGAAAGGCCAACAGAGCTAAGAAAGCCAAAAGTATCGTAATCATCTCTGTTGTATATGCCATTGGTTCTACCCATATTTCATGAAAGATATTCCAGCGTCCCAATACTTCTACAAAAGTCCAGAACACTACTACCGTAGCAATAGAAAAGCGCATGGCATATCCCCATTGAGCGATTTTCAACAGGCGTTTAAACATAAAAAATGAACCTGCCAGACAGCCGAAAGCAACTATAGCAGTAACAGGGCTATGCTCGCCGACAAAATTCTCATCATAACAGAAGAGTAGCACGAGATAGCTCGTCCACATGATGAGATTTAACTCCATAAAAGTAACAATCGAGGTATGACGTGTCATCGGCCGTACTACAATCGTGGTGGTACTCTTACGGAAAAAGACTTTTTGAAGATAGGTAAAGAAGTCGCATCCGCTTTTTATACTGAAAATGTAAATCAGCATAAACATCACCCAAAAGCCGAAGGAGGAAGGCATGATTAAATATTCCGGTTTTGTCACGACTTCACCGGCAGCGTTCAGCAATGGTTGCACTTCATAACGATGTGCATAATATACGTAGATAAACTCTACCCATCCGGTCCAGAAGAGTAGTCCTCCGAATAATCCCCATAATGTCTGTCGTGTATCTCCTTTTGCAAACACTCCAATAATCACCATCACCAGACCTACTGCTCCCATCGTGAAAGCCGCATAGTGAAGAGCTGTGGATGAGAGCACATGCTCCATAAAAATCATTAATGCATGCCCCAACGGCATAGTAAACAATACAATCAGGAAAGAAGTAATCCCTGTCAATACACTTTTTCTACTGTAGCCGCCTTTCATTTTCTTCTCATTTTAATTTTTTAATCATCAATTTAGTAAAAGACTGCAAAAATAACGAGTTAATCCACTCCTCCCAATACCTACATATAATTAAAGCCTCTCATTTTTTCATTTCTTTTAGGTATTTCCCCCGTATATATATCCCCGTAACTTTGCAGCTGGAAATTTAATTAATCATTATCTATCAAAATTCAGTATGAAAAGATTAAACTTATGGATGGTTGCTCTCATGGCACTATCATTCTCATTCACTTTTGTTTCTTGTAGCGACGACGACAATACCGACAATACTGAGCAAGCGAAAGCAATTGCCGGAACTTATAAGGGTTACTCTATCGGTGAAAGCAGAATGTTCTCTGACTATCTGATGGGCAGCGATGCCAGCGCAACAATTACTGCAAATACAGATGGTACTATTAATCTCGTATATAAATCCGGGTCCGGAGATTTTACTCTGAACAATCTGAAAGTTTCTTCTAAATCTTTCAAAGGCGAAGGTGAAGTTGCTTTGGCTATGGGTGGAAACACTCCCGGCAACTACGAATACACATTGGAAGGTAGTGTCAGCGATGCTAAAGTATTAACTCTGAAAGCCAATGTTCCTGTACCGATGGGTGGTATAGATATCAATTTCATTCAAGGAGAAACTCCGATCGCTTATTATGTAGCCTCCACTTATCAGTATGACACAAACCTCGCCATCAGCGTTCGGGGAACTTCGTACGGCTCTACCGAAGATTGTAAAGCAATCGTTAAACGTGCATCCGAAACTACGGTAGATATCACTCTGAACGGCTTTGGCAATTTATCAGGAGGCGGTAATATGAATTTGGGAGACTTCACGATTAGCGGAGTAAAGGTTGAAAAAGCAAATAGCGGTTACACGCTCAGTTTAGGCGCATTTGAATCTACAGCTGAATCCGCAAGCGGTACCCCCACTGCAATTACAGGTGAAAGTCTGGAAGGTACGGTTACGACCGATGGTAAAGCCGAAATTACGGTAGCCTTCAAACCGGGAAGCATGCCTATGGCAATCACCGCAGTATTCACCGGAAACGTCAATGAAACTAGTGCACAATAAATAATTAAAAGAGGAAATGAGAAGAAGCAGTAACGCTATTTTCAGAAATATCATGATACTGGGAGCGGCTATGTCGCTCTCAGCTTGTAATGGAATGTTTGAAGGGATTTACGACGATCCCATCGAAGCGGAAATGGAGATTAAAGAGAGTAGCTTTTCACAAATCAATGCTACTGAATACACTAACTGGGTCTATATCGACCTATCTGAACGTAAAGCAATGACTGTTGAAATCGAAGAGCGAGATACCGGCAGAATGGGACCTTGCCATCCACCGCTACGACATCAAAACCAATGAAGGTGCAGCCTTCCAGACAACTTATACAAGTATTGATGACCTGAAGGCCAGTGGAAAACTTCCTGCCGAAGAGAATTTTGTAAAAGACGAATGGACGACGGATAAAATTGCAATCGACATGTCCGGTATGATGGAAGGAAACATTAAATATACAGAAGACTATCGTAATGATATTTTATCCGGCTGGTTAAACGTAGACACTTCAAGTATGCCTCCTATTTACACCATGTCCAATCAAGTCTATCTGATACGGTTGAAGGATAATACCTATGCAGCCATTCGTTTTACCAACTATACCAATGCCAGAGGCATAAAAGGATATATCGACTTTGACTTCCTGTATCCGCTTGATTTCGAAGAAAACAACTAAGCAACCAATTACAAAGAATGAAACCTACATTTATAGTATCCATCTTGATTTTCTCCTTTATAGCAACCTGTTCCACATTCGCACAACAATCGACTGAACATATCAGCGGACGTGTCACTGATACGAACGGTGAACCTCTCCCGGGAGCCACCATCTCCATAAAAGGGGAAAGAACAGGAGCCGTCACCAGTGCCGACGGAACCTATACATTACAACTGCCCGGAATCGGTTCTTATATCATTACTGCCTCCTACATAGGTTATCAAACAGAAGAAAAAAGAATAACCACCGAGAAGGAAAAGAAAATAAACTTCCGTTTATCCGAAGATCAGTTCGACCTCGGAACAGTCGTTGTAACCGGTACCCGTACTCCCAAATTGCTGAAGGACGCTCCCATCATCACCCGGGTAATCACCTCAGATGATATTAAGAAAGTAAATGCCAACAACGTAGCCGACCTGCTGAAGACAGAGTTGCCAGGTATCGAATTCTCCTTCGCCATGGATCAGCAAACCTCTATCAACATGCAAGGTTTCGGAGGAAACTCCGTACTGTTTTTGGTGGACGGTGAACGACTGGCAGGAGAGACACTGAATAATGTAGACTACGAACGTCTGAATCTCGACAATGTAGAACGTATAGAGATAGTGAAAGGCGCAGCATCTACCCTTTACGGCTCCAGTGCTATCGGAGGAGTAATTAACATTATCACCCGCGAATCGGACGATCCATGGAACTTAAATCTTAATTCACGTTTCTCCGAACACAACGACCAGCGGTATGGTGGCACTGCAGGATTTAATGCAGGTAAATTCAACAGCCTGACCAACGTGCAATATAATAATGTAGACACTTATGCCGTAGATAATCCGGGAGATTTCTCTACTGTGTTCGGAAGCCGGGTGTGGAACTTCAAAGAACGGTTAATATATCGTCCGCTGGAAACGCTCAAACTGACGGGAAGAGCCGGCTATTATTTCCGTGAACGCAATAAACCGGGGGATACCCAGGACAGATACCGGGGATTCAGCGGTGGAATGAAAGCTAACTACACCTTCAATATAATGAGTAACCTTGAAGTCGGCTATACTTTCGACCAGTATGATAAGAGTGATTATCAGTCTCTTTATAAAAATGACGTGCGTGATTACAGTAATGTACAGCACAATGTGCATGCACTCTATAATTATACCTTCAACGGAAAGCATACGCTGACTGTCGGTGCCGACTACCTACGCGATTATCTGATGTCTTACCAGTTCACTGATAACGCAGACCACACCATGCATACGGCAGACGCGTTCGGTCAGTTCGACTGGAACCCCACAGAAAGACTGAATGTGATAGCCGGATTACGATTCGACTACTTCTCCGACTCCAATGTACGCCATCTGTCTCCACATTTGGGAATGATGTATAAGATAGGCAACTGTTCATTAAGAGGATCGTATTCGCAAGGATTCCGCTCTCCTACCCTGAAGGAGATGTATATGGTGTTCAATATGGCAAATATGATGATGATTTATGGTAATCCGGACCTTAAGTCGGAAACAAGCCATAATTTCTCTGTATCTGCCGAATATACCAAGAGTCGTTATAACTTCTCCATTACAGGATATTATAACCTGGTACACAATCGTATCAATACCGTTTACAGCGAAGACCCCAAAGGACAAATCTATACCAATACCGACAAAATGGATATTGCAGGAATTGACGCCAACGTTTCCGCCAAGTATCCTTGCGGACTCGGTTATCGTCTGTCATACACCTATATTCATGAGTTCATGCGCGACGGTCAAAAGAAATTCACAGATACACGACCCCATACGGCAACTGTAAGAATCGACTGGGGCAAGACTCTGAACAAAGTCGATTTCAACTATTCACTCAACGGACGTTTGCTATCAAAAGTTAAAACAAACATCTACAACGATAGTTTCAACAATCCGTCTGCCGGAAGCCAGGCAGTCGAGTATCCGGGATATATGATATGGGATTTTACTTTCTCGTTGGGAATTATAAAAGGGATCAATATGAATCTGGCTGTAAACAACCTGTTCGACTATGTGCCGGATTATTATTATTTCAACTCTCCTACCACGACGGGAACCAACCTGACATTAGGACTATCACTGGATATAGACAGGCTCTTCAAAAAATAAACGGCAACAATAGAACTACATACAAAGCTAAAAATAAGAGAAATGAAAAAGAAAAGTAAAATCATTTTAGGTGGATGCATCGTTGTAGCAGCCCTGATAGGTCTATCCGTATGGAATACCTGGTTCAGCGCTACCAAAATAGCTTTCGTCAACTTCCAGACCATACAGCAGGGAAGCATCTCGAAAGCCAACGACAATTCATTCATCAAACTCAGCGAAGTGTCTCTTGACAACCTCGATCGTCTGACCAGTTATGACATGGTATTCATCAATGGCATGGGACTGCGCATTGTCGAAGAACAACGTCAGCAAATACAGCAGGCAGCAGATAAGGGTATCCCCGTATACACCTCTATGGCTACCAACCCTGCCAATAACATCTGCAACCTCGACAGTATACAGCAGAATCTCATACGCGGCTATCTGAGCAACGGCGGAAAGACCAACTACCGCAATATGCTGAACTATATCCGTAAAGCCATTGACGGAAAGGCTTCTGCTGTACCCGAAGTGGAAGATCCGATAGAAAGACCGAGCGATATGCTTTATCATGCCGGAATCAGTAATCCGGATGATGAACAGGAATTTCTTACCGTTGCCGATTATGAGAAATTCATGCAAGAGAATAACCTTTATAAAGAAGGGGCACGAAAAATCATGATTACCGGACAAATGGCAGATGCCACCGATCTGATAAAAGCGCTGGAGAATGCGGGATATAATGTTTATCCCGTTCAATCCATGACAAGATTCATGTCATTCATTGAGGAAGTGCAGCCCGATGCCGTCATCAATATGGCACACGGACGTATGGGAGATAAAATGGTTGATTATCTGAAAGCCAGAAATATCCTTTTGTTCGCTCCGCTCACAATCAACAGTCTTGTGGATGAATGGGAAAACGATCCGATGGGTATGTCGGGAGGCTTTATGTCACAGAGCATCGTAACACCGGAAATAGACGGAGCTATCCGCCCTTTCGCCCTTTTCGCACAATATGAAGATAAAGAAGGATTGCGCCATTCGTATGCCGTCCCCGAACGTCTGAAGACTTTTGTATCTACAATAGACAACTACCTGAATCTGAAAACAAAACCTAATTTTGAGAAGAAAGTAGCTATCTATTATTACAAAGGTCCCGGTCAGAACGCATTGACCGCTGCCGGCATGGAAGTAGTACCTTCCCTTTACAATCTTCTGCTTCGTATGAAACAAGAGGGATATAATATATCCGGTCTGCCTGCCAACGCTCAGGAACTGGGAAAAATGATACAAGCCCAGGGGGCGGTATTCAACGCTTATGCAGAAGGAGCTTTCAACGACTTCATGCAAAACGGACATCCCGAACTGATCACCAAAGAACAGTATGAAAGCTGGGTGAAAGAATCGCTTCGTCCCGAAAAGTATCAGGAGGTGGTAGATGCTTTCGGAGAATTTCCCGGCAACTATATGGTGACTCCTGACGGCAAATTAGGTATTGCCCGTTTACAGTTCGGTAACGTTGTGCTATTGCCACAAAACGCTGCCGGAAGCGGTGACAACTCCTTCCAGGTGGTGCACGGCACCGACATGGCTCCGCCACACACCTACATTGCCTCATACCTGTGGATGCAACATGGCTTCAAAGCCGATGCACTGATTCACTTCGGTACACACGGCAGTCTCGAATTCACTCCGAGAAAACAAGTCGCATTATGCAGCAATGACTGGCCGGACCGTTTGGTAGGAGCCGTTCCCCACTACTACCTCTACTCTATCGGAAACGTCGGAGAAGGTATGATGGCCAAACGCCGTTCTTATGCTACCTTGCAATCATATCTCACTCCTCCTTTCCTTGAAAGCAGCGTACGCGGCATTTACCGGGAATTAATGGAAAAGATCAAAATCTATAATAACTCCCAGAAGGCAAACAAAGATCAGGAGTCGCTGGCTGTGAAAACCTTGACTGTGAAGATGGGAATCCATCGTGATTTAGGACTGGACAGTATGGCTAATAAACCGTATACGGAAGATGAAATCGCCCGTGTAGAAAACTTTGCCGAAGAACTGGCTACAGAGAAAATCACGGGGCAGCTTTACACAATGGGAGTTCCTTACGAACCGGAAAGAATAACTTCTTCTGTCTACGCGATGGCAACAGAACCGATTGCCTATAGTCTTTTTGCTCTTGACAAGCAACGCGGCAAAGCTACAGAATCTGCCGAAAAACACCGAAGTGTCTTTACCCAGCAATATCTCATGCCTGCCCGCCTTCTCGTAGAGAGACTGATGGCTAACCCTTCACTGGCAACCGACGAACTGATTTGCCACACAGCCGGAATCACTCCGCAAGAGTTGGCAAAAGCGAGACAGATAGAAGCCGAGCGCAATGCCCCCAAAGGCATGATGGCAATGATGATGGCTGCATCGGCAAAGAGTGAACAATCCGACGAAAAGAAAGCAGGTAAAGGACATCCGGCATCTGTCTCCAAAGAGGGTTCTCCTCATGGTCAAATGCCCGAAAGCATGAAAGAGGCCATGAAGAAAATGGGCGCCAACATGGATCCTGAAAAAGCAATGGAAATGGCTAAGTCTATGGGAGCAAGTCCGGAAGCATTGAAGAAAATGGAAGCCGGAATGAAAGCTAATAAAGAAAAAGCTGCCGGATCTTCTGACAAACAGGGAAACAGTGGAAAGCAAGAAAAGCCTCAAGGTATGGCTGCCATGATGGCCGCTATGGGAAAAGCTCCGAAAGAATACAGTAAAGAAGAAATCGAACTGGCACTTGCCATCGCTGAAGTAGAGCGTACAATCAAGAATGTAGGCAACTACAAGAACGCACTTCTGACAAGTCCCGAAGAAGAGTTAAGCAGTCTGATGAATGCATTGAAAGGTGGATACACCGCTCCTACTCCCGGAGGTGATCCGATTGCTAATCCGAATGCTTTACCAACCGGACGTAATATGTATGCTATCAATGCCGAAGCAACTCCTACAGAATCCGCTTGGGAAAAAGGTATCGCTTTAGCCAAACAAACGATTGATACTTACAAGCAACGTCACAATGATTCAATCCCACGTAAAGTGAGTTATACTCTCTGGTCTTCCGAATTTATAGAAACCGGTGGGGCTACTATTGCTCAAGTACTGTATATGCTGGGAGTAGAACCTGTTCGTGACGCATTCGGTCGTGTCAGTGATCTAAAACTGATTCCTTCAGCCGAACTGGGACGTCCACGTATCGACGTAGTAGTTCAGACTTCCGGACAACTCCGTGATATCGCCGCTTCCCGCCTCTTCCTGATTAACCGTGCAGTAGAAATGGCTGCGGCAGCGAAAGACGACAAGTTTGAAAATCAGGTAGCTGCCAGTGTGGTAGAAGCTGAAAGAGTGTTGACCGAAAAAGGTGTCAGTCCGAAAGATGCACGCGAGATGGCTTCTTTCCGAGTATTCGGAGGTGCTAATGGCATGTATGGTACAGGAATTCAAGGAATGGTGGAATCCGGCGACCGCTGGGAAAGTGAATCGGAAATTGCAGATACTTACCTCAACAATATGGGAGCCTTCTACGGTGACGAAAAACACTGGGAAGTCTTTCAGAAATTTGCCTTTGAAGCAGCATTGAACAGTACTGATGTTGTCGTTCAGCCCCGCCAAAGTAACACTTGGGGAGCATTGAGCCTCGACCACGTGTACGAGTTTATGGGCGGGCTCAACCTGGCTGTTCGTAATGTGACGGGAAAAGACCCGGATGCTTACCTGAGCGATTACCGCAATCGCAACAACTTCCGCATGCAGGAGGTCAAGGTGGCTATCGGAGTGGAGAGCCGTACGACTATCTTCAACCCTACCTATATCAAGGAGAAAATGAAAGGAGAAGCAGGTGATGCGAATACATTTGCCGAGATTGTACAAAACACATATGGCTGGAATGTGATGAAGCCCAAAGCTATCGATAAGGAAATGTGGGATGAGATATATAATGTGTACGTAAAGGATAAGTTCGGCCTGGGCTTGCATGAATATTTCGAGCAACAGAATCCGGCAGCTTTGGAGGAGATGACTGCTGTTATGCTGGAGACGGTGCGCAAGGGAATGTGGAAAGCCAGCGAGCAGCAAGTGGCCGATATAGCCAAGTTGCATACCGATTTGGTAAACAAGTACAAACCCTCCTGTTCCGGCTTTGTTTGCGACAATGCCAAGTTAAGGCAGTTCATTGCTTCGAAAACCGATGCGCAGGCAGCGGCGGAATATAAGAAAAACATTGTTCAGATACGTGAAGCTGCCGCATCCGATGACAAGAAAGGGATGGTGATGAAAAAAGAGGAGATGGCTTCTACCGCAGAAGAACAGACCAATGTACTGAGCAATACGATAGTCGGTTTGGTAGTAGTGCTTGCTATCGTCGTACTGCTGTTGCTCGTCCGTCATCGTCGTAAAAAACTACAGGAATAATGGAAACGGTTGTTTTTGTACTTATGATATTGGTTTGCTTCAACTTCATGTTGAAGCAAACTTATCGTAAATTAAGGTCGGTGCTGGTAATATCCGTCATCTGTGCCTTGTTTGTAGGGCTGATGTGGCCTTATGCTATCGAGCAGTCCAAAACCCAGATTGCCGACTGGCTGGCTAATCCTGCACTGATGCTCGATACCTCCGTTGTACTGAGCGTGGAAGTGGTTCTGCAGATGACCTTCTGCATGCTGGCTGCACATATCCAAAGTGCCGGACCTGTGAAGAAGCGCGTGCTATGGGCTTATAAGGCACTGCGCTGGTTTCCGGGTATTTTAGTTTTTCCGGTAC
>OGJO01001307.1_pt1 | contig 10183 bp, 8 predicted proteins | sample 1572121 | NCBI WGS metagenome assembly OGJO01 (sample SAMEA2582081, study PRJEB24529) | metagenome | biome: Human gut stool | place: China | collected 2011
GATCGCCATGTATCATCATTTTCTCGTATCAGTTAGTTGTTCTAAATATCTATTTTATATATGTACTCTTGACCAATAATATCTTATATTTTCCGTCTTCCCGAACGCTGTATTCTTTATTGGCTTGAAGAGTGTATGTGCCGGAAACATCTGTCATATTGGAAGCGGTTGGCTCCATTTCTACAACAATGTTTGTAGGCTCTTTTGAGGCTGGAGTGTCTGTGGAGTCATCATTGCAGGCAAACAGCAAAACAACTAATAGTAAATTAAGCAATTTCATCTTTGTATTTTTATAGGTTCTTGATTTTTTCTTAATCTATAATGTGTTCAATCAAAATTATTTCTTGCACAAATGTACAACTTTTGCATGATATAAAGGTCGTAATAGATAGATAATTGTGTTTCCTGTTATTATTTACAGTTGCATAATTTAGTCTAAAGAGAATGAAAAGTTGTTTTAGATGATTGAAATCTCATAGAAAATGCTAACTTTGTAACGATGAAGAAGTAAACAATAATATGTTGATATAGTATGTTCATAGCTTTCCAGATGTAGACATTTGACGATAAATTATATTAATCCCAATAAATATAAATAAGAATGGAAGAAGCTAGAAAAAAGAAATGGGCTAGTGTGGCGCTGATTATCGGAGCTATTGGTTTTATCATTATTATGATTTACTTTACAGTTATTTCAAGTCTCAACATGTAAAACAGATCATTATGGCGTTGAAAAATTAAAGCTTGGACATTTCGTTTGAATCTGTCCAAGCTTGTTTTTTATGGTTCCGGATGATTGACCGGCAATATGGTAACGCTTTCTCTTTAGCTTCTTGAAACCTGAAGTCCCTTATCAGAAAGAGTCATTTCTACAAAACGAGCACGAGGATTGGGGGCTTGTTCCGTCAGTATCCGTCGGATTTGTCCGGCTGCTTGCGGGTCTTTGGCTACCATATATAAATAGCCTCCGCCACCTGCACCGGGGAGTTTGTATCCCAGGGTGTAATCCTTGATTTTTTCGATAATGGCTGCTACTGCCGGTGGATTGGTTCCGCAGTCTAATGCCTGGTTCTGTATCCAGGTTTTGCCGACCAAACGACCGAAACTCTCGAAATTACTTCGTAAAATGGCTTCACTCATATCCATTGCATGAGCTTTCATTTCGGCCAGCAAGCTTAGATGCGGACCGGAATTGAGGAACATGGAACTGACGATCTCTGCCAAAATACTTTTAGCAGTACGAGTAATTCCCGTATAATATAACAGATGACAGTCGCGGTAATCAGGATGAACAAAGAGCTGATCGGGTAACCAGCGTACTAATGGATTCTGTTCGAAACCAGCTTCGGATTGAAGCAACTTAATACCAGAAAAGACACCGCCATATTGATCTTGCCAACCTCCTCCAGTGGTCAGGAGCTGTTCTAATACTAATGTGTAACTACATATATCATTTTTATCCCAAGCCAATCCGCAGAAATCATTGATTGCTCCGAGCACGGTAGATGCCAGTATGGAACTGGTTCCCAAGCCAGAGCCCGCAGGAATAGCAGCCAGCAGAGTAATTTCGATTCCTGAACCGAAATCTTCCAGCTGTTTAGCTAAAGAAGGATAAGATTCCGTAGAGAATGCCGGTGCAAAGCCCGCCAATGTAAGGGCGGCTTTCGGAATAGAGAATGGAGAACCTACCTTTTTATAATCTTGCAGTTCCTCGTAATTCCTTATCACTTCCATTGCACCCATGTCGATAGAGCGAAGAGTGATGTGATATTCCTTGCATGGTTTCACATATACTTGTAGCGGTGGTTGACCGTTTAGTTCGATAGCAAGATTTACAACACTTCCCCCTGAATAAAGAGAGTAGGGAGGTGTGTCCGTCCATCCTCCGGCCACATCGATACGCACAGGACTGCGTCCCCATACGATTTGATCGGAATAAACGTTGAGTATGGGATGGCTCTTTCGTTCGCTCATTACCCCCAATAAACCGTCGCGAAGCAGTTGAAAGGCTGCCTGTTCCTCTTTGGCACAATCCTTGTCTTCACGTAGTTTCATGATACGTGCACGAAGCATCCGGTTGTGTATCCGTAACATGGGGGCAGCATCTTCTTTCAAGACGTCAGGCATGTCCAGGTTGAAACGTACAAATTCATTTGCGGCATCCAGCAAATCGAGTTGATAGAATACGCTCTTCTCATAATTGGCCGCCAATCCTTTCCAGTTCTCCTTACGGAAAGCATTGCGCTGTTCGTAAAGACGCTTGAGGTTGGCGCTTGCGGATATTTCGTCTGCAGAAACTTTTTCTGCTTTCAACCAAAGTTTTTTCCCTTCTTCCAGTTGTGGCTCCGAGGTCATCCAGCGTACTAATATGCCTAAATCTTCAACAGAAGCCACTTTGGGGAAGATGGATGCCGATTGTAAATCATCTGTACGCCCTTTTATATCCTCCCAGGTAATTCCTCTATCTTCCATCCAACGGGTAAAAGGAACATTAAGGTAAGTAGTCGTTATTTTGTCCAACGCTCCTTTGAATACATCATCCAATCCATACGGACGCGCAACAAACTCATTCTCACCGATAGGAATAATGTCGATGCAAACCCCATCCGGCAAATTTATGCTCCACTGGTTTTCAGGAACTCCTGTAATAATCTGGCGGGAACCTAATTTCCATTCTTTTCCCACTTGGCTATTCTCAATCCATAAATTGGCGTTGTCGGCAGAAAGAGAAACTTGTGTGATGGAATTCTGTATAAAGATAGCCGGATTTGGCTTTACTTTCCGGTGCATGATTCTTCTTTGGTCCCGTACCTTGTCCTGTATGGCTAAAGTAGAAGAAATCAGTTCGTGACTTGTGCCGTAATGGTAGAATTCTCCACCTGGCAACGGCAATATAGCTACGGATAACTGATTGATTTCTTCATCTTTCGTTTTAGGATGCTCTCCCAAAGCCAAACCATAGTCCGAGTATAAGTCATAATAAGTAATATCCTTCGTACCTTCTTTCAATGACCGTTTCATCAATACTTCTATGGCGCGGTCACTCAAAATCCAGATGCCGATATCCATCAGGAAAAGATGAGTTTTCGACAATCCTTCCAACTCTTCCAAAGAAGGTTTCTGCAACATGAAATCGAGCACCTCCGGTTTTTTCCGGTCGGAAACAAACACGCCATGATGAGTTGCCAATGAAGGATTCACCCACAGCCCGTAGCATACTACATCTGCGTTCGGAATATCCTGAAGCGGTTTTTCCGAACGGATATATACGTCTCCGCTAGCAATCAGCGTATTCAGACCGGCCGGAGCCTGATTCATAATCCTTTCATAGAGCGGGAGCTGCAATGATAACAGATTCTGTCCCAGCTTTTGTCCTCTTTCCCAACTGAAGATCGGGATAGGAGTTAATATTTTGCCGGAAGGGCCGTAGCTGGGTAGCCGACGGCTTTGTCCGCCTGCATGGAGCAATATTTTTTTTTCGTGTCCTATCCAGTTGCTGAAAGACTCTTGTGGAGCGAATGCCTGATGGCAAGCTTGCAATAACCATGTGGTTCCGCCGCCGGAGCCTAGTTTGCTCCCTATGGGGTCTGATGTACAAAACCAATCGGTATGGTTAACTTCTTCCAGTTCGTGGAAGCAATGGATCAAATTGGGTGGTAAAGATAATAACTTTTGCATAGTAGAATCTGCGTTGGCTTAGATAGAATCTAAGCGAATTAAACTCCCGTAAAAATACTATTTATATTCCTGCTTTTCAATATTTTTCTTCTGTTTTGAAGAATAAATTTTCTTTTCAGCTTTTAGATGTCATTTTCAGTCATCATGTCCCAGGTGTCATTAAGTGCCTGCATGGATGGAAATAATAAATCAGCCCCGGCATCCAGCAACACTTGCCCGTTCAAAGGACCCGTATTGACTGCTATGGTGAAAATACCCGCGTTGTGTCCGGCTTCCACTCCTAACGGAGCGTTTTCTACTACAACCGCTTCATCCGCTTTGATCCCTCCTTTTTTCAAAGCCATCAAATACGGCTCGGGATTGGGTTTGCCATATTTTACATCGAACGCTGTAACCATCAGTTCTTTGTGAAACATTCCCGGATAGTGGTGTTCCAGCCGTTCGAGCAGGGATAACTGACCGGAGCCGGTGACCACCATCGGAATCAGCCCGTCCTTCTTCACTTTTTGCAGTAACTCCCATGCACCGGGCATAGGCTTTGCTTCGGGATATGAATTGAACAAAACACTTTTCTCCTGATAGATACTTTCTATCTCCTCCTGTGTGGCTTCTCTACCCAATTCACGTTGAAAAACAATATTGATTGTAGAGGCTCCTGTCCGTCCTTCATGCATATATGCTTCTTCGCGACTAAGAGTGAGCCCATGAGATTTCATTACTTTATGCCAGGCTTCCGAATGATAAGGCATAGAGTCAAAGAGTACGCCGTCCATGTCAAACAGGACGGCTTTCAGTTTCTTTTTCATACTTTGTACGTTGCGGAATCTTTTTAAGATGATATTTTATTTTTTATGAGCATTTTCTTCAGATCAGACACGGGAATAACTACATCGTATTGTTTCCCGGAATCCTTGCCGATATATCTGTAGGTAATATTTTTATTGTTCTCCACGCAGGTTTTTATGAATATCTGGGTGGCAGGATCGGTCTGACTTGCCAGCGTTGACACAATACCCTCTTTCACTTCAGCTGCGTTTTCTTCAATCTGGCTGATAGGACACAACTCTTCGTCCACACTGCATATATAAACAACCGATTCACCTATGATTTCGATTTTTTCGACAACGACTTCTTCACTGGCCTGCATTGGAAATTGCAGATTCGCCATTTTCAGTTGCGCTTCAAGCTTTGTCTGTCCGCTTTGTGCCGGGTCGGCATTTGTATTGATAACCTCTTTCAATTCTTCGGCAGTAAGTTCGCAAACCGCTTGTTCGCCCGACTTATTCCCTACAAATATCATGTGTAATCCGGAATTACACTTAGCCATCAACTTCAGCATTTCCTTTACATCAGCAGCCGGATTCTGAAACATCATTTTGATAGATGATTTCATGCTTTCCGGATTATCTTTCAAAATCTTAATATTGGTAATTTCCTCGTTCATGTTGAGAGTGTACACTACGTTATCCCCGTCGTAGATGATACTGGTAATATTGCCGACTTCTCCCATGTCCAGCGGACACTGTTTGTTGGCTATCCCGATTACAGTTTTGAGTTTGGCTTCCTGACAGCCGGTCATGACTATCATTAGCAATGATACGCTACATAGTAGCATGAGTCCACTGGACTTCTTTAATAAATTTCCTGCCATTCTATTTGTTTTTTAAGTTTGATTCGCTTCATCTACAACTGTATACGAGGCAAAGATAACGATAAAAAATGAGAGATAAGTTAGAAAGGGAAGATAGTTGCAAATGATGCTCCCAAGCGATTAACTACATAATTATTTGCTGTTTAGAAGAATATGTGTATTTTTGTAACGTTATAAACTCGACGATAGCATGAAAAAGAGAGTATTATTGTTGCTACCATTGTTTTTAGGCGCCTGCTCTGATAGTGGGGAAAGTCCTGTTATCAAGATAGAAAAGCTTTATGCGAAGATCGAATCGGACGGTGAAAATACCAGTTCCGATGAAAAAGACTATGCGAATCAGAGGGAGGAACTGCCCGCCTTGAAAGTGGGAGATGAAGTGAAAGCCTTTCTGCTTTTGGATGGAAATGGGGCAGAACTGAAAACCTTTAAACTTCAGAATGACGATGAAGTGGATACCAAACTCTTTTATGAGCAAACAGAAGTATCTACAGAGGGAAATCTGACAGATGTGGAAAAAGGACAGCTTCGTTTTAAGGATGGGGTGTCAAAAGCCAAAATTATGGTGATTGCGACCATTAAACAGGTAGATAAGAACGGTGATGTGAAATTAGAGTTCTATCTTTCTTCCAAAGCCGAATGTGAAGGAGCACAGGAAGAAATCGGTTTGAAGACGAAAGTGGAAGATGAGAAGTAGAAGTGGTGAGCAGTAAACGGTACAACGGGTAATAAGCGGTACAATCGGAAACTGCAATCAATTGAATATAATAATGAACGGTGAACAAATCCATGTATATAGCATAGTTGTTCACCGTTCATTGTTTATAGTTTACCGTTTATAAAACGTTCTTGATTTATAGTTTTGCACGGATTGCTTTGGATTCCTCTTCATAACCCGGTTTGTCCAGCAAGGCAAACATATTCTTTTTGTATGCTTCCACACCCGGTTGGTTGAATGGGTTCACGCCCAGCAAATAACCGCTGATACCACAAGCCTTTTCGAAGAAATAGAGCAGACCACCAATGTTGTATTCGCTCAATTCCGGAAGTACGATGCGCATATTAGGTACGCCACCGTCTACGTGAGCCAGCTGCGTTCCCAGTTCGGCCATCTTGTTCACTTCGTCCACACGTTTGCCGGCTAAGAAGTTCAAGCCATCCAGATTTGCTTCGTCAGAAGGAACTTCCAGTTTGTGGTTAACCTTCTCTACTGAAATCACAGTTTCGAAGATAGAACGTTCGCCTTCCTGAATCCATTGACCCATAGAATGAAGGTCTGTAGAGAAATCTACCGATGCAGGGAAGATACCCTTATTATCTTTTCCTTCCGATTCTCCGTAAAGCTGTTTCCACCATTCGCTTACATAGTGCAGTTTCGGGCAGAAGTTGACAAGGATTTCAATCTTCTTGCCTTGTCTGTACAGTTCGTTGCGGGTAGCAGCGTAGATAGCCGCAGGGTTTTCTGCAAACGGAACGTCAGAACCGCATGCCTTTTCCATATCGGCAGCACCGGCAACCAGTTTGTCGATGTCGAATCCGGCAACTGCGATCGGCAGCAAACCAACCGGAGTGAGCACAGAGAAACGTCCGCCTACGTTGTCCGGAATGATAAATGTCTTGTATCCTTCTTTGTCGGCAGTCACACGTGCAGCACCTTTCTTGGCGTCTGTCACGGCAACGATGACTTTCTTGGCGGTTTCTTTGCCGCGTTGGTCTTCACATTGCTTTTTCAGCAGACGGAAAGCAAGAGCGGTTTCGGTAGTCGTTCCCGATTTGGAGATATTGATAACGCCGAATTTCTTGTCTTTCAGATATTCGGTCAGTTCATACAGATAGTCTTCGCTGATGTTATGTCCAGCATAGATCATGACAGGAGCAGTTTTCTTGTCCTGCAACCATGTGAAACTGTTAGACAGCGCTTCGATTACGGCACGTGCGCCCAGATAGCTGCCACCGATACCTGCTACGATCACTACTTCGCAGTTGTCTCTTAATACTTTTGCAGTAGCGTTCAGGTCAGCCAGATGCTCTTTGCTGATGGACGAAGGCAGATGTAACCATCCCAGGAAGTCGTTACCTTCTCCTGTTCCTTTTTCCAGCATTTCCTGTGCAGCTTTTACCTCGGCTTCATAAGCAGAAACCTTTTCTTTGGAGATGAATCCAAATGTTTTTTCAATGTTCAAGCTAATCATATCTATCAATTTTAAGTAATATGTAATAGGTAATAGGTATTAAGTAATAAGTATTATGCATGAGACGTAAAGCTTAGGTGGCTACGGTTAATACCTAATACTTATTACTTATTACCTATTTTTCTCATCTAAAAGAATCAGTCAGCAATTTGATCTCTATCATGGGTGAGATGCGTTCATACAAGATATTGTATACGGCATCCAGTATCGGCATGTTGACGTGGTGATGCTTGTTGATCTCTTTGATGCACTTCGTGCCGTAGTATCCTTCCGCGATCATTTCCATTTCAATCTGCGCACTTTTAACGGAATATCCCTTGCCTATCATCGAACCGAACGTGCGGTTACGGCTGAAGTTGGAGTATCCTGTCACCAATAAGTCTCCTAAATAAACAGAATCATCTACATTTCTGTTCAGGGGATGTACTGTATTCAGGAAGCGGTTCATTTCCTGAATCGCATTGGATATCAGTACTGCCTGGAAGTTATCGCCGTATTTCAGTCCGCTGCAGATGCCGGCGGCAATGGCGTATACATTTTTAAGCACCGAACTGTATTCGATGCCGGCTACGTCGTCGCTGACGGAAGTCTTGATGAAGCTGCTTCCCAAACGGCGGGCGAAGATGCGCGCTTTGTCCTTGTCCGGGCAGGCGATGGTCAGATAAGAGAGGCGTTCCAGCGCTACTTCTTCTGCGTGGCAGGGACCTGCCAGTACTGCGATGTTTTCGGGTGGTACGCCATATTCTTTTGTGAAATATTCCGATACAATCACGTTGTCATCGGGTACGATTCCTTTGATAGCAGTGATAATAAACTTATCCTTAATCTTTGTTTTCAGCTTTTTCAGATGAGCTTTCAGATAAGGAGAGGGGGTGACGAAAATCAGTGTATCCGATTCTTTCACCACATCGTTGATGTTGGAACTGAACGTGATGCGTCTTGTATCGAATTTCACTCCTGTCAGATAAGCCGGATTGTGCCCTAATCGTTTAAAATCGGCAATGCGGTCGTCTCGCCGCATGTACCAATTGATAGAGTCTTCCTGGGCCAGACACATCTTTGCGATGGCTGTAGCCCAACTTCCTCCGCCCATTATCGCTATCTTACCGGGTAGTTTCATATTTAGTTGAAAGTTGAAAGTTGAAAGTTGAGAGTTGGTCATTAAAAAGGTTGTTCAAGTAACAACTTTCAATTCTCAACTCTCAACTCTCAACTTATTTAAGTTTATTTATCCACTCGGTCACGTCGTTCACGCTTGGATTGGTCAGTTCTAATTTGTATTTCTTATTGATTCCGCAGATGTCCTGGTGCAACTTTTGCGGATTAACATCCTGCATATCAGCTACTGTGTTGTAGCCGGCTTTCTGGATGACCGGCACCCAGTCTTCTGCAATACCCAGTTCCATGTATTTGGCGGCAGGGTCTTTCTTGATTACTTTCTCCGGACGCATTTGCGGGAAGAACAGTACTTCCTGAATGGTGGTCTGTCCTGTCATCAGCATCACCAGACGGTCGATACCGATACCGATGCCGGATGTAGGAGGCATGCCATATTGCAAAGCACGCAGGAAATCCTGGTCGATAATCATTGCTTCGTCGTCACCCTTGTCGGCAAGACGCATCTGTTCTTTGAAGCGTTCTTCCTGATCCAGCGGATCGTTCAATTCCGAGTAGGCATTGGCCAGTTCCTTGCCGTTTACCATCAGTTCGAAACGTTCGGTCAGTCCAGGTTTGGAACGGTGCATCTTTGTCAGAGGCGACATTTCCACCGGATAATCGGTGATGAAAGTCGGCTGGATGTAGCTGCCTTCACAGAATTCACCGAAGATTTCATCAATCAGTTTGCCTTTGCCCATGGTGTCGTCGATTTCTTCCATCTTCAGTTCTTTGCAGATCTGACGGATTTCTTCTTCGCTCTTGCCGTTGAGGTCATATCCTGTCTTTTCTTTGATGGCGTCGAGGATAGGCAGACGGCGGTAAGGAGCTTTAAAGCTGATTGTCTTTCCGTCTACAACGGTTTCGGTGCTTCCGTTTACGGCGATACAGATGCGTTCCAGCAACTTTTCGGTGAAGCTCATCATCCAGTTGTAATCCTTGTACTGTACATAAAGTTCCATACAAGTGAATTCGGGGTTGTGGGTTCTGTCCATTCCCTCGTTACGGAAGTTCTTTCCTATTTCGTATACACCTTCAAAACCACCTACGATGAGTCGTTTCAGATAAAGTTCCGTTGCGATGCGCAGGTAGAGGTCTATATCCAGTGAGTTGTGGTGAGTGATGAACGGACGTGCGCTTGCTCCGCCTGCGATGGATTGCAGGATCGGTGTTTCTACTTCCGTATATCCGGCTTCGTCGAGGGCGTTGCGCAGTGTTCTCACTACGGTGGCACGCTTTTCGAATGTCTCTTTGATGCCTTCGTTTACTACCAGGTCCACATAACGTTGGCGATAACGGAGTTCGGGATCTTCAAAAGAGTCGTAAGCTACGCCGTCTTTATATTTTACGATAGGCAGCGGTTTGATAGACTTGGCAAGTACGGTCAGTTTCTTGGCATGGATACTGATTTCGCCCATTTGTGTACGGAACACGAAACCTTCGATACCTACGAAGTCACCTAAGTCGAGCAGGCGTTTGAATACAGAGTTGTACAGTTCCTTGTCTT
>OGJO01001311.1_pt1 | contig 10172 bp, 7 predicted proteins | sample 1572121 | NCBI WGS metagenome assembly OGJO01 (sample SAMEA2582081, study PRJEB24529) | metagenome | biome: Human gut stool | place: China | collected 2011
TGCGGAACTGGTTCTGCAGCAGCTCACCGACGCTGCGGATGCGGCGGTTGCCCAGGTGGTCGATGTCATCGGTGGTGCCCACGCCGTGGCCCAGACCGTTCAGGTAGTTGATGGAGGACAGGATGTCCTTCACAGTGACGGTGCGGCCGATCAGCTGGTCATGGTTGCGGCGGAGCATTTCCTTCTGCTCCTCCACATCGGAGGTGGTGTCGAGGATCTTCTTGATCTCATCGAAGGAGCAGCGCTCGTTGATGCCGCACTCCTTGACGTCAAAGGAGAAGAAGCCCTGTGCATCCACACAGCCGTTGGTGATGACCTTGACCTTCTTGCCCTCGATGAGCAGGACGACGGTATCGACACCGGCGTTGTCGGCCTTCTCGGCCAGCTCGCGGCTGATCTTGCCGTTGGCCTCCACGATGACCTCACCGGTCAGCGGGGCAACGATGTTCTCTGCGGCCACAAAGCCGGTGATGCGGCGGGCCAGAGAGAGCTTCTTGTTCATCTTGTAGCGGCCGAAGCGGGACAGATCGTAACGGCGCGGGTCGAAGAACAGCATATTGATCTGGCTGGTAGCGGACTCCACCGTGGGAGGCTCGCCGGGGCGCAGCTTGCGGTAGACCTCCAGCAGACCCTCTTCCTGGTTCTTGGTGGTATCCTTCTCCAGCGTAGCGAGGATGCGCTCATCGTCGCCGAAGAAGTTCAGGATATCCTCATTGGTGGACAGACCCAGTGCACGGCACAGCACGGTGACGGGCAGCTTGCGGTTCTTATCGATACGAACGTAGAAGACGTTCGCTGCATCAGTCTCGTACTCCAGCCATGCACCGCGGTTGGGGTTCATGGTGGCGCTGTACAGATCGTTGCCGACCTTATCTTTGGCATCTCCGTAGAATACGCCGGGAGAACGAACCAGCTGGCTGACGATCGCACGTTCTGCGCCGTTGATGACGAAGGTGCCGGCGTCGGTCATCAGGGGGAAGTCTCCCATGAAGATCTCCTGATCCTTGACCTCGCCGGTCTCCTTGTTCAGCAGACGGGCCGTCACGCGCAGGGGGGCAGCGTAGGTCACGTCGCGCTCCTTGCACTCCTTGATGCTGTACTTCGGCTCCTTATCCAGCCGGAAGTCCACGAAGCTCAGTGCCAGATTGCCGGTGTAGTCCTCAATGGTGCCGATGTCGTGGAAGACCTCTTTCAGGCCCTCGTCCAGGAACCACTGGTAAGAGTTCTTCTGGACCTCGATCAGGTTCGGCATACTGATGACTTCGTCGATGTGGGAGAAGCTCATGCGCTCGGTTTTGCCGAGCTTGACGGGCTTGACTTTCATCATAAAATCAACCACTCCTTACTTTTATACTCTACGGATGTTGCGTTCTACGGGTCAAATTTGAGCAGACGCACATAAATCGACCCGTATCCTCCGAGGAAGTTCGGCGTTTTTCACAAACTTTTCATGTCTGCCCCTTGGGCCGACCGAACCGAAGCTCCCTTTTTGGCGCACTAGGCCATTATGTGATACTAATGCAGTATACACCGGGAAAGCCCTGTTGTCAAGCCATTTTTCCTATTTCGGGCCGATTTTTTTGTCAAGCCCTCGCTTTTGTGGCACACCCGGTTCCGTGTTCGCTTTGTGCGTTTTGGGTATTGCTTTTTGAGTTTTGCACGTTCTCACCAAAAACACCCTTGTGCATTTTGTACAGGTTTGCTCTTGTGCTTCCGGGCAGACGAAAGGGGCACCCGGCGTGATGGGTGCCCCTTCGGGAGCTTTATTCCAGATAATCCCGCAGCCGTTTGGCCCGGCTGGGATGGCGGAGCTTGCGGAGGGCTTTTGCCTCGATCTGGCGGATGCGCTCCCGCGTGACGTTGAACTCCTTCCCCAGCTCTTCCAGAGTGCGGGGCCGGCCGTCGTCGAGGCCGAAGCGGAGCGTGATCACCCGCTCTTCGCGGGGCGTCAGACTCTTGAGCACACTCATCAGCTCCCGGCGGAGCAGCTGGCGGCCCGCTTCATCCACCGGGATCCCGGCTTCTTCGTCCTGAATGAAATCTTCGAGGTGGGCGTCTTCTTCCTCGCCCACCGGCGTTTCCAGGCTGACCGGCTCCTGCGCCAGCTGCAGCAGTTCCCGCACCCGGTCCGGCTCCATCTCCAGCCGGACAGCGATCTCCTCCGCCGTGGGCTCGCGGCCATTCTTCCGCAGCAGCTCCCCTGCCGTCTTCCGGACCCGGTTGATGTGCTCCACCAGATGCACCGGGATGCGGATGGTCCGCCCCTGGTCGGCAATGGCACGGGTGATGGACTGCCGGATCCACCATGTCGCGTAGGTGGAGAACTTGAAGCCCCTGTCCGGCTCAAACTTCTCCGCTGCCTTCATCAGGCCGAGGTTGCCCTCCTGGATGAGGTCGAGGAAGGGCAGCCCCCTGCCCGCGTAGCGCTTGGCCACCGAGACCACCAGCCGCAGGTTCGCCTCGCTGAGGCGTCGGCGGGCGTCCGCATCCCCTGCTCTGGCGGCGCGGGCCAGCGTCTGTTCCTCTTCTGCCGAGAGGAGCGGCACCTGCCCGATCTCCTTCAGATAGGCTTTCACCGGGTCGTCCAGCGCCACGCCCTCGGCAGAAAGCTCATGTTCCAGTCGGCCGATCTGGGCATCGTCCAGCAGCGGGAGGTCGGCGTCCTCTTCCTCCACCCGGATGCCGCGGGCCTCCAGCGCCTCATACAGCGCGTCCAGCCCGGCGACATCGTACTCCTGCTCTTCCATGGCGCGGCTGACCTGCTCCGGCGTCAGAAGGTGGTGCCGGGCACGGCTCGCCAAAATCTTTGCAAGTTCTTCCGTCTGCGACAATTTCCGCATGATTCCTTCTCCTTCCAGCTCCAGCCGGGAGGAAAGGGAGCGCTCAGTCTTCTGCAGGGAGAGTTCCCTGTTTCTTTTCTCGCATCGACTGGAGATACTGCTCTAAGTCTTCATTGGACATCTGGGCCGCCTTCTTCGCGATCGGGGTGCCGCGGGCGATGCGTTCCAGATAAAAGTTGATATCCTCGGTGGTACAGTTGACATCGCTGTATTGTGCCGCAAGGCGGCTCAGTTCATTCAGGGCCTCTTCGCTCTGTACAAAGCCGCGCAGGGTGGAAAGGCTGACCTCGATGCCCTGCGCCTGACAGTCCAGCATGGCCTGATACAGCTCCTTCTGCTGGGGCAGGAGGAACTTTTCCGCCGGCAGTGCGGCCCGCACCCTGGGGATGTAGCTTGGCTCCCGCAGCAGTGCCGCCAGCAACCGCTGCTCAGCCGAGGCCACACCCAGCGCCTGCGAGCCGCCTGCGCTGTAAGGAACATTGATCTGATCCATCTCACCGGAGTGCAGGCGGGAGCGGTTCTCCTCCCGTCGTCGCTTGCTGCCCGCTTTTTTGACAGCGGTGCCCAGCTGGGTCAGGATGGCGGTCTTGGAGATGTTCGTCTCCTCGGCCAGCCGCCCGGCGTAAACCTCCTGTTCGGTGGGGTTGGAGCGCTCGGCCAGCAGATCCACGGCATCGCGGATGTATTCGAGCCGCTGGGCGTCCTGGGTCAGGTCGTATTGATCCCGCAGGCGCTTGAGCCGGAAATCCAGTGCGTTGCCTACGCCGTCCAGCAGGGCGCGGAAGCGGTCGGCACCATAGCGCTTGATGTACTCGTCCGGGTCCTTTGCGCCGGGGATCTGAAGCACCCCCACCCGCACCGTGCTGTTCCGGAACAGTTCCAGCGAGCGGAGGGTGGCTTTCTGGCCCGCCTCGTCGGAGTCGTAACTCAGGATGACCTCATCGGCGTACTCACTGATGAGCCGCACCTGCTCCGGCGTCAGGGCCGTGCCGCAGGCGCAGACGGCGGTGTCGATGCCCGCCTGCTGCATGCTGATGACATCCATATAGCCCTCGCAGAGGACGAACCGGCGGGAGGCGCTCTTTTTGGCGATCTGCAGCGCGAACACCGTCTCGGATTTGTGGTAGACCAGCGTTTCGGGGCTGTTGACGTATTTGGGCTTGGAGTCGTCCAGCACACGCCCGCCAAACGCGATGATGTTGCCGCGCAGGTCGAAGATGGGGGTCATGACCCGCTTCCAGAACAAACAGTAGATGCGCCCGGAAGCGCTGCGCTTGAACAGGCCGCTGGCGTCCAGCTCCTGCTGGTTGTAGCCCTTATCCCGCAGGAACTGATAGAGGGCCTGTCCATCGTTGGGGGCATAGCCGAGGCCGAACCGCACGATGGTCTTGTCGTCCAGCCCGCGGCGGCGCCAGTAGGCACGGGCCTGCCGGGCCTCCTCGACCGTCGAATTCAGGCAGGCGTGAAAGAAGCGGGCCGCTTCGCGGTTCATCGAGAGGATGCGGCTGCGCATCCGCCCGGTCTTGTCGTCCTCCTGCGGCTCCGGCATCCCGGCGCGGGCTGCCAGCATCTTGACAGCCTCGCCGTAGTCGATGCTGTTGATCTTTTTGGCGAAGCTGATGGCATCGCCGCCCGCCCCGCAGCCAAAGCAGTAAAAGCTCTGGGTGTCCGGGTAGACGTAAAACGAGGGGGTCTTCTCGCTGTGGAACGGACACAGGCCGCCATAGAGGCGGCCCTTCCGTTTCAGCTGCACATAGCTGCCCACCAGATCGACGATGTCGGTGCGGCGGTTCAGCTCTTCAATGTACTCGTGTGGGATCATGGCTCTTTTTTCCTGCTTCCTTTTATAACACGTGCCACTTGCGGGGCACGAACACATCCTCAAAGGTCCGGATGGCGAACTCGTCGCTCATGCCGCTGATGTAATCGGTCACGGCGCGGTCACGGCCCTCCTGATAGGCCAGCTGCAAATAGAAGTTGGACATCTGGTCGATGTGGGTCAGGTAGTATTCGTACAGTTCCGTGAGGACCTTTTCCACTTTCTGCTCTTCGCGCTTGGCGGTGCGGTCATTGTAGACATTGGCATACATGAAATCCTTCAGCGCAAGGAAGGCTTCCTCTTCCTCCGCGCCCATGGCCACATCGCCGTCGCTATGGGCGAGGATGCTCTGGATCATGGTCGTGATGCGCTGGGATTTCGTTTCGCCCAGCACGGCGGTGCATTCTCTGGGCAGGATCGCCGGGTCCAGCACCCCGGCACGGACGGCATCCTCGATGTCGTGGTTGACGAACGCGATCTGGTCCGCCATCCGGACGATGCGGCCCTCCGGGGTCGCCGCCCAGGTGCCCTTGGTGTGGGTGATGATGCCGTTCCGCACTTCCCAGGTCAGGTTGAGGCCCCGGCCGTTCTGTTCCAGCTTGTCCACCACCCGCAGGCTCTGGCGGTAATGCTTGAAGCCATCCGGACAGAGCTTGTCCAGTGCGCTCTCCCCTGCGTGGCCAAAGGGCGTGTGGCCCAGGTCATGCGCCAGGCTGATGGCCTCGGTCAGGTCCTCGTTCAGGCGCAGGGCGCGGGCAATGGTGCGGGCGATCTGCGACACCTCCAGCGTATGGGTCAGCCGGGTGCGGTACAGGTCCCCTTCCGGGGACAGGAATACCTGGGTCTTTTGCTTCAGGCGGCGGAACGCCTTGCAGTGCAGCACCCGGTCGCGGTCCCGCTGGAACACCGGACGGATGGGATCCGGCTCTTCCGGCCTTGCCCTGCCGCGGCTTTCATCGCTGAAGGTTGCCCATGGCGCAAAGGTCAGGTGTTCGATGGCTTCGGTCCTCTGCCGTACATTCATACCGGTCTCTCCTTTCGTCCGCATTCCTCCTTCCCAGCTTGTGCCGTTTTCCGGCACAACCGATCCCGTTTGCTGTGCCTGCGGCAATTGTAGCACAACGGCCCTGTCGAAGGGGGAAGTTCTGTGTCAGCTCCTAAAATTCACTTGATTTTTAAAAAGGTGCGTAGAATGGCTCAGACACTGCCGTCTCTGCCCCGCCCCGGGTCAGCTCCCGCAGCTGTTCCAGCAGCGGACCTTCGGTGTATTCCGGCATCTGCCAGCGCAGGGTGACCCGGTCGGCGAACTCCGGCGCAGCCTGCTTTGCCCCGGCGGCGTCGATGAGCAGGGATGCCCGCTCGTAAAGAGAATAGTCCACCGTCATGTGCAGCTCCACCACACTGCGCACCGTGACCACCTCAGCATTTTCCAGCGCGCGGGCCGTGGCCGTGGTGTACGCACGCCCCAGCCCGCCGGTGCCCAACAGCACCCCGCCGAAGTAACGGGTGATCACCACGATCAGATCCGTCAGGCCGCTGTGCTGCAGCACCTCCAGTGCCGGGGTCCCGGCCGTTTTGGCCGGCTCGCCATCGTCGGAGTAGCGTTCCCGATTCCCCTCCCGCAGCCGGTAAGCATACACGTTGTGCCGCGCCGTGCGGTTGGCCGCGCGCACCTGCTCCAGGAATGCCACGGCGGCCTCCTCGCTGTCCGCAAAGGAGAGCTGCGCAATGAAGCGGCTCTTCTTCTCTTCGTATTCGCCCACGGCCGTACCGCGGATGGTCCGGTAATCCTCCACAATGGTTCCTCCTGCGTGTTATTCAGAATCAGTATAACATAAAACGCCATTTGTGCAAGTGAAAAGCCCGGCAGCTTTCGCTGCCGGGCTTTCCTCGCACACAACTTTTCAAGAAAGGGAGAAGGTATCTTGGTATGATGATAAAGAGGATATCACTTGGTGAAGATCTGGATCCACTGATGGCCCCAAGTGCTGCTGCTGTTGTAGTAGTAGCCAACGCCCATGGCACGGGCTTCGGGGTTCAGAATGTTGGCACGATGGCCTTCGGACTGCATCCAGGCATCCACGACCTCCTGCGGAGAAACGCTGCCCCAGGCGGCGTTCTCACCGGTGGGAGCTGCGGTCACGCCGTACTCCTTGAGCACGGTGAAGCACTTGCTGCCATCCGGACGGGTATGGGAGTTGACGGTAGCGATCTCTTCGGCACGCTTCTGTGCGGCAGCGGTCAGGTTGGCATCGCCCATCACCAGCGGGGTCAGGCCGTACTTTGCACGCTCGACATTGACCAGATTCAGCACTTCCTGACGGAAGTCATCGGTGTGAGAGTTTTCGGGGTAAGAGAAGATCAGCACCCAGTAGTTGCCGTAGGCACCGCCCTCATAGTGGCCGACACTCACGGTGGTGGCATCCGCATTCAGGATGCGCTCACGGGCGAAATCGAGGTTCATCCACTGGTCCATGGCGGAGTCCGGAGTGGACACGCCGGCCAGATAGTTCTCGCCAACGGACACATCGTCGATGCCGTTCTCGGCAAAAACGGTGAAGTCGCGCTGACCGTTGGGACGCACATAAGAATACGTGGTAGCCAGCTCCTCGGCACGCTCAGCAGCGGCGGCGTTATGGGCGGCATCGCCCAGCTCCACGCTGTTCAGACCGGCCTTTGCACGGGCCTTGTTGATGAGCTTCAGGAAATCCTTCTGGTACATCTGATCCTGTGCGCTGATGTAGGAGTTTTCTTCGTCGATGTCCGCAGAAACCGACACAGTGTTCTGTGCAGCGCTCGCAGCCAGAGGCTTGAGCGGAGATGCGCAGCCAAACATCACAGCCAGCGTCATAGCAGCTGCCGCGATCTTCTGAACAGTACGCATTTCGAGTTTCATAAGACATCCTCCTGATACAGCTTTTTGTATAAAAGCCGTTTTGCATTTGATCGGTTGCGCGTTGCAAATCCGTTTTGCAACTCGTTCGTTTCACAAGTGCAACTCTTGTGTCACAAGAGTATCACAAGAGCATCTCATCGTCAAGGGGTTTTGCGCAATTTTTCGGGACAAAAATGCAAAAAATTCAAAAATCGGTCCGTTCAGAATCGTAACACAAGTGCAACAGTATCTGGAAATGCCCCCTTTCCCCGTTACGCTTGTGTTGCACTTCGAGTGTGTTTTCCGGGAAGTGCAACACATTTTTGTTCTTTCGCTCACTTTTCTCTCAAAAGTCTGACTTATCAAAATTGCATATTATTGCATTCTTATTCATTTGATTGCATATTGTGCATTCTTCGCTTTTCCCGTACACAAAAAAAAGACACCGCGCCCTGCATTTCTGCAAAGCGCGGTGCCCGCGTTTCGATCGGTTTCCGGTCAGTTCATCTCTTCCAGAGCCTTCTTCAGGTTCTGTGCGATCTGGTCCGGGCAGCTGGTGTTGCGGAACCCGCACAGCGTGCCGTCCAGACGTGCAATGACGTCCTCGGCCTTCATGCCGGTGACCAGCTGGCAGATGCCTTTCAGGTTGCCGTTGCAGCCGCCGATGACCTCGATGGACGCAATGGTGTGGTCGTCGTTCAGGACAAAATTGGTCTGCTTGGAGCAGGTGCCTTTGTTTGCAAAACTGAATTCCTTGCTCATGGTTTCAAACTTCCTCTCTCTTTCTTATAAAGGAAAAGCCTTTTCCGGCTTTATCGTGTACCATTGCCGCCGCCCCGTTTGCGGGCGATCTCCTGCAGGCGGGTGACCGTCTCGTCCGGAGCGGTACAGGTGCCGATGGGATGGGGCACCTTGTGGTTGCGGCCATGGAAATCCGTCCCGGCCGTGGACACAAGGCCGTATTCCCGGCAAAGCTGCACGCACTCCGCGCGGTCCTCCGGGCTGTTGCTGGGGTGGTCCACCTCGATGCCATCAATGGCGCCTTCTGCCGCCAGTTCGCGCACCAGCGGCATGCTCTTGTAGACGGTGGGATGCGCAAACACCACGGCTCCGCCGCTGGCCTTGGCCGTGGCCAGCACTTCCCGCACCGGCAGATACTCCGGCGAGTGCAGCACGATGCCGCGGGGATTCCAGCCGAACAGCTTGTGGTAGGTCTCGCCGTAAATGCTGCCGTCGCTCAGGCCAAGCTCCCCCAGCACCTGCATGATGCCGCTTTTGTAGATCACGCCGCTTTCGGCCGCCGTCTCCCAGACAAGCTCCTCGGTGAACTGCGGGTACATTGCCTCCAGCTCATGGACCGTCTGCAGGCCGCAGGCATTGCGCCGCTGCTTCATGATCTCGCAGTGCTCCCGAAGCGGGACACAGTCCAGGTTGGGGTAATAGCACAGCAGATGCACCCGGTGCTGGCGCTCAAAATCGTAACCGGTCAGCTCCACCGCCGGGATCAGCTCCACGCCCTCCTGTCGGGGATGGGCGTAGCAGTACGCCGCACTCAGGGTGGTGTCGTGGTCGGAGATGGCAATGGCATGCAGCCCGGTACGGGCCGCGATGCCCGGCAGGCGTTGGATGGGCACCGAGCCGTCGGAACAGGTGGAATGGTTGTGAAGATCGCAGGACATGGAAACGCCTCTTTAATGTTTGTAGAAATTGATCAGGCAGCCGTCGGCCAGGATCTGACGCTCGTCGTCGGTCAGCGGAGCCATGTAGAGGTCAAATGCCTTGGGAGCATCGCCCAGCACATAGGCCTTGATGTCCTTCAGGTCGCCCTTGAGCGCTTCACGCACATTGGGGATGAGGATGTAATCCCCCAGCCCGAAGGGCGTAGCCCCGGCCAGCTGCAGGGGCAGCATGCCCCAGTTGATCAGGTTGGAGCGGTAACGCTTGGTGGCATACTCAGTGACGATGTTGGCCCCGGCACCCAGCACACGCTGGCAGCTGGCGGCCTGCTCACGGGCGGAGCCGTCGCCCGGCTTGACTGCAAAGATCGTGGAGGCGATCTGCAGGTCGTTCCAGGTCAGGTTCTCGCAGCCGGGCACAGCGTGCACCTTTGCCAGCAGGGCGTCGTCTGCCGTACCGGTACGGCGGGCTTCCTCTTCGGCACGCACGGCCTTGGCACGGCCCACATACTCCGGGTCCTTGCGGCTGAGGGTGAACTCGGCCAGACCCAGGGGGTTGGAGCGGTAGGAGGAAGTCTCACCGGAGGGGATCAGCTCGTCGGTGGTCGTAACAGGGTCGGTGATGTAGGACGCCACCTTCAGCAGCAGGTTGTTGCCCAGCGGTGCGATCTCCGGCCAGTCCTTGATGTTGGGGCCCAGCTTGAGCAGGGCGTCGTAGTCGCCCTTGCCAAAGCCCTGATACACGCGGGTGTCGTAGCTGGAAGAATCGTACTGGTATTCCGGCACAGTGGGATCATAATCGATGTCGGTTGCCGGGGTCAGGATACCGCCGTTGGCCGTGGTGGCCGCAATGCTGCGGGCATCCATCAGTGCCACACCGGAAAGCTGGCCGTTGCCGGGCTTGGAGCCTTCGCGGCTGGGGAAGTTGCGGGTGGTATGGCGGATAGACAGCGCACCGTTGG
>OGJO01001317.1_pt1 | contig 10152 bp, 5 predicted proteins | sample 1572121 | NCBI WGS metagenome assembly OGJO01 (sample SAMEA2582081, study PRJEB24529) | metagenome | biome: Human gut stool | place: China | collected 2011
TGCCCGTCTATGTTGCCGTAAACCGCCCGCAGGGGACGGAAAGCCGCCAGCTTCTGTGCCACTTCCAACGTACCGATGTCACCTGCATGCCATATTTCATCGCACGGCTCGAAGTACTGCAAATACTTCTCATCCCAATACCCGTGCGTATCCGACAGTAAACCAACTTTTGTCATTTTTCATTTGTTTATGTGTGCAAAGGTAGCTATATTTGGAAAATAAACCTAATCTTATTTATGGAGAGCAGATATTTCAAGCGCGACATCAGTTGGCTGTCATTCAACTACCGGGTATTGCTGGAAGCGGAAGACGATACACTGCCGCTGTACGAGCGCATCAACTTTATATCCATATACTCGTCCAACCTGGAAGAGTTCTACAAAATACGTGTAGCCGACCATAAGGCCATTGCCACCGGCGCCGCACACAGCGATGAAGAGAGTGTGCAGTCCGCCATGCAACTGGTGTCCGAAATCAACGAAGAGGTGAACCGCCAACTGGAAGAGCGTATCCGCATCTACGAACAGAAAATACTGCCTGCCCTGCGGCAACAGCACATCATCTTCTACCAAAGCCGCAACGTAGAGCCTTTTCATAAAGAATTCCTGCGGAGCTTCTTCCGGGAAGAAATCTTTCCGTATCTCTCTCCCGTACCCGTCAGCAAGGACAAGGTAATATCGTTCCTGCGCGACAACCGCCTGTACCTTGCCATACGACTGTATCCGAAAGGAGACAAGGGCACAGAGGGACAAGCAAACAAAGGAAGAACTCCCCAATACTTCGTGATGAAGCTGCCCTACAGCAAAGTGCCCCGCTTCATCGAGCTGCCCAAGCACGGGAAGAACTACTACCTGATGTTCATCGAGGACATCATCAAAGCCAATATCGACACGATATTCCCCGGCTACGATGTGGACAGCAGCTACTGCATTAAGATTTCGCGGGATGCAGACATACTGATAGACGAGTCCGCCAACACATCCGAAATTATAGAGCAGGTGAAAAGCAAAGTGAAAAAACGCAAGATAGGAGCCGTCTGCCGTTTTGTATACGACCGCGCCATGCCCCAGGACTTCCTCGACTTTCTGGTAGATGCCTACCGCATAGACCGCCGGGAGCTGGTGCCGGGAGACAAGCACCTCAACATGGAGGATTTGCGGCATCTGCCCAATCCCAACCAAAGCGTACGTCCCATCAAGAAACCCCAGCCCATGAAGCTGACCTGCCTGGACGAGCGGGAGTCCATCTTCCGGTATGTGGAGAAAAAAGACCTGCTGTTGCACTACCCGTACCACTCTTTCGAGCACTTCATCCATTTCCTGTACGAAGCCGTACACGAACTCACCGTGCGCGAAATCATGGTAACCCAATACCGCGTTGCGGAAAACTCCGCAGTTATCAACACCCTGATAGCCGCCGCACAGAACGGCAAGAAAGTAACCGTTTTCGTAGAGCTGAAAGCCCGTTTCGACGAAGAGAACAACCTTGCCACCGCCGAGATGATGAAAGCCGCCGGTATCAATATCCTGTTCAGCCTGCCCGGACTGAAGGTACATGCCAAAGTAGCCCTTGTGCTGCGCCGCGACAGACAAGGCCACAAACTGCCCAGCTATGCCTACATCAGCACCGGAAACTTCAACGAAAAGACCGCCACGCTCTATGCCGACTCCGGTCTGTTCACCTGTAACCCCATACTCGTAAACGACCTGCACAACCTGTTCCGCACTTTTCAGGGCAAGGAAAATCCCGTGTTCCACCGCCTGCTGGTGGCACGCTTCAACCTGATTCCCGAACTGAACCGCCTCATCGACCATGAAATAGAACTGGCGAAAAGCGGAAAACAAGGAAGGATTATACTCAAAATGAACGCCCTGCAAGACCCCGCCATGATAGACCGCCTGTACGAAGCCTCGCAGGCCGGAGTCAGGATAGACCTTATTGTACGGGGTATCTGCTGCCTCATTCCCGGACGGAAGTACAGCCGTAACATCCGTGTAACACGTATTGTGGATACATTTCTGGAACATGCCCGCGTGTGGTACTTCGGCAACGGCGGGAAGCCGAAACTTTTCCTTGGCTCGCCGGACTGGATGCGCCGGAACCTGTATCGCCGCATAGAGGCTGTAACCCCAATTCTGGACCCGGATTTGAAACGGGAACTGTCGGACATGCTTTCCATCCAGCTCTCGGACAAGCGCAAAGCCTGCTTTGTGGACGACCACCTGCGTAACCGCTGGAAATCAGCCCGTCCGCAAAAGGAGAAAGTACGGGCGCAATATACTTTCTACGAATACCTGAAAAGCGGAGAACTGAGAGTGGAAAGTTGAGAGAGAAGTTTGTAACATTTCTGTAACATATATGACATTTCCCTGCAACACGAAACACGTTCCTTTGCAACCGGAAATAAAATACATGTTATGGAAACTATCTACTTATGCATTGTCATCTTCCTGTTCGTCCTCGCGGTCTTCGACCTCGTCGTGGGTGTCAGTAATGATGCGGTTAACTTTCTACAATCTGCCGTCGGAGCCAAAGCAGCATCTTTCAAGACGATACTGTTTATAGCAGGTATCGGTGTATTCATCGGCGCTGCCCTCTCCAACGGCATGATGGACATTGCCCGTCACGGTATCTACCAGCCGGAGCATTTTTATTTTGCGGAAATCATGTGCATCCTGTTGGCAGTAATGCTGACAGACGTGGTACTGCTGGATGTATTCAACACCATGGGAATGCCGACGTCCACCACCGTATCCATGGTCTTTGAGCTGCTGGGCGGAACCTTTGCCCTCGCCCTCATCAAAGTGTACGGCAGCGATACGCTCGGACTGGGCGATCTTATCAACACAGACAAGGCATTGTCCGTTATCATGGCGATATTCGTATCCGTAGCCATCGCCTTCTTCTTCGGTATGCTGGTGCAATGGCTGGCACGTATCGTCTTCACCTTCAACTACACCAAAAAGATGAAGTACAGCATCGGTATCTTCGGCGGTATCGCAGCTACTTCCATCATCTACTTCATGCTGATAAAAGGTTTGAAGGACAGTTCTTTCATGACTCCCGAAAACAAGCACTGGATACAGGAGAACACTGCTATGCTCATCGGCTGCTTCTTCGTGTTCTTCACCATATTGATGCAGGTGCTGCACTGGTGCAAGGTAAACGTATTCAAGATAGTGGTGCTTCTGGGTACCTTCGCCCTCGCCCTCGCCTTTGCCGGCAACGACTTGGTGAACTTCATAGGTGTGCCCCTTGCCGGTTACTCCTCTTTCATCGACTATACGACCAACGGCACTGCCGCAGGTCCCGACGGCTTCCTGATGACCTCACTGCTCGGCCCTGCCAAAACGCCGTGGTACTTCCTTATCGGTGCCGGCGCCATCATGGTATATGCGCTGTGCACATCCAAGAAAGCACACAATGTAATCAAGACTTCCGTCGACCTCTCTCGCCAGGACGAAGGTGAAGAGAGCTTCGGCAGCACTCCCATAGCACGTACACTGGTACGTTTCAGTATGACGATAGCCAACGGACTTTCCAAAGTGATGCCCGAAAGCGGCAAACGCTGGATTGAGACCCGTTTCCAAAAGGACGAAGCCATCATTGCCGACGGTGCGGCGTTCGACTTGGTACGTGCCTCCATCAATCTGGTACTTGCCGGCCTGCTCATTGCCCTGGGTACTTCACTGAAACTCCCGCTCTCCACCACTTACGTTACTTTCATGGTGGCTATGGGTACTTCCCTTGCCGACCGCGCCTGGGGACGCGACTCCGCCGTGTTCCGTATCACCGGCGTACTGAGCGTTATCGGCGGCTGGTTCATCACTGCCGGAGCGGCATTTACCATCTGCTTCTTCGTTACCTTCGTAATTCATTTCGGCGGTACAATCGCTATCATCGCCCTTATCGGTCTGGCAGTATTCATGCTGATACGCAGCCAGGTAATGTACAAGAAGCGCAAAGAGAAGGAAAAAGGAAACGCTACCATCAAGCAACTGATGCAGAGCACGGACAACATGGAGATTCTGGAATTGCTGCGCAAGCACACCCGTGAGGAATTGGGCAAAATACTGGAATTTACGGAAGATAACTTCGAACGCACCGTTACCGCTTTCCTTCACGAAAACCTGCGCGGACTGCGCCGGGCAATGGGTTCCGTGAAGTTCGAGAAACAACTGATTAAACAGATGAAACGTACCGGTACGCTTGCCATGTGCCGCCTGGACAACAATACGGTGCTCGAAAAAGGACTTTACTACTACCAGGGCAATGACTTTGCCAGCGAACTGGTATATAGTGTGGGACGTCTTTGCGAACCGTGTCTGGAGCATATCGACAATAACTTCAAACCGCTCGACACCATCCAGAAAGGTGAGTTTGCCGATGTAACGGAAGACATCGTTTACCTGCTGCAGGTGTGCCGCCACAAGCTGGAGAACAACAACTACAATAACTTCGAGGAAGATATACACAAAGCCAACGACCTGAACGGCCAGCTCGCCCACCTGAAACGCGAAGAGTTACAGCGCATTCAAAGCCAGTCCGGCAGCATTAAGGTAAGCATGGTGTATCTGACGATGATACAGGAAGCACAGAATATTGTGACCTACTCCATCAACCTGATGAAGGTGAGCCGAAAATTCCAGGCGGAAGAGTAAGGACATTCCTTTATCAACCGAAAATCAAGCGATATACATTTTGCTAAGAGGTTGTCACAACTAAAATGAGCCTCTGAAAAGTTACAGATTGTAATTATAACCTTTAAAAGGGTCGTATCAAACTCCACTTTGAGAGTTATGATACGACCCTTTTCTGATTCTTTCAGAATGTGCAAATTTCAAGTTAAAAGTTTATCTCCTCAAAATTGAATTTTGACACACTCCCTGTTTTCTTCCATAGAGTGCCGGAGCCTATTTCAGCCCCATTTTTTCCGCCCGTTGCAGCATAAACGCGCGGGCAGCTTCATACTCATTGGGAATGACGCCGTCCAATATGGCATCCTTGATAGCACTCTTCAATGCACCCACTTGCTGGCAGGGGGGAAGATTGAATGTTTTCATAATCTCCTCACCGCTGACAGGAGGCTGGAAGTTACGGATACGGTCGCGCTCTTCCAAGTCCTTCAGTTTCTGACGCACCAGTTGGAAATTGTTCAGAAAGCGCTGCTTGCGCTCCATATTCTTGGAAGTGATATCGGCCTCACACAAGGTCATGAGGTCGTCTATATCATCGCCAGCCTCAAACAGCAGGCGGCGTACGGCCGAGTCGGTCACCACATCATCCGCTATCACTATGGGACGCATGTGCAGCCCTACCAGCTTCTGCACGTATTTCATCTTCTCATTCATGGGAAGCTTCATTCTCCGGAAGATATCGGGTATCATCTTCTCGCCGATGAAGTTATGGTTGTGGAATGTCCATCCGGCACGAAGTTCCCAGCGTTTGGTCGCCGGTTTGGCTATATCGTGCAGAAGGGCTGCCCAGCGCAGCCAGAGGTTATCGGTCTTTTTGCTGATATTATCGAGCACTTCGAGCGTATGGTAGAAGTTGTCCTTATGCGCCCTGCCATTACGGGTTTCAACGCCTTGCAAGGCAACCAGTTCCGGGAAGATGAGCTGCAACAGGCCCGAACGGTCCAAGTCTATAAATCCTTTGGACGGGACGGGAGAGAGCAGAATCTTGTTCAGCTCGTCTGCAATGCGCTCTTTGGATATGATGGAGATGCGCTCTTTGTTGCGGCATAAGGACTCGAACGTATCATCGTCGATATAGAAATTCAGTTGGGTGGCAAAACGGATACAACGCATCATGCGCAGAGGGTCGTCGCTGAAGGTAATGTCCGGGTCGAGCGGCGTGCGGATGGTCTTCTCCTTCATGTCCGCCATGCCGCCGAAGGGGTCTACCAACTCGCCGTAACGCTGACTGTTCAGGCAGACCGCCAAGGCATTGATAGTAAAATCCCGGCGGTTCTGGTCGTCTTCCAGCGAGCCGTCCTCAACAATCGGTTTGCGCGAATCGTGCGTGTAGGACTCTTTACGTGCACCCACAAACTCCACTTCCGTGCCGTGATACTTTAACTGCGCCGTCCCGAAATTCTTGAAAACAGAAAGATGCGCGCCGCGCCCCAAACGCCTGGCAAGCGCCTCGGCCATTGCAATGCCGCTGCCCACTACTACCACATCGATATCTTTGGAAGGACGCTGCAGGAATATGTCGCGCACGTAGCCGCCGACTACGTAGCACTCCAGTCCCAATTCATCCGCTGTTTCGGAAATCCGCTTAAATATGCTGTCACTGAAACGCTGCTTCAGTTCTTCTGTCGTCAATTCAATCATTTGTCAATAAATCATTTTGAGGGTGCAAAGATACGGATATTATTTTTTATTTTTGCCCCCACTAACATCAAGAATGAAAATTATGAAGAAAGCAGCATTCCTTGCGTGCCTCTGCTGCACGCTCTTCTCTTGCAGCAATGTAGAGAAAAAAGCAGGAGAGAAACTCCAGGCAGCCCGCGAAGCGTTTGAACGCGGAGATTACAGCGAAGCGAAGATTCAGATTGACAGCATCAAGATACTCTATCCGAAGGCCTTTGAAACACGCCGCGAGGGTATCGGACTAATGCAGCAGGTGGAACTGAAAGAACAGGAGAAAACGCTGGTCTACCTCGACAGTATGCTTCAGGAAAAACAAAAAGAGGTGGATACCATCAAGAAGAATTATACTTTCGAGAAAGATGCCGAATATCAAAAAATCGGCAATTACCTGCATCCCTCACAAGTAATAGAAAAGAACCTGCACCGCTCTTACCTGCGCTTTCAGGTAGATGAAACCGGAGTGATGAGCATGACTTCCATCTATTGCGGCCCGCATAACATCCATCACCTCGCAGTGAAAGTCACCGCACCCGACGGCAGTTTTGCCGAAACCCCGGCTTCCAAAGACAGCTATGAAACGACCGATTTGGGCGAGAAGATAGAGAAAGCGGACTATAAACTGGGCGAAGACGGTAATGTAATCGCTTTCCTCAATCTGAATAAAGACAAGAATATCCGCGTACACTATCTTGGCGAACGTTCCTATGCCACTGTCATGACACCGAACGACCGCAAGGCGGTGGCAGCTGTCTATGAATTGGCGCAACTGCTGTCTTCCATCACGGAAATCAAGAAGAATATGGAAGAGGCCAACCTGAAGATTGAGTTCGTGAAACGCAAAATGCAGGAAAGAGAAAGTAAGAAGACGGAGTAACAAATCTGAAGATATGCCTGTTACGCACTATTCAGGGTACTATTTTTAGGCACGGATTACGCGGAAAAAGAATAAAATAAATCCGTGTAATCCGCGTAATTCTGCGTAATCCGTACCTAAAAAACATCAATTACTTCCCAACACCCCTCTCCTATAGATTAGGATTCGCATTCGTCTCCTTTTCCGGAATGGCATACAGATAATACACACTGTTCGGCACAAACTTCGTTCCGTCGGGAAAGGAAGTAAACCAATGACCTTCGGGGTTATATTCCCTATAAGTATCTCCCTGCTGCCAGCAATCGTACGTTTGCTCCGCTTCCTCTTTCGTCAACGGCATGCGTTCTACCGAACGTTGCGTACGGAGAATATCGGTAATGCCGAATCCCTCACCCCACAATTCGCGGCGGCGTTCCAGCAGAATATCATCGACAAGCCGTTCCTGCGTCTTGCCTACCAGGTCATAATCAGCAAGTCCGCGGGCATTACGCAATGTGTTCAACGGCTTCACGGCTTCCTCCAACCGTCCTTCACGAGCCAGTGCTTCCGCAGCTATCAGATACATCTCGGCGGAACGCATCACGACGATATCACCGGTCTGGTCGGCACGGATGCGGAACTTGCGATAACCCAAATAGCCTTCACGCATCCATTGGAACAGCTCCAGACGGATATCCCCCGTTTCGAAAATGTCCTTAAAATGCGGGTCGGCCATAAAACTGTTATACGCATCGGGAGTCACCACATCAATATAATAGAAATTATAACTGGCGTCGGACTGACTCACAGATTGGGGATGCCCCCACATCCACTCAGTATTGGATATGTCGTTAAAGCCCATATACGTTTTGGCATCCGTCATCAAAGTATATCCTTCAGCCGCCTCAAGTGCAGCCCCGGCGGCTTCATTCCATTGTCCGGTAAGCAAACAGGCACGTGCCAGCAATCCGTTGACAACACTTACATCCGGCTTGAACTTGGATTTGTCGTCCGGACGGACATACCCTTCAAGAAGCTCCTTAGCCTTATTCAGGTCTTTGAATATCTGCGTATATATCTCTTCCAGGGTAGCCTTCCCTTTGGGCTCTGTCGTAGAGGCGGTAGGTTCCGTATAAAGAGGAACAGCCGGTGCGGAAGGGTCTTTCAGGTAAGTAAACTGGTAGTGCTGAGCCAGATGCAGATAACAGAAAGCCCGCAAAGCGTAGGCTTGCCCCTGGGAATGGCGGAAATCGGCCGTATTATCATCACCGGTCGCGGTAATGGAAATGGCGGTATTGCAATTGTCGATAGTCTTGTACATCAGATACCAGGCAAATGCGGTACGGTTGTTGGCCGGCATCCCCACATCGTTAAACTGGTAGGATGAATTGAAACCATACATCGGACGCGACACCACATCGTCCGCCATCATGTCGTCCTGCAACATCAGGGCACGATAGCCGATATTGGCATACGTACTGCTGTACTCAAACAAGTTATACCATGCACCGTTGAAGATACGTCCGGCATTGGAAGGTACGGGGACGATACCCGAATCTACGGCGTCCGTAGGTTTGTTGTCGAGAAAGTCTCCGCTGCACGAGGACAAGACGGATAATAATCCCACTGCGAGGATTGCTGTATTTTTAAGGAAAGTATTCATTGTTAACAGTGATTTAGAATGAAACATTAAGCCCGCCCGAAATGGAACGCATAGCAGGATAACGGTAATAGGTCAGTCCTGTGATGCCCTGCTCCGGGTCCAGTCCCTGATTCTTGGAGAAAGTCAGCAGGTTGTCCGCCTGTACAAAAAGTTGCAGGCTGTTCAGGCTGATTTTCTTTATCAACGGCTGCGGGAAGCTGTAGGACAGCGTGATGTTCTTCATCCGCAGATACGAATTGTTGAACAGATTGCGGGTGGAGTTGGAGTTCCAGTTATTGGACACTGTTTTCAGGGCCGGCACGTCCGTGTAGCGGTTTTCCGGCGTCCAGCGTTTCAGTATCTCGGTAGACCAGGCACGTCCCGGATTGCTTCCGTTGCTCCACAGCATCGTAACGTCACGGTCTACGATATAACCGCCTATGCTGTAGGCAAAGATGGCGGATAACTCAAAACCCTTGTATGAGAAAGCGGTGTTGAACCCGCCATACACCTTAGGGAGCGAGGATTTGTCCACATAGTAATAATCAGCCTGAGCATAGTCATTGGTGGTGGTGCGTCCGGTGATATTGCCCTGCTCATCCTTCACGTTCTTATACCACAGCGGGTCGCCGTTGTCCGGGTCTACCCCTGCCCATTCGCGCAGATAGAAGTCATAGACCGAACGCCCTTCCTTCAGGCGGGTAACTCCGGTAACGGGCATGTCTTTCAGCGGAAGGTCGGTCACCACGTTCTTGTAGTGCGTAAGGTTGACACCCATACGCCACATAAAGTCACGGGTGTGTATAAGCGTTCCCTTGAGGTCTATTTCAAAGCCCGTATTCTTTAAAGCACCTATATTCTCGTCCATAGAAGTATAACCCAGGGAAGTTGCCAACGGACGGGAATACAGCAGGTCTTTGGAACGGCGCTGGAAGAAATCGAACGAACCGGAGAAACGGTTATCGAACAATGAAAAGTCGATACCTACATTGAGGTTGAGGTTAGTCTCCCATTTCAAATCGGGCGTTGCAAGACGGTCGGACACCAAAGCATTCTCACCTGCCTGTGAAACAATGGAATACAGTCCGCTGCTGGCATAATACGTACCTAAGTTGTCATTGCCCTGCGCGCCATAACTGGCCTTTAAGGTCAGGGCGGAAAGCCAGTCGGCGGTATTCTGCATGAACGCTTCGCGGTCTATGCGCCACGAAGCTCCCAACGACCAGAAATTGCCCCAGCGTGTACCCGGTGCGAAACGCGAGGAACCGTCGCGGCGGTAG
>OGJO01001321.1_pt1 | contig 10083 bp, 8 predicted proteins | sample 1572121 | NCBI WGS metagenome assembly OGJO01 (sample SAMEA2582081, study PRJEB24529) | metagenome | biome: Human gut stool | place: China | collected 2011
ATTTTCCAGTTCCTTACCTGCGGTTTCCATTGCGGATAATAAAGTGCTTTCGGTATGTAACGGCTTGGGCTTGGTTTGCTTTTCCAATAATTCGATAGCTGAAAGCGGTAAACTATCGTTATCCTGCATAGCGGGTAACGTTACGTTGTCTTCCCCGTCTTCCGTTTCACTGAATATGGCACGCCATCCGGCAGATTTCAGGATAGAACCTTTGACCGTGAAAAGAGAACCGGAACAATCCAGTACAACGTTGGTAACGTCTTTGACGCATTTTTCAGAAAAGGCTTCTAACATTCTCCCGGCTATCAGTTCATAGATTGCCTGTTCGTCCGCTTCCAGTGTACCGGGCACGTTTTCCGTTACTATCAAGGCATGATGGTCTGTCACCTTACTATCATTCACCGAACGGAAATTTAAAGTTTTACCTTTCATTCCTGCTGCATATCCAGCAAAGCGGGGGTATTGTTCCAAATTAGCGAGCCGTTCCGGGATTTCCTCGAACACGTCCTGCGAGATATAACGGCTTCCGGTTCGGGGGTAACTGATAAGTTTACCCTCGTATAGCTTTTGGGCGATGGATAAGGTTTTATCTGCGGAGAAATTCAGTTTTGTATTTGCTTCCTTTTGTAAGGTGGTAAGGTCATAGAGCAAGGGCGGTTCTTGGTTCACTTCTTTACGTTCTACTGTTTTCACCAGCACCTTTTCTGCTTCCTTAATCTTTTGTAATGTGTCAATGGCGGTCTGCTGCGCTTCGTACTTGTCTACCGACAAAGCGGTAAAAGAAGCATTGTCTTTTGCTGCCTGTAATTTCAGTTGCCAATACTTTTGCGGAACAAAGTTCTTATTCTCTAAAAAGCGGTTACATATCATTGCCAATGTGGGCGATTGTACCCGTCCCAAAGAAAAAGTACCCTGTCCGGCAGCTACACTTAACGCTTGTGACGCATTAATTCCTATCATCCAATCTGCTTCACTGCGTGCCTGTGCTGAACGGAACAGGTTGTCATACAGATTACCGGCTTTCAATTTTTGCAGTCCCTCCCGGATTGCTTTGTCCGTAAGACTACTTATCCATAAACGGACAAATGGCTTGTTGCACCCGATATACTGGTAGATGTAGCGAAAAATTAACTCACCCTCACGACCTGCATCGGTGGCTACAATTATTTTGTCTGATTGGCTGAATACTTCCTTTATTACTTTTAGTTGTTTCAATGCGCCAGGGTCTGACTTGTACCCTTTCTCTCCCTTAACCTGTCGGGGTATCAGTTGAAAACTGTCCGGGATAATAGGTAGACTTTCCCGGCGGAAGTTTTGCACTCCATAGGCTTCCGGCATTGCCAAACCTACAAGATGGCCGAACGCCCAGGTAACGAGATACCCGTTACCTGAAAGGTAGCCATCCAGTCTTTCATTCGCTCCTAAAATGGTTGCTATACTTTTAGCCACACTGGGCTTTTCTGCGATTACTGTAATCATTATTTTTTCTGTTTTAATTGTTCTACTTCTTTTTGTCTTAGGATTTTGCGGTCATAGTAGAGGTGATAACCATCTACATAAAATTGTCGGTTCTGTTCATCAATGGTCTTCCAGTCTGTTTTCCAACAGGCGAAGATGAACAGACCCACAAATACAATCAGGATAGTAATTAATACCGCTATCATCTTTTGCGTCCCCTACTTTGTTTGGGTTTGCCCGGTTGCTCCTGCTTCTCCTTTTTATCCTGCTTGGCTTTCTGTTTCTCGGTGGGTTTGTCCTGACCTTTTGCCAAAGGTTCTTTCACCTTTTTGGTGGCTTCGTTGGTCTTTCCCTCTGAATTGACTGCGACCTGTGTACGGTTCTTCGCTGCCGGAGTAATTTCTTTCACGGCGGAACGGTCAAAACTGGGATTATCACTATAAAAGCCCAGTTTCTTTTTGTCGTGGTTCACCTGAATATAAGCATCGTATTCTACCCCTCTTTTGTCTTTCAGTCCGGCTACAAAGATTGTTTTGTCATTTACTAAATCTTGTTGTTGCTGGCGTGATAACTCTATACCCGAAATACTTTTGGGTATTTTTACACCGTCACTGGTGACAAGGGTGTCCGGCTCGGTTTGCTTCTGCCGTTGTTCCTGTACCTGTTTCTCTTTTGGGAAAATAAATTCCAGACTTTTCTTGTCGGCATTGACTTGAACGGTGGCAGAAAAGGGATTTTTCTTGTTGGAAATCATATTTTCAAGGAATACCCCTTTCCCCTCCATCAATGCTTGTTTTTGTTCCTTATTCAGTTTGATACCTTTTATCTCATCGGGAATTTGGATGCTACTTGCACGCATGGAAACAAGTTCATTCGTCACCTTATCCACACTGACAAAAGACGGTATCATTTCTCCCGTGATGTAGTTTTTCAGATTAACTACCCGTCCCATGTTACCCGTTTCAAGAAGATTGGCTTTATCCTCTTTGGAGAACTCATGTCCGAAGAACGGGCGGTCAAGTTCCGGTTTTTGGCGAATACCATGTATTGCCAAAACTACATTTCCCTCTTTATCATGCCGGAAAGATAAACGTGCATCCAGTTTCATAATAGCAGAATTGTAGTTACCTGAAATCGTAAATGCTCCGGGTGACTTGTAACCTCTTAACATGGGTTCTAAAGCCTTTGCCTTTTCCAGTTGTTCTTTCGATAGCCCGAAGTTTTTCAGAGCTTCCCAGTCCACCTTTGCAGGGTCAATGAGGTATTTGTTTTTATCGGGCTGATTCTGTTGTGTCGCTGCATCCGCTTCTTTGACTGGCTGCTGTGCCTGTGGTTGTTCTGTTTGCGTTCCTTGTTGTTGTTCTTTCTTCGTTTCCTGCTTTGCCGTTTCAGGTGATACCCGATAACGTTCTATCTCCGCTTCATTCTTGGGGGTTGGGTGGTCGAAGTTATCCCTGATTATCGGGGTAATCTTGGGTAGTTCAATCTTAGGGATTTTGAAAAAACTGAACCGGGTCGGATTTTTTAACTGGTTCATCATGTTAGAAAAGAAGTTGGAAAAGAAATCGCCGTTTCGGTCAAACTTTAGTAAGTCGTTGTTCTCCGGTGGTACGGTTTGAAGCTCTCCGTTTTCATCTACTCCTTTTACTGCGCTGATTGTCTTTTTCTCCTTATCCAGTACAAGAAGAATATCCATCATCTGTTCGTCAGTGGTGGATTGGTTGGCTGTGTTTACATCCATAACTTTTTGAATTTTAGTGAGTAATAAATCATTTTCGGAAGTAAAAGTAGGGATGAAATAGAGTATATTTAAGGATTTGGAAACAGGTGTCCTTATTAGTCCTCGTTTGGCTTTATTAGTCCTCATAAACAAAAATGGCAACCATTGGATAGCTGCCATTTTCTTACTTTTTAGATTTTATTCTTCTTCCTCTTTAATCAGGTGGCATAAATCAGGGTCATTCTTTATGCGGGTGATTTCATCCTCGACAATCTGCTTGACCTCCTGCTTAATGCGGTTGTAATTTTCCTGTATTTCTTCTTGCATCCTGTCGTTCCCGTTCTCGTCCCTAAAATCTATGATTTGGGGTAGCTTCTTGTAATTGGCAGTTTCCCGTTTCACTTTGTCATTATCCACTACGATTTCACAGTGAAAAATTTTCTGTTCTATCCGTTCATCGAAATTGTCACTGACCGCACCCACGAACATACCCTGTGTAAGATTGGATATTTTGCTCTTTTGTAGGCAGTTTCTCTTTTTCTTACTGATAGAGGTTGATTTATCGTTCCGGTTGATAGTCATACTTTGCCGTTTTTGCAATACCTTTCCGAAGCGGTCTGAAAGCGTTTTAGCCGTTTCAGAAACCACTTGACCGCTAAATATATTACCTACTGTATTTTCGATTACACGGCTTTCTTTGTCTCCATAATCCCGGCGTAACTGGGAAAAGTCCTGAAAGCCCAAACAGACCGCTACCTTATTACTTCGTGCGGTGGCTATCAGGTTATCCAGCCCCTTGATGAAAATAGTGGGCAACTCATCAATGATGATGGAGCTTTTCAGCCTGCCCTTCTTATTGACAATCTTTACAATACGGCTGTTGTACAGTCCGAGCGCAGCACCGTAGATCGCCTGCCGGTCGGGATTGTTGCCTATGCAGAGGATTTTCGGCTCGTCGGGATTGTTGATGTCCAAAGAGAACTCGTCGGCGGACATCACCCAATAGAGTGCCGGCGAGATCATGCGGGACAGGGGTATCTTCGCACTGGCGATCTGGCCCATGAGCTGGTCGGCAGCTCCCGCCAGCCATGCATCGAGGAAGGGGCTGAGGTAGTTCTCCAGTTCGGGATAGGAGGACATGATGGGAAAAATCTGCTCGTAGGGCTTGTTAAGGAACTCGACGGCATGGGGGAAGGTACAATACCTGCCGTCCTTATACACCCGCAGGAACCAGATAATGGCGGCAAAGAGAATGGTGGGCGACTCGACGAAGAAATCGCCCTGCTTCGCCGCCCACGACCGGTTGAGATTGAGCATGATGCTGTACGAACTCTCGTAAGCATCGGAGATGTCGGTCATGAACTTCGGGTTGAGGGGATTGCAGCGGTGGCTGCGTGAGGGATCGTCGAAGTTGATGACATAGAACTTCGGCGGCACTTTATACCCCTCCAAATGACCGATCAGGTGGTTGTAAGCAATGGTGGAGAGGTCGGGAAACTTGAAATCGTAGATATAGGCGGCATAGCCTTTCTCTATCTGCTGTTTGATGTAGGAGTTCACCACCGCAAAGGACTTGCCCGAACCGGGCGTTCCCAGCACGATGGAGGCACGGAAAGGGTTCACGACATTGATCCATCCGTCGTTCCACTTCTTGCCATAATAGAACCGTGTCGGCAGATTTACGGAATATTCATTTTCGATAAGCCTTGTTTCCTGCATGAAACTTTCGTTCTCGTTGTTGAACACATCGTCCATGAGATTCTGTTTGAGCAGGCGGGAGATCCATACACCGGCAGCGAGCAGGCAGAGGTAGCCGACGGCAAGAGTGAATATATAAAAGGCGGTGCGTGCCAATAACGGTACGGGCAGGCAGAGCAGCCACCAGTTGAAAAAGAAGAGGACGACACCTGCGCAAAGGGCTGTCCAGATATGCACCCATTTGATTTTTTCCTCCTTTACACCCTTCGTGCCCAGACACGACAGGGCAAGGAAGGTAACGGAGAAAAGCTTTGTCCAAAGGATGGAGCCGAACAATCCGGTCGTGCGCTGGAAGTTCAGCAGAATCCTGTCCACCACTCCGATATTGACGTTCCATTCCCGGATGGACGGATAGCAGAACCAATAGATATTGACAACTACGAATAATACGCTGAGGGCACGCATAAAGTCCATGACTTTCGCCAGTCCCCTGAGATCATCTTCTTGTGACATAATACTGAATTTAAAAAAGTTATCGTCTTGATAATTATGTAATACGGGTCAGTCCTGACGACCGTAACGCCGGCGGCATTTCTTCTTGTCGGGCTTCAGGAGCCTGGGATACCGGGGGACATAGTTCAGCTCCGGCTCCATATCGGAAAGCAACCCTCCCGGAATTTTTTCCCCGTTTCCGGAAGCCACAGCGGACGGAACGGGCGGTAGAAGTGGCGACAGGGAATTTGGCGGCTGTTCCTGAAAGTGTCCGTTGAGCATGTTCGCCGAAAACTCCTTGCCCAGACGTGAGCCGTTGAGCACGGTGCGGCTGCGGTGGTCTATAAAGGTAACGCCGTAAATCCTGCCGGTTTCGTTGCGGCGGAGAACCAAGTCTATCTGTTCTTTCGCCAGGCGGTCACGGAAATCCCATTCGTCCACGGACTGGCGCAAAGCCTCGGCCACTAACGGTCGAAGCCGTTCACGGCACGGATCGGACTTGATCTTTGCAGCGGATTCCCGCATCTTCTTATCCAGCTGCTGTGCACCGGTCATTCTGCCCAGCCGGGAGGACTTTATGGGAGTGGCCGCCGTTTCGCCGTTGCCGTCCAAAGCGGTATAGAGTATGCCGTGGTAGGTGCGTCCACCAATTTCCCCCTTCACTTCTTCCACACCTATATTATACAGGGAAAGCAGGGCACGGAGTTCGCCCATTGTGCGGAAACGGTAAAGTTGGATCAGGGGTTTGACCGTACGGGCGATCTGCCGTTTGATGTCCCCTTTGGCAACATCTACCGGCTTCAGCTGCCACTCTTCGCCTTTCTTCCGGCCTTCCGCCGGATGCAGGCCGTATTTCTGCTCCAGAAGTTCGGTAATCTCCTTGCTGCGACGGTATTCGAACTTGTCGGATACTTTCCTTCCCTCACTATCGACACGCAGGGAAACGATGTGGATATGATGCCGGCCGATGTCCTCGTGCTTAAAGACAAGATAGGGCTGGTTGCCGTAACCGAGCCGCTGCATGTATTCCCTGCCGATTTCCGCCAGCTGGCTGTCGGTCAGCACGTCGTCGGGATGCGGATTGAGGGAGATGTGTATGACCGGCTTCTCGGTGCGGTAATGGTTCGGCATCCATTCGAGAAACTGCCTCACGGATTCATCCGGACGGAAACGCCCGTCTTCGGGATAACGGAGGAGATGTGCCGAAAGGACTTTCGCACCGCCTTCATCGACCTTGTTCTGGTTGTAGGCCAATGCACCGTACAAGTTCTTACCCACGCTGATCCTGGCTACCATGTGAGGCGAGTTTTTGGGAAAGTTCGACAATCCGGCGGTTCAGCTCTACGAGTTCAAGGGTGAGCTTTTCAAGTCTGTAGAGCAGTGCCAATGCTTTCTTTTCAGTGAAATGGATGTGCAATTCCTTGACAGCCTGATTGTAATTCACTCCTATGGCACGGAACTGCCGGAACAGTTCCGTGAGCTTGACTACATACTCCATTGTGGCACGGTCTGTCCGGATCACCCTGAACTCTTCGTTGAAGATCCGTGCTGCGATGAACTTGGATTTGGACAACAGACCGGACTGCTCAAACATGGTGAGAAACCGTGCATGGCCGGCTTCGTCCAGATTGACCGTCTCACGGCGGATGGCCGGGTTCGGCTTGGGTAACCTGCCCCCTTTTCCCCGTGTGCGGGGACGCTTTTTCTCGTTGTTCATATATACGTTTTTTATGTGGTACAATTCCACCGGGTGGAATTGCCTCCGTCAGCTCCCCCTCCCACAATTTGCGACTTCGGAGCAAATTGCAGCCCCCCTGCAAGGGCAAGCGTTTTTTGCTGCAAAACGGAGTGGTGCTGCAAAAAACACAGCTTGCTATGTTCTGGCGAACATAAATCTTTCCTCTCCGAAGAGGAAAGAGCGCTTTCGGGGGAAAGCGGGGATTGGTGACCGACGGAAGGCAAACTGCCCACTTCCGGTTGGATGCCGCAAAGTTAGGAAGTGATATAATCAGTTGTATATCACCAATATTAGCCACATTACGCCAAATAGAAGCCACTTGAACCAACGGCTGAGAATGTGCCTGAATGGGATGCGTAATGGCGGACTGAATGCCCAACCGGTCAGATAACCAATCAGGCGGTCAGCCGTTGCAACGTTGGTGCGGTCGGCTGGCTGACTAGCCAACCAAGCGGATAAAAGGCTGTCTGTCCGGCGGGATGATTAGGCAACCGATTATCTTCCTGTTTGTCCGACAGGCTATGCAGTCCGCCGGATTGTGTCATGTATGGTCAGACCGTCGGTCGGCCAATCAGACGGACAATACTTCGGTCGGTTGGCTGTTCAGTCAGCCATTCCACGTCAGGAGCCGGCCACTTGAACCCCGCCGTTCCCAAACCATGAATTTCCCTTCTTTTTCCTTCTTTATTTGCGGCGTTGATTCAAAAGTATCATTTGTAAACAAACTGCATCATGGAAAAAGAAACACTCTTTATCGCCTTTTCCACGCAAAAAGGCGGAGCGGGAAAAACAACGCTGACCGTGCTGGTGGCAAGTTACCTGCACTATGTGAAAGGGATGAATGTGGCGGTGGTGGATTGCGACTACCCGCAACACAGCATTGCCGAGATGAGAAAACGTGACCTGAAAACGGTCATGGAGGACGAGCATTACAAACTGATGGCGTACAGGCAACTGCAACGGATAAGGAAGAAAGCCTATCCGATAGCGGAGAGTACGGCTGAGGATGCTGTCGCAAAGGCGGACGAACTGCTGGAAAAGATGCCGGAAACGGACATCGTGTTCTTCGACCTGCCGGGCACGGTAAACAGTACAGGCGTGTTGAACACGCTGGCGAACATGGACTATGTCTTTTCCCCCATTGCCGCCGACAGGGTGGTGATGGAAAGCACACTCCGCTTTGCGAGCCGGCTGAATGACACGCTGATCGCTACGGGCAAGACGAATATCAAAGGGCTGTACCTGCTGTGGAACATGGTGGACGGCCGGGAGAAATCAGAACTGTACAAGGTGTATGAACAGGTGATCGGCGAGCTGGGACTGAAAGTGCTGAAGACCTTCCTGCCGGACAGCAAACGGTTCCGCCGTGAGCTGACAGGGGAACATAGGGCATTGTTCCGTTCCACGCTGTTCCCCGCAGACGGTACGCTGGTCAAAGGCAGCAACCTGAAAGAGATTACGGAAGAACTGTTGTCCATTATCAGGAAGTAGGCTATGGGAAACGAACGGAAAAAAATAAACCTGACGGACATTGATGAGGACTCCATAGTCGCCTCGTTCAAGGAAGGCCGGCCGGCGGACGGGCAGGCGCAAGCAGCCGGGAACAAGGGACAGTCCGGTGAAGAGAGCGGATATGTCCGTCTGTTCATCCACGAGTCACCGGTCTGCGCACGGCTTGGCAAGACAATCTATCTTCGTAAGGAGTTTCATGAACGGATTCAGAGGATCGTCCAGACAATCGGGAACAACGAGATGTCCATTTTCAGCTATGTGGACAATGTGCTGGAACAGCACTTTGCCGCCTATCAGGACGAGATCACGAAGGAATACAGAAAACGAAGTACCGAACTGTTTTAAACCCCGGAAACCATGTCAGCAATCTTATTCTTACTTATCGGCAGCTATCTGTTGTGGATAGCCGCCTACTTCTGTTACGAGCGGAACAGCCGAAGGAAGAGAGCGGAAAAGGCCGGGCAGATCCTTACCCGGATGACGGTGGACGTGAGCGAGATTTTAGGCAAAAGTACATTTTCCCTTAGCCACTCCACGCCACAAACACCCGAAAAAATTGAAAACAAAAAATCTGTAAGCGAAGCAGATACTTTTGTACCGGAGAAGGAAAAGTACCCGAAAATAGTTTCCGCCGAGGAACTGGACAATCTGTTTGCCGAAGGGAGTCCGCTGCCGGAAGAACTGGAACTGATGGAAGCTATGGATGTTCCGTTGGAGTTCCGGAAAGAACCGGCGGATGACAATCCTCCGATAGACGATGATGAGCAGGACAGACGCCTGCCGGGATGTACGCCGCAAGCTACGGGCATCCGCTTTGAGGACATGGGACTGGCGGTGCGTGTGGCGGTCAGCGGTGAAGCGGCGAGCGAGGAAGAAAAGCGGCAAGCCGGAAAGACACTGGCTGAACTGCGCAACACGCCGATGTTCGACAAGCTGACCGCCGGTGATCCGGAACGTGAGGAACGGATCGGCTCGCTGATAGAACTGCACCTTGCGGCATACCGCAAGCGTAAACAGCCGGACAGCGAACCGGCGGCAGAAACCATACCGGACACTTTCTCCATAAGTGATATTGTTTAACGAAGTAAAACGTACATGAAGGAAAGAGATTACGGATAGCTTGTCTATTCATTTTTCACGAGAAGAAACCCAAACAAATTTAATTAACAACAGGACATGGCGGACTTTTCCATCCGTCGTGTCCCACATTTAAATGCAATTATTTTATGAATACGAAACTACTTGTATTCGTGGCGGTTATGCTAATCGCCACGGGCTCGCTCTATGCGCAAGGAAATGGATCGGCCGGTATCACGGAAGCGACGAAAATGGTCACAAGCTACTTCGATCCGGGAACGAAATTGTGCTACGCTATCGGAGCTGTGGTAGGTCTGGTCGGCGGGATTAAGGTGTACAACAAGTTCAGCTCCGGCGATCCGGATACCTCGAAAACGGCGGCGAGCTG
>OGJO01001322.1_pt1 | contig 10077 bp, 9 predicted proteins | sample 1572121 | NCBI WGS metagenome assembly OGJO01 (sample SAMEA2582081, study PRJEB24529) | metagenome | biome: Human gut stool | place: China | collected 2011
GGCGTTCTGTACTGGGAAAGTTTGAGAATGAAAAACGCTATTTTGATATCATGCTTCCTACCCGTAACCAGCATTTAGACAGAGGCAAGAAGGCTGCTATCTCCAGCATGCTGAAGGGTGTAGGTAGAGATATGATAGCCTGTGTAGATGCCGATTACGATTATTTGCGTCAGGGCTCAACCGAGTCATCCCAGCAGATGTTGGAGAATCCTTACATCTTCCATACCTATGCTTATGCCATTGAAAACTTCCAATGTTATGCCAGAGGATTGCATGAAACCTGTGTAATGGTGACGCTCAACGACCGTCGCATCTTCGATTTCGAGCGTTTCCTTGAGTCCTATTCCCGTACCATCTGGCCTCTTTTCTTATGGCACATGCTGTTTTATGTGCGTCATCGCAAGATGTCGATGCATTTTGATATGGCAGAGTTTGATAAGGTCATCATGCTGCCTTCTGTCCGTATCCAGGATCCTAAATGGGCGATAGATTATTTGGGAAAGAAAGTGCGGGCAAAGCTGTTCCAGCTGGAGCGCCGCTTCAAGAAGTTTAAGGATGAGTTGGATGATATGGCTCTTTACCTCAACAATCTGGGTGTAAACGAGAGCAATACCTATTTATATATTCAGGGTCATCATCTCTTCGACCTGGTAGTAAGTCCCATCGTCCAGAGTGTTTGCGATGCTTTGCGCAATGATAGGGAGAACGAAATCCGCGACCGTGCCATCCATTCCGAGCAGGCAAGAACCGAGATGGCATGCTATGAGAATAGTCTGGGCAAGGTAAAAATGATGATGAAGAAAAACACCTTCTACCAGTTCTCACCGGAATTCCAGAAGATTCAGGCGGATGTGGAAAAGTATTTGGAAAATTGATATGAGGAAGATTGCTAATATCGGTAGATGTTAACTGAATCAGGGCGAACGCATTTTGATGCGTCCGCCCTGGCTATATTGTCAACGACACATATTGCTTCTTCAACCGACTTCTGATGCTTGTTTCAAAGACTTCTAGCCTTTATTCGAAGAGGCTAAATATGGCTTGGATGATCCAGCCTATAATCATAAAGACAATTTGGAGGAGACTAATAATGATAAAGCCTCCAAGAATGATTATAATGAAACCTATTAAAAACCAAAACATGTCTTGTCTTATTTGTATGGTTAACGATATTTGTTCGCCTTATACATTCGCTGTATCTCACATTGCTTTTTGATGTAGTCGGAAAATAATTCCATCTCGGCAGAGACTTCCTGGATTTTCTTCATGATGTTGTGTTCGAAGTTGTCTTGGAAGTTGTCGTAGTTGTCATCATTCCATACACTGTTTACAGTTTGGAGCTGCTGTCCCAGTCGGGAGAAAATCTCTAATGTTTGTGCGCTCACGTTGGCGATGTTCTTACCGAATTGGTCAACCATGTCAATGTTGAGCATAGAACTGTCATTTGCCATAATTTCTTGTATTTTAATTGATTAATATTGCATTGAATAGATACTGTGCGTCAGGTAAGAGGAATGGTGTGAAGAGCATCGGTTGTTCGCCATCTGGATAATAGTAGGCACGTAAGTGCTCATTGTCATCGCTCAACGACTGTACGTCGATGTCTTCCCCGAAGCGGAGTGGTGCAAGATGCTTGTTTTCACTCTTTAGGATAACTCTATGTTTGAACAATCCTATTGCCTCTTTTCCGAACTCATCGAAGAGAATGTTGCCTGGCTTGTCTACTTGCATCAACACGTGAACATGATGCTTCGGTCCTTCGTCTAAGATGTACTTCAGTGCCTCTTGGTATTTCTTGACCTTGCTTCCATCAGTTATGTTGTTTGCTCCCAAATCAGGTAATGGGTCGAAAGAAAGCATTTCCAAGCCGCCTACAGCCGGTTTAATCTCCGTGGCTTTCTTTTCTTCCACCAGCAAGCTGTTTCTCTTCATTTCACTGAAACGATCTTGTCCAAGAATGGTGAGAATCAAATTGGGTGCTGTGTCGCGGTAGATGTCGTCTGCTATCATTTTCAGATACTTGCCTCCTTCCGACTGCTGGATTATCTTGCAATATGCTCGCTTTTCGAGTTCTGCCAGCAATGGCTTGCATTGTGACATGGGATTGTTGGTGCAATCTAATACGATGAAATTGCAAGGTGTGTTGGACTGCTCATAATATGCCATGAGGGATACGAGCGCATTGATGGCTGTAGCGGTTGCTTGCTCCTGGCGATTTGCACCCCAAACAATGATGTTCTCGCTGAAGTCTTGTGTCAGTGTGATAGCTGTGCTTTGCTGGTTGAGACCGATGCTGCGACCTATGGTTGCAACTGGTGCGCCATAACTCTGTGTCTTGGCAGACTGCAAATCTTCTGTTTGCAGGTGATAGATAGAAGAACCACTGAAATATGCCTCTCCATTGCTTTGCTTGGTAGTTGATTTCTCGCGAGCTTTCTCTATGGAATCGGCGAGTTCTTCGTCTGTGGCATAGAAGGTTTGTACCTTGCTCTGCAACTCACGCTTGTGGTAATAGCAGGCTTGACCTGTTGGTTGCTTGTTGGTTAGCTTATCACTGTCAGGGACAAGTTTGTTTGAGTCGGATGCTGCACTCATCAGCAAGAAACATTCTGTGAGGTTCTTCAATATTTGTCCAGATATATCTGTCTCGTCGAGTTGTTGGGTCGCAAGAAGCATGTGGATACCTTGGCTACGTCCTTGTGTGGCGATGACATTGAGAATCTCGGAGATTTCTCTTTGGATAGCCATTCCATAGGAATTGGATGTTGGCTTGGCAAACATCACTTGGCATTCGTCTGCCACAAACAGAATCTGTGGAAGTCTGGATGTCGGATTTTTCTTGTTGTAACCATCGATGTTGTTGACTGCATTGTCTCGCCATAGTTTTACACGTCTTTTGTTCTCTTGCTGCAACTCTCGTAGAACTTCTAAAGTCATCTGAGGGTCAGAATTGTCAACCAGTAACGCCTTTACATGCTTTACACCACGATAGCGGTTGAATTCTACTCCCTTGAAGTCCATCAAGTAGAGCATCAAGTCTTCTGGTGCATATTTCAGTATGGCGGCACTGATGATGTTGTTCAGTAAGACAGACTTACCAGAACCTGACTGTCCAAGAATGAATCCATGGATATAGTCACCAGAGTTGAATCGCAAGGTAACAGGATGTTTGTCTTCTGTGTCGAGTCCTACGGTTATGCTGATTTCTGATGTTACATCCGTATATTCGCTATGAGATATAGAGGCATAGTCTGCCTTTAGCACCTGTCGTGTACCCTTTTCGTTGATACGTTTGTTGAAATCAACACGAAATGCATCTGCCAGTGCAGGATGCTCGGCGATAGGAGTGTGGTTTACCATCAGGTTGTTTCGAATTCCACTGAGAGTCTGTAAACTGATATTTGTTACAGTTTCACTGGTGAGAATGTCTACTGCATCCTCTTTTAATTTCGGAGCATCAGAGTTGTGCATCACAATAAAGTAGATGCCACCCTTTGCTCCATTCTCAAACAGAGGTTGTAGTTCTGCAGTCAGATTTTCATAGCGTGCAGGATAGTCGTTCAATACGACAACTTCGTATGGCATGACGATTTCTTGGTGCTTCTCGTTATACCTTGCGATGTCACCATATTTGCCCATCACCATCTGCATACGTTCTCTTAGACGCTTGATGCAATCTCGTGCGGCAGCTTCGTCCATAATGACATTACCATTATAGACTGTTTCATCGTAGCCAACTGTAACAAAGTCTGCCATGCCACTCATCATCTGGTCGAAGATGTTGAATCTGATTTTTCCAGGAGCGAAGCATAGCAGCATATTCTGCATCAGTGCGGTCAGTTGTCTTTTAGCAACAGACTGTAGTTCGCCATTATAGTTGATGACAAAGTTTTGCTTTCTATATCCGTCGTTCTGCCACTTTACATAAGTTGGAGTAACAAATGGTTCTCCATTGATATAATCAATGGCAGCGATATTGTCTGGAATGATAGGGGCGGTATATCGTTTATTGGCATCTAATGCTATTCGATTGATGGTTCTTCTTACCTCTTCGTCCGACATACTATCAGCAAAGTTGTATTGCAGAAGTTCTGGGGCAGACTCACGCATAGCATTAAATAAGGAAACAGTGCGTACTCTAACGGCTTTGGCACGCTCGTTGTATTCCGCCTCATTTTCAGTATCAATGCTTGAGAGGTCAAGAGCATAAGCTCCCATCAAAGCTTGTATGTAATTTAATGTCTCCATTGGGTCTTTCGTTATCTGTTCTTTACTGGTCGTATGACCATCTGCATAGCCTTGGCTATGCTATACAGGTTTCCTGTATATTGGCTAAACTCCAAATACATGGCACGGTCGGCATATTGTGCATCCGAAGTGTCGCTCCAATAGCGTCCAGCCATTCCATAAGAATCATATTGTTGAGCAACACACGAACCACCAGCTGGTAGGAATATGTTGTTGCCGTTGGCTGCCACTATTTGGAATCCTGGCATACCATTGATTACTGTCCATGTCCATTGGCAATTCTGCATCAGTTCGGTCATTTCCTGTTGGGTAGGAAGTCTCCAATCTTCCCCCCACATATTGATAGCTTCTTTCTTGCTTGTCCATGCAGCATAAACACCTGGTTGCTCACTGCTGCGAGCACCTATGTTGTGGGAAGCCCAGAGTACAGACAATCCGAGGTCTACAGGTTCTGCGGTTCCTCGTCTTATTCTTTCTTCTGCAAGTTCTTTGGCTTTACGTTCGGCTTCCTGTTGAAGTCTTGTGCGTTCGGTCTCTTCCTTAGCCTTTCGCTCTGCTTCTTGTTTTCGGATAAGCCACAATGGTGTTATGGTGACCTCTTTGTCAAAGACGCTTTTTTCGGTAGCGCAAGGCTTCAAGGCGAAGGACAATGATTGTCCCCCGCTTTGAGCATTGATGATTATGTTTTCTAAATCTGATAAATAGCTATTCATATCCTTGTATGTTTATAGCGTTGGTGGTACTCCTGGAGGTGTTGGTGGGGTAGGAGGTACGGCCGATGTTGGTGGAGGTGGTGTTTGGGGAGCATTCAAGATGGATGCTACCTCTGGAACTTGAATTGCAGGTGTCCAGTTGATACCTTCCTTCCACACCAAAGTCTGTGCGGTAAGTCCTCCTGTTCTCACCATTTCTTTCAGCATATTGTAGTCGAATGGTCCTTGTGTCTGACCACCGATGGCTACATAGATGCTCACCTGTGGTATCTGTGGTGGGACTTGTGGGGCAGGTGGAGGAGTAGGGGTGCCTGAGTTGATGCCACCACCCATGTTGATGCCACCACCCATGTTGATGCCAGAAGGTTGACCGATTTGTGTGGCAGGTTTAGGTCCGCCAATGCCATTGATTCCCGAAGGATTAAAGCCTCCTACAGGTTGTCCCATGTTAGGCATGCCACCCATTGCCATTCTGCCGCTTTTCTGCATCTCATCGATTTGAGCATTGTAAGCCTTTTCGCCTAGATCGCGCTGGATGCGCATCTTCTCACCTCGGTCTTTGATGTCCTGGGCACGCATCTGTCTATCCATGTCGAGGTTTGCACCACGGTTGTACAAGTCTTGCTTTTGGGTTTCTCGCATGGCGTCGATGTTGAGTTGTGACTGAGCTTTCATCTGGTCCATGTTAATCTTATGCTGGGTCTGAGACATTTCTGCAGCTTGTCCTTGTGTTAATGCTCGGAGTTGCTTGTAGCTTTCGTCATCTGCATCATACTCGATGGCATTGAGGTCTACAGCACGCACGTTGATAGCGAAATCTATAGCCAGTCTCTGTTTGAGATATTGATTCAGAATCTCTCCTATCTCCAGTATCTTCTTTTCCATCTGTACGACAGGGATGCTGTGGTCTGTTGGGATGTTGCTTACCACAGACTTTACATATTTTATTACAGCATCCTTTATCTTCTTCTGAAATGCTTCCATGTCAAAGCCTACAAGTCGATGCATCCGAATGAATCCTTTGTAGTCTTCTATATTGAAATTGATAGAACCACGTACAGCTACAGGTACATTGAGATCTGGATAACGTGGGTCGTTAACGCCAAAGTATGGAACGGCAAAGCGTACTACGTTACTGCCAGCAAGGTTGATGAAAAACACCTCGCTGAGGTCTTCGCTGGCTGTCGTGTTAGCCGGTCCTTCGATTGTTGTCTGTGAAGAGCCTACCAATACAGCCACCTCGCCATCTTTCACAATGATGGAAGTGCCGCTTTTTACGGCACCTCCTTGATATTTCCAGATGAGGAACTCAGCCTCATCGCAGCGGACAATAGTCTGACTATCATTTCCGCCTAGTATTTTACTAAAGAATCCCATTGTCTACCACAAATTATTCCATTTATTTTTATATTGTTGTAAGTCTGACCATTTAAACTTGATTGGTGCAGTTTTTCCTTGGGTGACCGTGCTCATTTTTGAATAAACACTTTTTGATAAGCTTACAAAATCAGCCGAGGTAAGGATGTAACACTCAATGTTGTCATCATCTAGCAAATGAACAAAGACATAAGGTTGAGTAATACTACCGATTGATTTGTTGAAATTGTCGGTGTTTAACCCTGTTAAGACTGTATACTTGTTTTGACCTGTTTTAACTTGTATCTCTGTTCTTTTATTTTCTGTAGGATTATATCCCAGGATGTCTATTCCTGGATAATTTTTCAAGGTCATACTTGCCGTCCAACCTTTCAAATGCATTTGTGCGCAAACATAATATTCGCCACACAAACCGATATCAATATTTGCTAATTTCATCATTATTTAACAGTTTTATTATTACTTAGGCATATCGCCATCCTCTGAACTCACGTCACCCTCGGAACTTGCATCACCATTAGTGACATCGAGCGGTGCATCATATTTTTCTGCATTAGTAGCATCACCTTGGTTAAGGTAATAATCATACAGAGGTTTAGTGATATACGTATTCGGTGCTGCAAGTTTTGCTGCATCGCCAAGTTCTTTTGCCTCTTTTATTTTGCCATCATTAATAAGACGCTGAATATAGACTTGAACTTCGTTTTTATGTTTTTCTATAACGTCTTCGTCTTTCTCTCCGATAAGATTGATTACTTCTGTCGTATTTTGCTCTTTTATTGCATCAGAAACTTTATTCCAACCAGAAGGATTGTCCAATAATGTAAAGAAAGAAATACAACCTTTCAATAGCAAGACTACAACAATAACAATAAAAATGATTTTTTTATGTTCAATAATTGAAGTAATTAAGGTATGGGCGCGGTAACCTTTTTCTGTTTGGGCAAGCAAAGATGTAAAATCAGCATCCCCAGCGAACAAGGTCTTTGCTTTTGTAACACATTCTTGATATTTTGCATTGTATGCTTCTTGATAGTTAGACTTACTGCGGCGTCTAGCATCAAGACTTGCAATGAACTCTAACATATCTTCCTTTCCAGTTGGCAGAGGAAAATTCTTGATGAATTCATTGACTTTGTTGATGTTTGTCTTATCGTAATCATTGCTAACTTTTTGAATTCTCTTTTCCAACATGATGGCAAACTCTTTGGCAGTGTTATTAGCCTTTACATTGGTAAAGACATAGCCACACTCCTTGCACTTTACTGCACCAGCCTCAATCGGAGCTCCGCAATTAGGACACTTCACGATGTTTCCACGCTTTTCGGTAGTTGGAATTGCAGGACTTGCTGACTTCTTCATTTTAGCAAGGCGACCATCTACCACTATCATGACCTCATCTGGGTCCTCTCCACAAGCGAGTGCTCGCTTGCGAAGTACGGCACGTTCTTGGTCAGTAATAACACCATCAGCAAGTACGCTGTCAATAAGCTCTTCTAATTCTTTTGAATACATAGTTACAACAATATGTCCTATGGCTCCAATTCAGACGGTTATAATTAGGTTATGTGCCAATATGCACGAAAAAGCGTGAAGCCTACTGTTGCTCGCTCCACCTTTGAGGCCTTAGGACTTGCCCTTCACGTCAGAACAAGCAACGAGACCCCACGCCGATATGTGTAGGTACACTCCCATATAGACAGCTCTTTGGGAACTGTCTAATGGAAGGTACATATATACATACCCATAGGCATCATCGTTGCATGGTTCTTTGACGTGAGATTTGGAGTGTCCTAAGTTCCAAAGGTCAAAAACCAAGCGCAATAACGCTTTTTTATGTTTGCCCTCAACAAAGTGTCACTCTTTTAAGCGACTTCTGTATAGGGCTGTTTGCTGTCATATCATACAGTAAGTACGAAACAGTACTGCAAAAATAATAAAAGTTACCGAAATAACCAAAAAAATACGGAGAAATTTTGAAAATGAAGATAAAATGCAAACTTTTATGCATGTAGATGTACTTTTTATCTCGCATGCATTATTATATAAGGTGAATTTGTTTTATAATTTGTGTTATCTTACCTGCATGGGTAAGTATGTCTTTTCGAGAGATACGGAGAAAGTCGTCTAGTATGTTAATCCAGTCCTTCATATACATTGGGCGATGCTCTTCTGCCTGCATTTCTGCAAAGTCAAGATAGAGACTAACGATGCGATTCAGCGATTTAATCTCGTCTTGTGTGAGATAATTCTTCGCAATCTCGGCTTCTGGCTTTGTAGGCATAGCACCTGACCAAGTGGTGAGTCCCATGAAATCTTTTTGGGCATTTGCACGTTCATAGATGATTTCCGCTGCGGTATGCCCATGTACAGAATAGTGCATTTTGTTTTGTACCGTCTTGAAGAACTTTTGGGTCATTTCCACACGAGGGTCATAGTCGATACTGAGCGCATAGATTTCCAGTATCTTGCGATAGAATACCTTTTCACTAGAACGGATGTCCCTAATTCTTGCTAGAAGTTCATCGAAATAGTTACCGCCGCCTGCACGCTTCAATAAGTCGTCGTTTAAGGCAAACCCCTTCACGATATAGTCCTTTAGCACCTTGGTTGCCCAAATTCGGAATTGTACACCGCGATAAGAATGAACACGATAGCCTACGCTGATAATCATGTCGAGGTTGTAATAAGTAATCTGTCTCTCTACATGGCGTTTTCCTTCATTTTGAACTGTTGCAAAATTTGCAATAGTTGAATCCGCTAACAATTCCCCCTCTTCCAGTACATTCTTAATGTGTCTGGAAATGGTCGATTTGTTGCGTTGGAAAAGCTCTGCCATTTGGTCGAGTGACAGCCAAACGGTATCGTCTTGCAACTTTACCTCTATCTTTGATTCTCCATCGGGAGTTTGATATAATAGAAATTGTCCTTTGTCCATGTTCGTTTCTCCTTTATTATTCAAAGTTGAGTTTTGGCAGAGATACTCTAGTTTAATAAAAAGGTTCGCAAGGCAATAAAACTTGCGAGCCTTTTTACCTTTAAATTTATACGTATGTCTCCAGGAACTTCAAGGTTCCTTCTACCTTCAGCGTCTGGGTAGAGGCTGGAACTACGATGCTCTCGCCGCCCTGTAGGGTAATCTCGTTACCCTCGTTGTCGGTAATCTTAGCTTCGCCCTTCAAGCCAATTAGAATCACGAAGCTGTCCAACTCTGAATAATCCAGCGTCATTGGTTCGTCGAGATCATAAACGGCAGTGGTGAAGTAAGGGCACTGCACCATGCTTACACCCTGATTCTTGGCAGGAGTGTAGTGCTGGCGATAGTCTGGTAATACGGTGTAGTCGATGCACTCAGATGCCTCCTTGGTGTGGAGCTGGCGATAGTTGCCATCCTTGTCCTTGCGCTTGAAGTCGTAGATGCGATAGGTAACATCGCTAGTCTGCTGAATCTCGGCAACGAAACAGCCTGTTCCGATGGCATGGATTCTGCCGGCAGGAATAAAGAAACAGTCACCTTCCTTTACCTCATACTGAGCCAGGGCATCGGTAATGGTATCATTCTCTACCATCTCCTTGTACTGCTCAGGTGTAATCTGCATCTTCAAGCCGTTATAGAGTTTGGCATCCGGCTCACATGGCAATGCATACCACATCTCGGTCTTTCCGCGCTCCTTACCTTGCTTCTTGGCAATTTCATCATTAGGATGCACCTGGATAGAGAGGTCGCGGTTGGCATCGA
>OGJO01001326.1_pt1 | contig 10063 bp, 9 predicted proteins | sample 1572121 | NCBI WGS metagenome assembly OGJO01 (sample SAMEA2582081, study PRJEB24529) | metagenome | biome: Human gut stool | place: China | collected 2011
CGGTACCAGTCGTTATGAATGGGAAAAGGAGCTGGCCTTATCAGAAGCAGAAGAATTGATGAGGCTTTGCGAACCGGGGATTATTGACAAGACCCGTTATTTGGTACGTAGTGGCAAACATGTATTTGAAGTCGACGAGTTTTATGGTGAGAATGAAGGACTTATTGTGGCAGAAGTAGAGTTGGAATCGGAAGATGAGGCTTTTGTAAAACCCGACTTTATTGGTGAGGAGGTAACGGGCGACATACGCTACTATAATTCACAGCTAATGAAAAAACCGTATAAAACGTGGTGAGCGTTAACAAATAAACCGTATATTTGTTCTTATATAAAAAAGAGAGCAGTGTATGGATATGGAACAGTTGTACAGCTATGTGCCGCGTGAATTGGTTACTTTTGTTTTAGTAACCTTGTTTTCTTTATTAATTGGACTTTCGCAACGTCGAATCAGTCTGAAGCGTGAGGGGGAGACTACTCTTTTCGGAACTGACCGCACTTTTACTTTTATTGGTATACTGGGTTACTTGCTTTATATCTTAGACCCTACGGATATGCGTCTGTTTATGGGAGGTGGAGCGGTATTGGGATTGCTGTTGGGATTAAACTATTATGTAAAGCAATCACAATTTCATGTTTTTGGTGTAACTACCATCATTATTGCCCTGATTACTTATTGTATGGCTCCTATCGTAGCTACCCAACCTTCCTGGTTTTATGTCATGGTAGTTGTGACTGTGCTCCTGCTGACTGAACTCAAACATACTTTTACGGAATTTGCGCAACGAATGAAGAATGATGAAATGATTACGTTGGCAAAGTTCCTAGCTATCAGTGGTATTATCTTGCCGATGCTTCCACATAAGAATCTGATTCCGGATATTAATCTTACTCCTTATTCTATCTGGTTGGCAACGGTAGTAGTATCCGGCATTTCCTATCTCTCTTATCTATTAAAGAGATATGTATTCCATGAATCCGGAACGTTAGTTTCCGGTATTATTGGTGGATTATACAGCAGTACGGCTACGATCTCGGTACTTGCCCGTAAAAGCCGAAAAGCATCAGAGCAGGAAGCGACTGATTATGTTGCTGCCATGTTGCTGGCTGTTAGCATGATGTTTCTGCGATTTATGATACTGATACTTATTTTCAGTAGAGAAATCTTCCTGTCTATTTATCCATATCTGTTGACTATGGCTGTAGTCGCGGCTATTGTTGCCTGGTTTATCCATTCCCGGCAAAAACGACCGGAAGGCCAGTCTGCTGAAACAGAAGAGGATGATAGTAGCAACCCGTTGGAATTTAAAGTTGCTTTGATTTTTGCCATACTCTTTGTGATATTCACTTTCTTAACTCACTATACGTTAGTGTATGCGGGCACAGGCGGATTAAATCTCTTGTCTTTTGTTTCCGGTTTTAGTGATATAACTCCTTTCATCTTAAATTTGTTGCAAAATACAGGTAGTGTGGCTGCATTGATAATTACTGCTTGTAGTATGCAGGCTATCATTAGCAATATAATGGTAAATATGTTCTATGCTCTATTCTTTGCAGGGAAGGGAAGTAAACTTCGTCCTTGGATTTTGGGAGGATTCGGTGTGGTAATTGTTTGTAATCTCGTTTTGTTACTGTTCTTTTATATTTAAAAAATAGAGTAATAGGTTCTTTTTCATAGGCTCAAATTCTAGTAATTTATTGTTTTGTCGAATATAATCGATAAAATAGAGATGTTTTTATCGATTATATTCGACAAAAATAGCCTATATTTGTCGAATATAATCGATAATGTAAAATGGATAAGGAACTGATAAAAGGATTGATAGCTGAATATCAGCAGTTTGTAAAGAGCGTGTCATTCGTGAAACGTGCGGTGACTCTATCTGATAACTTCAATTATGTCTTTGTAGGTTTACGTCGGGTTGGGAAGTCTTATTTGATGTATCAGCAGATACATCATTTAATAGAGACAGGTATTTCACCGGAAGAGATTCTTTTCTTTAATTTTGAGGATGAGCGAATAGCTGGTATGGATACAGAACATCTTGATATGATAAAGAGATGTTATGAAGAGATGTATTCTCATCGTCCTATATTTTTTTTAGATGAAATACAGATTGTACCGCATTGGGAACAATTTGTCCGACGGCTTGCCGATCAGAAGTACAGGGTTTATGTAACAGGGAGCAATGCTAAGATGTTGAGTAAGGATATAGCTACTACTCTAGGGGGACGTTTTATGATTCAATACGTCTATCCTTTCTCGTTTCGTGAGTATTTGTCATCTAACGGTGTTCAATTAGATAAGCTTTGGATTTATAAGAACCGTTCGGAGGTAGTCCGACATTTCGATACTTACTTTCGTTTTGGTGGTTTACCTGAACTGTTAGTGGCCGAGGGACAAGAGAAACGACAATGGCTGAGTAGTCTTTTTAATAAGATATTCTTCGGTGATTTAGTGGCTCGTTATTCTATTCGAAATGATATGGCGTTAAAGGTACTCATTCGAAAACTGGCTGAAAGCGTGAAGCAGCCTTCTTCTTTCACTCGTCTGGCTAATTTAGTATCTTCCACAGGCAAGAAGATTACCACTGATACTATTATAGACTATTTGAATTATCTGGAAGATACCTGGATCATGTTTTCTTTAGAAAACTACGCTAGTAAGTTAGCCGATAAAGTGTCCAATAAAAAATATTATTTTATGGATAATGGAATACTTAGTCTGTTTTTAATGGATCCGGAAACTTCTTTATTGGAAAATCTCGTGGCAGTTACATTAAAGAAACGGTATGGTGATGCTTTATATTTCTATCATCGGAATATAGAAGTAGACTTTTATCTGGATGAAGGGCATAAGGCCATACAAGTATCATATAGTTTAAAAGATCCGGAGACTCGAAAACGAGAAGTGAATGTCTTACTGAAACTTGCAGAAAATGTGGCAGTGGATGATCTGTGTATTATTACCAGAGACGAAGAGGAAATGATCGTAGAAGGAGAGAAGACGATTCGGGTTGTGCCGGTGTGGAGGTGGTTGCTGGATGATGAAGGATGAATAAGCTATTCCTGATTTGTAAAGATGCCTGGATAATAAAAATTCAGGACTAAATATTAAAAGAGGGTATGCCAGATTAATGTGCACCCCTCTTTTTTATTATATTTAAAAATCACATGAAATCTTTTATCTAATGATTGCTAGTAACGTGTCTTGTTTTTTACCACTGCCAATCATTTACATTATAAGTTGCTTCTACTGTATTTTCGATATTGTCGGGTAGATTATGGAAGAAATCTATGCCAGTTTCTTGTTCCAAAGCATCAATCGACATGAGATATTTCTTTGGGTCTTTTTTGTCAGGATCATCTTTAAGATTTTCGTGAGGCATATAAAATCCTATTGCTTTATAATTATCTCCGCTACGGAAAAGTACTGCCATAAAGAAATATTTTGGAATAGCTATCTCATTTTTTATATATCCTTTTATCATGCCTTCTCCAATAGTTCCTCCTTTTACAACATATAGTGTATCTGTTGATCTTGAAATGTTATATCCCCATGCTTGTACTTTGTCTTCTCCCGTATTCCAGGCACTTCCACTTTGATTGAATCCGTTACCAGATTGCGGGCTTATGTTTGACATATAGAATGTTTGTTGATTGGCCTCTTTGGAGTACTGTCTGTCTGATGATGCGCATAAATGCCCTCTAGTATATCCGGAATTTGTATAGTCGTTGTGCTTTGCCGCATATTGTGATGGTAATTCAGGATCGGGTTTGTATGCTTCATTACGTCCAACATTTCCGCCTGTTGTATTGTCGAAACGATAAGCTATCCAATAAGAATGTTTATACTTGTAACTGTATTCCAAACTATAAGTTGGGTAATCTTTGCCATTCCGTTTAGTTGTATGAGTGATAAATTGGTTCATACTTCCACCTTTTAACGCTGGAATCTCAAGCATGCTTGCATATCCCGAAGGTTTTTCCGGATCTGGAACAGGATTTGAACCATTGCCTGCTAATTGTTTGAGTGTGAATTTGGCCTCCTCTTTTCCGGCTGTGATTGTAATAATGACACTTCGTTCAGCTCCGGTATTTGCTTTCATATATCCACTGATAGAGCCATTTCCATTGCCGGATGTTCTACTCAATGTACACCAAGTCTCACTACTTGAAGCCTGCCATGTGCCATCAGCTTTTACACGAATGATAAATCCGCCTCCATTGGCATTGATTTGTGTTTGGTCAATAGAGGCAATTCCTTGATTGGTATTGCCTGAGTTGTCTGGAAGTTCAGGCGAATCCTGTTCACTACATGAGATTGCAGTGCTACAAGTTATGAACAGGATGAATAGTTTAAATAATGCTTTTGTCATTTCACTTCTTTAATTAGATAAATAATAGTAGGCAAGTGATCGCTATATCCGTTTAGCCATACACCACCTGCCTGTGTCCGTTTAGGATATCCTTTATATTTTCCTTCTTTTTGGAACATAAAATCACGGCTGAAGATTTCATGTTTATAGAATTTCAGTGTACTGCGGTCAGTGCCCAACAAATTTCCGGTGAATACAATTTGATCGAACAAATTCCATTTACCTTTGTACATCAGAGTTCCATATCCTTTCTTCAAAGTATCCCACCATGGATTGTACAAGTCTGTAGGACCTGCATCAACAGGTTTCCGTTTAGCTCCAAGTGCTACAGCCATACTTTTATCCATCGGGTCATCGTTCATATCCCCCATGATAACAATTTTGGCTGCGGAGTCTTCCCTTAACAGTGAATCTTTGATAGCTCTAACTTGTTCTCCTGCGCGTTCACGTGCTGGAGAAGCGGCAGCTCTCGAAGGCCAGTGATTGACGATAAAGTGCATTTTCTCATCTGCGATATTGCCGCTGGCAATCAGGAAACCACGTGTCTTATGCACTGTATCATTGATATATACATAAGGTACGAGCTTGCTATTCGTCAGTTCAAATAGTTTGGGATTATAGAAAAAAGCACAGTCCACACCACGTTGGTCTTCTCCTTCGTAGTGAACATACTGGTAACCTCTGTCCGCTAAAGCAGGTTGTTTCAGTATGTCTTCCAATACTCTGTAATTTTCGATTTCAGAAACGCCGATAATGGCGGGACCCATTGGCAACTTGTCGGTACTTAACAGGCTTAATATTTCCGACATGTTTTTCAGCTTAGCCTTATACTTCATCGTATTCCACTGATTAGTACCGTTAGGAAGATACTCGTAGTCATTCTTACCTTCATCGTGAATGGTATCAAATAAATTCTCCATATTGTAGAACGCTACACTGTAGAGGGCAAATTTCTTTTCCTGTCCATAGGCCATGAGGACGAAAAGAGCGAGTACACCTAAAGTCATTAAGCTTTTTTTCATCTTTGAAATTGATTTTAAAAGTGGGTAATTTGTCATTTGTATGACAAATATCTAAAAAGAAAACGAAAAACCCACCCTTACGAGTTACTTTTTTTGTAAAAAACATTGTTATTTATAAAATTCTTTGTTATTTTGCGTAACAACTTATTTCATTTGTATTGCAAAGCGAAAGACCAATTAACATTAATATAAATTAAATTATGAAACAACGACTAGGGTTAGCGATCGTGCTATTTTGCTTAATGCCAGCACTTTTTGCTCAGCAAAAGGCAAAGCAAAACGCCCGTGAGGACAATGCTTCTTTCATGTTTACAGAATCACAATTGAATGAGGATGATGATGCAGCACAGAGCACATCTGCATTGGTCACTTCTAACAATGATGTTTATCTGTCAAATGTAGGTTATCTGTTTAGCCCAATGAGATTTCGTGTGAGGGGATATGATTCCCAGTATAGTGACATGTATATCAATGGGGTACAGTTTAATGATGCAGAAACAGGACGTTTCAGTTACGGATTAATAGGAGGATTAAACGATGCTACCCGTAATAAGGAGGGGATCGGTCCTTTTGAAATTAACAACTTTACTTTCGGAGCCATAGGGGGAGCTTCCAATATCAATTTACGTGCCAGCCAATATGCGGCCGGTTCAAAACTAACCTTATCAGGTAGTAACCGCAACTATATCTTGCGTGGAATGTATACTTATTCTACAGGTCTAATGAATAATGGATGGGCCTTTACCGGTTCATTAGGATATCGTTGGGGTAACGAGGGGAATATTGAAGGAATCAAGTACAACTCTTTTTCTTACTTCCTCGGTGCAGAGAAAGTATTCAATGATCGCCATAGTCTTTCTTTGGCAACTTGGGGAACACCTACAGAGAGAGGGCAGCAAATGGCGGCAACTGAAGAAGCCTATTATTTAGCAAACAGTCATTATTATAATCCGAACTGGGGATATCAGAATGGAGAAAAAAGAAATGCGCGTATTGTACGCCAGTTCGAGCCATCAGCCATCGCTTCATGGAATTTCACCATTGATGATAATAAGAAACTGGTGACGAGTGCCGGATTCAAATATTCCAATTATGGTAAAAGTGCTTTAGGCTGGAATGGTAATGCAGCCGATCCGCGTCCGGATTATTATAAAAAATTGCCTAGCTCTATCTTCGACGTGTGGGAATCCGTTCCTACTGCCGATGAACTGCAGCAGTTTAATGAGGTTACTGATAATTGGAAGAATAATAAAGCTTATCGCCAGTTGGATTGGGATGCTCTTTATTTTGCCAATAAACAAGCGAATGCATTAGGTAAAGAGACGCTTTATTATGTGGAAGAACGTCACGACGACCAGTTAGCTTTCAACTTGAGTTCTGTATTCAATCATCAATGGAATGAGCGCAATAGCTATGTTGCCGGAATTGCAGTGAATACAACCAAAGGTATGCATTATAAGAAAATGAAAGACTTGCTGGGTGGACAGCTTTATACGGATGTCGACAAGTTCGCAGTACGTGACCATGGCGCTAGTTCCAGCATGGTGCAGAATGACCTCGATAATCCTAACCGTCGTATTGGTGAAGGTGATAAATTTGGTTATGACTATAACATCTATGTGAATAAGCAGAGCGCATGGGTACGTTACCAGGGTAATAATGGTGGATCATTAAATTATTTTGCTTCCGGTAAAATCGGATCTACACAAATGTTCCGTGATGGCTTGATGAGAAACGGACGTGCGCCATTGAAATCACTAGGTAGTAGCGGTACGGCGAAGTTTCTGGAAGGCGGTATAAAAGCTGGTCTGAATTGGGCTATCAATGGCAATCATTCCTTTACGTTGAATGCCGGATATGAAGAACGTGCACCGCTGGCTTACAACTCTTTCATCGCTCCGCGTATTAAGAACGATTTTGTGAGAGATTTGAAAACAGAGCGTATCATTGGTGGTGATTTGACTTACAACTTCAATACTCCTTGGGTGATGGGACGTTTAACGGGTTATTACACTCGTTTCCAGAATCAAGTAGAAATGGATGCTTTCTATAACGATAGCGAAGCACGTTTCACTTATCTTTCTATGAACGGTATTGAAAAGGAACATTGGGGAATAGAAGCTGCTGCTACCTTTAAATTGACAAGTGAGCTGTCATTAACAGCTATCGGTACTTGGAGCGAAGCTAAGTATACCAATAATCCGGATGCTGTGTTGACGTATGAAAGTGAGAATGAGTCAAACCTCGACCGTGTTTATGCTAAAGGTATGCGTGCCAATGGCACTCCGCTTTCTGCTTATAGTCTTGCTTTGGATTATAACGTAAAAGGTTGGTTCTTCAATTTGACAGGAAATTATTATGATCGTGTATATATCGATTTCTCAAGCTATCGTCGTCTTGGCAGTGTATTGGATAAGAATGGTGCCGGTGTAGATGCTAACGGAAATCCGGTTCTCAATGTACCGGGTCAGGAGAAACTGGATGGCGGATTTATGTTGGATGCTTCTATTGGAAAATATATCCGTTTGCGCAATGGAAAGAGCATTAGTCTCAATTTAAGTTTGACTAATATCCTGAACAATACAGATTTGCGTACAGGTGGTTTCGAACAAAACCGTGATGATAATTACAAAGACGGTGACGCACGTGTTTACAAGTTTTCCAAGAATTCTAAGTATTTCTACGCATTCCCGTTCAATGCTTTCTTGAACATTGGTTATAGATTTTAAGAATGTGTAGTTATCAATCCAAAACAAAAAGAAAGGAAGAAACAATTATGAAGAAATTACTATCTATATTATGTACCGGATTGCTGCTATGTGGCGCAGGTCTCACTTCCTGTGAGAACTATGATGATCCGGTGACGGGAAATGCTTATGGCAATAATTCAATCCCGGAAGGACGCACCATTTCAATAGCTGCGCTGAAAGAGAAATACAATGATTTCATTGATACGAGTAAAGATACCTATACCACTATCGAGGGCGAAACGCGTATTGAAGGAGTGATTACCTGCGATGACGAAAGTGGAAACTTGTATAAGAAGCTAGTGGTCGCAGATGAGACAGGTGCTATCGTTATCGGCGTTAATGCAACCGGATTGTATGCATTTTGTCCGGTAGGACAGAAAGTGGTAATCGACTGTAAGGGTTTGCAGATAGGTAGCTATCGTAAACAGGCGCAGATCGGAACAGTATATAATAATTCTGTAGGCCGTATGCCGGAATATGTATGGAAACAACATGTACGTCTGATTAATGAACCTAAATTATACTATCCAGAACTGACACCGATTGAAATTACTACTCCAGCTGATCTTGCTGCTATAGACTTGAAAGAAGCTCCGGTATTGGTAACCTTCAAAAACGTGAAACTTACCGAAGCGGATGGATCTGCAACTTACGCTCCGGGTGATGAAGGTTCGGTAAAACGTTATTTTACTTATGCCGACGGTACGCAGAGTGGAAGTAACTTATTCCTTTATACCAGCGCTTATGCTAATTTTTCAATGGAAGTGATGCCGCAGGGCAGTGTAAATATTACAGGTATTTTATTGCGTTACAATAACCAATGGGAGGTTGTTGTCCGTACTTTAAGCGATATCAAACGAAATAATTAATTCAATTAACACATATAATTATGAAAAAGATTCTAAATGCTTTATTCTTGACACTGCTTGCAGTGTTCACATTTAGTTCATGTAGTGATGTACCGGCTCCTTATGATATATTGGGAGAAGGTGATGTTCCGGGGTTGACTGGTGATGGTACGAAAGAGAATCCATATAATATAGCTACTGCTTCATTGAAACAAGATGGTTCTGTAGCTTGGGTACAGGGATATATTGTAGGTTCTGCAGATGGTGCATCCTTGGCTGATGGCTCTAAGTTTGAAGCTCCTTTTGTTGGCGCATCAAATATTTTGATTGCAGATGATGTGAATGAAAAGTAATTTTAAAGTGATGTCTCCATACAACATACTCTAAGACATCAAAAGTGGCAGAATCCAAGTAAAATCAATGGATTCTGCCACTATACTTTTCTTTAAGTGTCAAAGATGGGATTATAGCATAGCAAAAAAGCAAACATATATTCCAAAAATATGTTCGATTTTTAACTTGACAGAAGAATGCATGTTCGATATAATACAAGCAGAAAGAACAAATGTTCCCGAACAGATTTTCTTATGTGAGGTGTGTTATGAGAGTACAGAAGAGTGTATACCATATGACGGACAGAGAGTTAAGATTATATAAGAGACAGTTAAGAAGGAGGATGCAGATGCAGCGCAGGATCCTTACCATGATTGCTACGGTCTGTGTGATTATTTTCTGTGCGGTATCCTATCAGGGAATCCGTTCTCTGGCAAGCTCCGGGGAAGAACAGGTAAAGTTCAAATACTATACTCAGGTGACGCTAGCTTACGGAGAGACCTTATGGGATCTGTCCGAGGATTATATTGATTATGAAGAGTATAAGGATAAGAAGGAATATATAGATGAGGTTCAGAGCATCAACCATCTGGCGGAAGAGGACAGCATCCGCGCCGGACAGACGTTGATCGTACCTTATTATTCTTATGAGTTTGTGAAGTGATAAGAAAGAGTATGATAAATGGAAAGTTAGTAAAGAAATGCTATCAAATCCCCGTAGCCCTTGGCAAGGT
>OGJO01001331.1_pt1 | contig 10038 bp, 9 predicted proteins | sample 1572121 | NCBI WGS metagenome assembly OGJO01 (sample SAMEA2582081, study PRJEB24529) | metagenome | biome: Human gut stool | place: China | collected 2011
GAAGAACAGGCAGAACAGCGTAGAACTGTAAGCATAGCAGACCCCCGCCAGCGGATGTTGGCGGAGGTCTGTTTTGCTTGGATGTTCGAATAATGATTGAAAGCATCACGGTAATTTGGTATACTTATTTACAAAGATGGGCGAAATTATTAAATGGTATAGTGAAATTTAAGGAGTAATATATGGGGATTAACAGAGATAAGCCTGATTTGTGGAAAAAAGATATACTTCAATCTGTTGATTTGTATAATGGATGGTTTATGGAGTTTGCCCCAAAGGCATTTAGAGATACGCGTGGAGCAACAGCGGCTAAGGTTGAGAGTGCGCTAAAAAATACCGATTGTTTAAGGGATATATCGGTGGAAATGTTGAACAATCATCCGGAGGTTTTGCCGATATTAAGAATGTCTACATGTCCTCCTATTGCAAGAGATCGGTTGGTAGGACTGGCAGGGGTGACCAAGAGTTTAGTGGAAAATATGGAAGATGCAGAGAATCCAAGAGTATCTCCTAGGATGGCAAGGGACAAACTCTCTAATGAACTTTTGAAAATTGCACAGACCATTAAAAAGATGACAGATCCGGATATTTTTGTATGGCTACCGGAAAAGAGAGAGCCCAATGAACAGGAAGTTCAACGCTCTGCTACAGTAGTGGCAGATAGATTGTGTGGGGCAATAGCAGACCCTATCATTAGAAATGCACAAGAAAAGCGCCAATTAAAGGCAATAACAAATTTTTTAAGGGACAAAGGATATAGAGAAGCAAAAGCAGGAACAAAATATAATGAAATGGAAACAGGAACATTTTCTTTTCATACAAATGTACCAGTATTGATAGCGGAAGGAACAGATGAAAAAATAAATATTCCTGTTGATGTGGTTATACTTCCCTTGAATGCTAAAAGTGGGGATTTACCTGTTTTGATTGAGGCAAAATCTGCGGGTGATTTCACAAATGTTAATAAGCGGCGCAAAGAGGAGGCTACGAAGATGCAGCAATTGAAAAATACATATGGAGTAGCTGTGTCATATAGTCTGTTTCTATGTGGGTATTTTGATTCTGGATATTTGGGGTACGAAGCAGCAGAGGGGATTGATTGGATATGGGAACACAGAATAAGCGATTTGAATCAATTGGGTATTTGAACGAAATTGAGGCGAATCGAGTTTTATTACAGTATATGACTGATAATAAAAAGAGCAGAGAAACTCGAAGAAAGCTTGGACAGTTTGCTACGCCTTATGCGTTGGCACAAGAAATTGTGACATATGGATTGAAATTGCTAAATTCAGATACCATAGATTTCTTGGAACCGGCGATTGGAACGGGAACAATCTATTCGGCATTGCTAGAGGAATGTGAGAAAACAGCGAAGCGTTTGAGAAAATCCATTGGATTTGAAATAGATGATGATTTCTTTTTCGCTGCACGAAAACTTTGGGAAAATAGTGGGATTAAAATTGAACACACTGATTTTACAGAAGCCAACTGTAATAAAAAAGTAAACTTTCTAATTAGTAATCCGCCATATGTAAGACATCAATGCATGGAAAGAGAACAAAAAGAAAGACTTTATAATAGAACAAAAAGTGAAACAGGATATGAACTTTCAGGTCTTGCAGGCTTGTACTGTTATTTTATTCTATTGTCACATAAGTGGCTCGCCCCTGGTGCTATATGTGGATGGCTTATTCCAAGTGAGTTTATGGATGTTAATTATGGAGAAGTATTGAAAGACTATTTCTTAAATACTGTTCACTTGCTTAGAATCCACAGATATGATCCACAGAATAGTAAATTTGACGATGCACTGGTTTCATCGTGTGTTGTGTGGTTTAAAAACGAAGTGAGTCCTGAAAACTATGATGTAGAACTTTCTTTTGGAGGTACCCATGAAGAACCGGATGTTGTAAAAAAGATTGATAAAATTACACTGCAAAGCCGAAGAAAATGGACTGTGCTTGTTCAAAATAAAAGTAATTATCAAGGAGAGAGTGAACCTGTATTAGGGGATTTCTTTAGAATTAAACGAGGCCTTGCTACAGGTGATAATGATTTTTTCATTTTATCTAAGAAGCAAATTGAAGCACTGGGTCTCGAATCTGAGTTTTTGGTTCCGATTTTACCTAGTCCACGATATTTAAAAGATAATGAGATTTTTAGAGATCAAAATGGGTATCCGTGTTTGGAAACACAGTACTTTTTGCTTGACTGTACACTAACAGAAACAGAATTGAAGGAGCAACATCTTAATGTTTGGAAGTATTTGGATGCGGGGAGAGATACTGTATCAAAAAAATATTTGTGCAAAAATAGGAAAGTTTGGTATTTCCAGGAGAAAAGGTCTGTGACACCTTTTTTGTGTTCATATATGGGGAGAAAAAAGGTGGACGATAGACCACCATTCAGATTTATCTTAAACCACTCAAATGCAATTGTGACGAACGCTTACTTGATGCTATACCCCAAAAATGATGTTTTAAACGTACTCGAACAATCACCAGATATTATCAATGAAATATGGGGGGCTTTATCGGACATAACAGCAAGTGATTTTGAATGCGAAAGCAGAATTTATGGTGGTGGACTAAAAAAAATTGAGCCAAGAGAATTATCTCTTGTAAGATGTTCACAGCTGGCAAAGCTTCTAGCATAAGTGATAAGTCAAAAACGCTAGTTTTGGAATCTCAACTTTATTTGCAATCGAGTTGAGTAGAGGTTGATATAGCCCAAAATGTTGCATACACTTTATACAACAGTTGTTTTCCAATCAAGATGACTGAGAGTTGTATGAAAGGTGGATGCACTTAATGATCAACCGAAATAGATACATTTTTCGAATTAATAAGAATTACTATGTATTAAATGAAAATAGCAAGGAGGATGTTACAATGTCAGTTGCATTAAATTATCAATTGTCGGTATTTGGAAAATTTACAATTACACCGACTCCCGACATAATTGTTACTCTTATGAATAAAATTAACACAGAAACCAAGGAAATATTTTTGCCGAATATTATTAATAGTCAGCAAATAGAAATTATGTCTAATAAAATCACAACTATTGCAAGTCTTGGGTTTGTTACTCAAAATCAACGGTATAGTATCGCGATACTAAATGATAGAATTGATGTTAATTATAACAAAGCGGATGATTCCAATATTGATATAGAGACGTTCTATGATTTTTCAGTTAAAGTGCTTTCTGCTGTTATGGATTACTTTGGTATAGCTTCAAATAGATTAGCTATTAATATTCAACAGGTATGTGAATTCGGTAGCTTTGAGGATTTGCGCATGTGCGGAAAAAAATTAGTTTTAGCTGCTGCATATTACAATGATAAAGAGTTTTCAGAGTGGTCTATGCGTACAAATTCTCAAGTGAATATTCCACTAGGCGAACAGCAAGAAGTCGTCAATGTCATTACTGACATTTCTTCCGGACAAGATATGACTGGGCAAAAAGCAGCATGTTTATTCCATATAGATATTAATACGGCCCCTCAGAATCAAAGCATGCGGTTTAATAAAGACTCGTTGCTGTCTTTTGTTCAAAGCGCAGAGACTATTGCTGTAAAGCTCATAGGAGACGTAGAGAGGCTGGTTGGAAATGATAAATAAGATATCACGAGAACTTTTTATTAAGTCTCGAGATGGATCGACTGTGTATTATTTGCCAGAGAGTTCATCTTTAAGGCGTGCAATTATTGAAGTTTTTGAAGAACAAGAGGACGCATCTACAAATGATAATTATCTCAAAGACCAATTGAATAAGAAAAAACAACAATCACTCTATACTAATAATTTTGGAGAGAATAAAAAATCAACAGATTTATATGGGGCAGCAATTCTTGACTATATTGCGCAATCAGAAGCTGAGGCGCGAGAGAAAATTATTTTACGGTATGCAAATGAAATACGTATACTAATTCAGCAAGACGAATTTATTGATGGTGAAGTATCTCGTTCTGAACAATATATGATTGAAGGATATGAGCAAGGACAGCTGGATTTCATAACAGAAGCGTTAATGCGTGTGTATTCATCCAATTTAGGAGAAGCGCACATACTAGAAGGAATATTGACCATGATTGCATGTGTTCCATATGAAGCTGTTTCGCCCAAAGGGCAGATTATGGCGATGGGCTTATTAACGAATAAAATACTATCTGTAAGGGATAAGGCAATTCAGTGCTTCGAGAGATGGAATTCAAAAAAGGGATTGGCTTACTTGAGGAATGTATCATGTTATCCTAAATGGCTTCAGAATTACGTTGATAAGGTTATAATGTATATCGAAAGAGATGGGATGGAATAATGGCTTTTTTGGTACGAAAGCTTGGAAAAATGGATGAGATCTTTTCTCTCCTTGACAAGACTGATGTTCAAAAAGTTTACGCCGATATACCGACAATGGAGTTTCGTTCTAAAAATGGAACCTTATCAACTTGGTATATCAATTCACTTGATGAGATTGGAAATGCAGTACTTGCAATTGCTGTTACATCTTCGGATATCACAAAAATGGATTTTATAATTATCAATACAGATATACTTACAGAGAATGCCCTTGAGTATAAACAAACATATGCTGGACAAGATATTGCCATTCCTGACCTTCAGAATACGCATTACGATATTGTAGATATTACAATTGAAAAGCTGATTAACTGTACAAAAGTATATCAAAAAATTGTGGAATTGGATCCTAATGGAGAAAAATATATTGTTCGCTATGCTGCTGGAGAAATAAAGGATATGCTAAAATGTGCAATTATGGAAAATCGCATAGATGAAAGCAAAGCTCCTAAAAAAATAAAGGAACAGTTAGACAAGTTAAAGGCGGGGTGATTTTTGAAGAGACATCATTTCTATATGGGATGGGGCTATACTGGATGCGATGTGCAAATGGAGAGAAAACTATCTGGCGGATGCAGGTAAGATGTGACCCTTAAAAGACAGTTGTATCCTGAACGTAAATACGTTATAATACTCACAGAGATTCCGCTGGTTGCGTGATACTATCCTGATACTAAAAAATCAGCAAGCCACATCTACCGCAGCAATCTCATGGAAAAGTGAACATCCAAGGATAGATGTGCTAAACAAATTCGTTTAGTAAGAATCCGGACTTACCGAGCTCGAATAATAAAAATTTGCCTTCCGGCTTTTTGAACCTCTCGAAAATAGAACAGAACAACGTATAAAAACAGCCCCGCTTTCAAGATTTTTCGTTTGAAGGCGGGGCTGTTTTCGCGTCCAAAGTAACAGAAAAGTAACACCCGAGGCAGGATCAAACCAGTATCACGGTTTCTTCTTCCCTGGGAAAGCCAGAGCTTCCAGCCGGCCCGCGACTTATGAAATCCTCTTGACAAAGTGGGAATGGGAAGTATAATAAAAATGAACATTGTTCATATTGAGGGTGACTACATGAATACGATCGTGACCTCCAAGGAAGAAATCTTAAAAAACAGCCGTGAGCTTATCCGGGAAAAGGGCTGGGCGGCAGTCAGCATCCGTTCTGTCGCCTCGGCATGCGGGGTCTCGGTCGGCTCGATCTACAACTATTATGACTCCAAGGCTGAGCTTATCAGCGCCACGGTCGAGAGCGTCTGGTGCGAAATTTTCCACCGCCCGCAGGACGAGGCCGTATTTCAGGACGTGCAGACCTGTGTCAAATGGATGTACGAGCGCATGGCCTACGGCTATGAGCAGTATCCCGGATTCTTCACACTGCACTCTCTCGGTTTTATGCAGGAGGAGAAGGCCGATGGCAAACGGCACATGCAGCGAATCTGGCACCATATCTTAAACGGTCTGTGTACGGTGCTGCAACAGGATAGCAAGATCCGTCCGGGCGCTTTTAATGGGCAATTCACCGTTGAAAAATTTGCCGATGTTCTGTTTTCGCTTATGCTGTCTGCCTTGTTGCGGCAGGACTACGACCCCGCCGCTGTGCTGGAGATCGTGCGCAGAACCTTATATTGACCGCATTTTCTTCCCACACTGCTGTGGGAATTTTATAACGTCCAAATTGAACGCTGTTCACTCAAAGGGGACGCTCATAGGAAGGTTCATCGCAGTATCCTGCTGCGGCTCGCCTGCCTTGTGTGGAGCACTGCCAGCTTCAACATCCTGCGCTTTGGATGCAGCTATGTCAGGCAAGCCTCTGATGACCGTAAAAATTAAGACGACCCTGCAAAAAATGCAGTGTTACAATCAATTTGATGTATCGACAAGGAGCGATCAACTATGCAAGCAATCGTAGAAACTGTTTTTGATGCGGTGTATCTGGTATCCGTCATCACCATCGGTATCCTGATGATCCGCGGCTGCAAGGGCAGCCACCAGTTCAAGCTGTTCGGTCTGATGGCTGTCGTTCTGGGCACCGGCGACTCGTTCCATCTGATTCCCCGTGCTCTGGCTCTATGCACCACGGGTCTTGAAAACTTTACCGTTCCTCTGGGTCTGGGTAAGTGGATCACCTCTGTGACAATGACAGTCTTTTATGTGCTGCTGTACTATGTCTGGCGTGAGCGCTACCGGGTCAAGGGCAGCAATGGCCTGGCTGCCGCCGTCTACGGTCTGGCTGCTGTGCGTGTTATCCTGTGCATGATGCCGCAGAACCAGTGGCTGAGCGACGGATCCCCGCTGTCCTGGGGCATTTACCGTAACATTCCTTTTGCACTGATGGGCCTGCTGATCATCGTGCTGTTCTACCGCAGCGCCAAGGAGCATAACGACTCGGCTTTCCGCTGGATGTGGCTGACCATTGTGCTGAGCTTCGGTTTCTACATTCCCGTTGTTCTTTGGGCCAATGCCATCCCCATGATCGGGATGCTGATGATCCCCAAGACCTGCGCCTATGTGTGGACCGTTCTCATCGGCTATTCTGCTATGAAGAAGGAATGTAAGTGATCTGCACACCGTACCGATAAAAAGCAGGGCGGTCACTTATAGCAATTCAACTTTTTAATGCAACAGCAACAACGTTGAATTGCATATCGCAAATATGCTGTTTGAATGTTGCGCTAATTTCTTGACTTGCGATAAAAGAGAGCCGCATCCTGAACGTCCAAGAATAGGCTTGCCAACAAACCTTCAGCGCCCTGCTTTTTGGCAGAGCGCTTTTATATTGCAAAACTTCGTACGTTCTGTTATAATCAAATCAACAACTGATAAGCAAACGAAAGGTTGTATAGAAAGAAGGAGGGCTCGTATGTATTTCCAATACGGCGAAGCGGAAACGGCGTATCTGAGCGCAAGAGACGAGCGGATGGCGGCGGTCATCGCACAGGTGGGACACATCGAGAGAGAAGTGGATACCGACCTCTTTTCGGCGGTGGTACACCACATCGTCGGCCAGCAGATCTCCACGAAAGCGCAGGCGACCATCTGGAAGCGGATGCGGGACGAGTTCGGCGTGGTGGATGCAGCTGCCGTCCTCGGAGCCGGGATTGAGAAGCTGCAGAGCTTCGGCATGACCTTCCGAAAGGCTGAATACATTACGGACTTTGCCCGGAAAATCGAGAGCGGAGAATTTGACCTCGAGGGTATCCGGCAGAGGCCGGACGATGAGGCCATCCGGGAGCTGAGCAGCCTGAAAGGTGTCGGTGTCTGGACGGCAGAGATGATACTGCTCTTCTGTATGCAGCGGCCCGACGTGTTCAGCTACGACGACCTTGCCATCCAGCGTGGGCTGCGGATGGTGTACCACCACCGAAAAATTGACCGGAAACTGTTCGAAAAGTACCGCCGCCGGTTCAGTCCCTATTGCAGCGTGGCCAGCCTCTACCTCTGGGCGGCAGCAGGCGGCGCGGTGCCGGGCCTCAAGGACTACGCAACGGCCCAAAAGCCGAAAAGGAAGGGATGAACCGCCATGACCTATACGATGCATTACGATTCGCCGCTGGGAAAGATACTGCTGGCGGCGGACGAAGAGGGCCTGACCGGGCTGTGGTTCGAGACACAGAAGTATTTTGCGGCGAAGCTTCCTCCAGAGCATGAAGAGGGGACAATGCCGGTGCTGGGAGACGCCTGCCGCTGGCTGGACGTCTATTTTTCAGGCCGGGAGCCGGACTTTACTCCGAAACTCCATCTTATCGGCTCCGATTTCCGACAGGCGGTGTGGGCGCTGCTGCTGCAGATCCCCTACGGACAGACCACGACCTACGGCGCACTGGCAAAACAGCTGGCGGAGATAAACGGCGGAAAGCGCGTCTCCGCGCAGGCTGTGGGCGGCGCGGTGGGGCATAACCCTGTTTCCATCATCGTTCCCTGCCATCGGGTGGTGGGCAGCGACGGCAGCCTGACCGGCTACGCGGGCGGCATCGAAAAGAAGATACGCTTGCTGACGCTGGAAAACGCGGAGGCGGCAAATCTTTACCGATAACAAAAAGCAGGCCATCCCGGCGGGATGACCTGCTTTTGCTATCGGTGGTTACTTGTTCTGGATGTACTCGTCGATGGCCTTGGCGGCAGCCTTGCCGGCGCCCATGGCCTTGATGACGGTGGCGGCACCGGTGACGGCGTCACCGCCGGCGTACACGCCCTCGCGGCTGGTCTTGCCCTCGTCGCCCTCGGTGACGATGCAGCCGTGCTTATTGGTCTCGAGGCCCGGCGTGGTGGAGCGGATGAGGGGGTTGGGGCTGGTACCCAGGCTCATGATGACGGTGTCCACGTCCATCGTGAACTCGCTGCCCTTCTTCTCGATGGGGCGGCGGCGGCCGGAAGCATCCGGTTCGCCCAGCTCCATCTCGATGCAGGTGATGGCCTTGACGAAGCCGTCCTCATCGGGCAGGATCTCCACGGGGTTGCAGAGGGTCTTGAAGATAATGCCCTCTTCCTCGGCGTGCTCGACCTCTTCCTTACGGGCAGGCAGCTCAGCCATGCCGCGGCGGTAGACGATGTAGACCGTCTCAGCGCCCAGACGCAGGGCGCTGCGGGCAGCGTCCATTGCCACGTTGCCGCCGCCGACGACGGCGACCTTCCTGCCGGTGCGGATGGGGGTCTTGCTGGTGGGCAGATAAGCCTTCATCAGGTTGGAGCGGGTGAGGAACTCGTTGGCGGAGTAGACGCCCTTCAGGCTCTCGCCCGGGATGCCCATGAAGCGGGGCAGGCCGGCACCGGAACCCACGAAGACGGCCTCATAGCCGTACTCACCCATCAGCTCGTCGATGGTGAGCACCTTGCCGATGACCATGTTGCACTCGAAATCGACGCCCATCTTCTTGAGGCCGTCGATCTCCTGCTGGACGATGGCCTTGGGCAGACGGAACTCGGGGATGCCGTACATCAGCACGCCGCCGGCCACGTGCAGGGCCTCGTAGACTGTGACCTTATAGCCCAGCTTGGCGAGGTCGCCTGCGGCGGTCAGGCCGGCAGGGCCTGCGCCGATGATGGCGACCTTGTGGCCGTTGGACGCAGGCACGACGGGGGCAGTGTGGACATTTTCACGGTGCCAGTCGGCCACGAAGCGCTCCAGACGGCCAATGCCGACGGGCTCGTTCTTGATGCCGCGGGTACACTTGCCCTCGCACTGGCTCTCCTGCGGGCAGACACGGCCGCAGACGGCGGGCAGGGAAGAGGAACGATTGATGACCTGATAGGCGGCTTCGAAGTCACCCTCGGCCACATGGCCGATGAACTCGGGGATGTCGATGCCGACGGGGCAGCCGGTCTGGCAGGGCTTGTTCTTGCAGTGGACGCAGCGCTTGGCCTCGTTCACGGCCATCTCGGCGGTGTAGCCCAGAGCCACTTCCTCAAAATTCTTGTTGCGGACGTTGGGGTCCTGGGTGGGCATGGGACACTTTTTGGGGTCCATATTGAAAGCCATTTTACATTCCCTCCTGAGTCTTGAACAGATTGCAGGCCTTTTCCCGGGCCTTGGCCTCAAAGGGGCGGTACATGGTGCCGCGGGCCATTGCCTCGTCGAAATCCACGAGGTCGCCGTCGAAGTCGGGGCCGTCCACACAGGCGAACTTGGTCTCGCCGCCCACGGTCAGGCGGCAGCCGCCGCACATGCCGGTGCCGT